>OIYH01000718.1_pt1 | contig 22476 bp, 11 predicted proteins | sample 1587911 | NCBI WGS metagenome assembly OIYH01 (sample SAMN03283252) | human gut metagenome | biome: human-associated habitat; material: feces | host: Homo sapiens | place: USA | collected 2013
TTTTCTCTGTCCGTTTTTGTGGACTATCAACTAATTCTTTAAAAAGAGCGTTAAAGAATCTAAACGCATTGTTACAACATAATCGTTTGTCTGATATCTTTGTGAATTTCTCATTGCATAAATACACAATTCATTGAATATTAAATTATCAACAATCATTGGACCAACAAAGGTAGAGTTTGGAAGCATTGCACTTACAATCGTGTCAGAAATCGTCTGTTCATCATCTTCAATGGCTAATCTAGCGACAAGCTGGTTAAAGGATTGACCTTGTGCTAATGATTCAAAAGGTACACCAACCTTTTTCTTGTATGTTTTTTTAATATAGTCATAATAAGATTTCGCAAAATTGTATTTCTTTGCTTTCAATAAGGAAATCAAATATGTATGAATTAAAGTTTCATCTAATTCATCTGCATCCAATCCCTTTTCACAAATATCAATTGCTTCATCAATTTGATTATTTTTCAAATATCTATCAGCTAATGTATTACAGATCTGTACAAAGATAGAACGATAATATCCTCGATCCGTCAATACCCATTCAACATCAACACCTTCCAGAAAATCACCATCATATAAATCTGCTGCCTGACGATATTGTTCAACACTATCATCGCTTTTTGCTTCCAACACTGCTTTTTCAAATGCTTCTGTATCTAAGTCCACACTGATTGTTGGATTAAACTGATATCCATTCGCTGTTGTAACAATCATTTCAACATTCGGTAAACCTTCCACAGTTTCTAAAGTTTTTCTCAAACGATGAACCGCAAACTTTAAAGCATTGGATGGATTTTCACTATCAGGCCAGAAGTTCTCAATGATTTTTTCCTTTGATACGGATTGTTTATAATTACAGATCAAATAGGAAAGCAGTGCAGTTAATTGTTTTCCAATTTGACTGCTCAATGGAATTGTTTTTCCATCTGTTGTTACAGACAATCCTCCAAACATTTTAAATTGATATTTTCTTTTTCTCATAACATTATCCTCACAGTTTCTTCTTCAATAGCTCTCTATTGATCGCGTTTGATAAAGCAACTTCTTGACTGATCAATCCTTGTTTATAAAGATTCAGAATAGATTCATCCATACTGATCATACCTTCTTCTTTACTGGAAGCAATTGTATTATCAATTAAATGAAGTTTGTTATCACGTATTTGTGTCTTGATTGCTGGTGTCATCTTCATGATTTCAAAGCAAGGAACAAGTTTTCCATCTACCCCTTGCAGTAAACGCTGTGAAATGACTGCCTGCAAAGACATTGTTAACTGCACACGAATCTGCGCCTGTTGATTTGGAGGAAAAATATCAATAATTCTCGAAATCGTTTCAGAAGCAGATGATGTATGCAATGTAGATAAAACGAGATGTCCTGTTTCTGCAGCATTCAAAGAAACACTTACCGTTTCCACATCTCTCATCTCTCCAACAAGAATGACATTTGGTGTTTCTCTAAGAGCAGCACGCAATGCAGAAACATAATCATCCGTATCATGACCAATTTCTCTTTGAGAAACAATCGATTTGTTGTGTCGATGTAAATACTCAATTGGATCTTCAATCGTAATAATATGATAATTCTTTGTGCGATTAATTTCATCCACAATACAGGCAAGTGTCGTACTCTTCCCACAACCCGTAGCACCTGTAACCAGTACCAGTCCATTACTCAATCCTGATAATTCAATAATGGATGAAGGAATATGATAATCCTTTGGATCTGGCAATTCAAAACGAACAACACGTAATACTGCAGCTAAGGAACCTCTTTGATAGAATGCATTCACTCTAAATCTGCCAAGTTGAGATAAAGAGAAGGAGAAATCATCTTCCCCGTGTTTATCAACACGGTCTACCGTAGATGTAATGCCTGTTGATAAGCGATATAACTGTTCAATGAGTGATCTTGTATCTTGTGGTGTCAATATTGTTTCACTAACCCAATGCATTTCACCATTTGTCTTAAATGCAATTTTAGCCCCAGCAACAATATAGATATCACTCGCTCTCTCATCGATTGCTTTCTTTAAAATTTCTACTACATCCATATGCATCACCTTAATTCACAAAGCCTTGCTTTTCGTAATTTCCTTGCATCGCTACAGTTTCCTGCCATTGTATTACTTTAAGTTTATCTTGATTTTTGCAAACTGTCACTTCTAATGTTCTCGTATCTGTGATAGAAACGCTGTAATGATATGTATGATCCTGCTTTGTAATTCCATTTTCTTTGAAAAACGAATCATCTTCTAAGTGTGATAGCAGCTGTTCATAGATTTCAGTTGCCTTATAGTCTGCATTATAATACGCAACATTTGCATCTATGATCTTATCTGTTTCCTGTAAGTTATGACGTGCCTGTAAATATGTCAGTGTCGCAAAAATCGTCAAGCAAAGTACCACAAAGATCATCATAAACGTAGACATGCCTATTCCTATAGATACTGTATTCTCTCTATGATTTCTCATATCCTTCTCCTGTTATTCACTAACATACTTTACTTTCACAACTTCTAATACATTTTCTTTTGTATCTTTCGCAGTTACAACATATGTATTCTCATTCTTTTCAACATCAATAACATATTGTTCATATGTATATTCCTGTTGCTTTCCACCATGCATTCGAATTTCTTCCACAATGGAATTCACTCTCAAAGAAGCTTCATATTTCATATTTGCTTCTTCATTCATTTGAGAAGCAGAAGCAAACAGCATAACAAACACAATAGAACAAATCGTAAACATCACAATAACAATCAATAATTCCAGCAAAAAATGAAAAGACTTATTTCTCATTTGACACCCACACTTTCTACTGCACCATTGATTTCAATCGTATAGATTTTATCTGCATAAGAAATAGCATATGAATCTAAATCATACAGTTTCATACCTTCTCCAACACTCATATCACTTCCATCTTTCAATACGATTTCATATAACGCATGATTCTTTTCATAGATACAAGTCTGATATCCATCTTCCTGAATCTTTAATACACCATCATCTAAACAAATGGCATCACTGCTGGAAGCATGATGGATCTTTGTGGAAAGATAGGCTAAAGGAATCTGTGTATCTTCACGCACCTGTTCCACTTGAATTCCTTTCTGATATTGCCTTGCCCCAAATACAAGCATAAAGAAACTACAGATGACAAACATCAAAAACAATATCAAAGAAAATCCAATATTGATCCAAGTATTCTTTTTCATGTTTGCCTCCTCTCATTTACTTTTCTTGCTCACCATAATATCTGGAAACATATTACTTCCTTCACTTTGATAAAAGACATTCACTTTCTTTGTATCAATGATCAATCCATAATTCTCTTCCAGATAAGAAAGACTTGAAGGATAATATCCTTCCACGCTATAACACGTTATTGCGGCTTTTCGAATGTTTTCTTCAATTGTCTGTATCTCATTTTCACTATAAGAAGATTCACTTAATATAATTCCATACGTAATACTTCCAAATACAAGCACACAGAACAACGCAAGCATTCCTTTTGTGAATATATGTTTTTTCATAGATTCGCCATAATACCAATCAAAGGTAACATTACAGACAACAATATCATTCCAACAATCAATGATAATAAAGCAATCAATGATGGTTCAATCATATCCAGCATCTGATTGATTCTATAGTCAATATCTTCTTCATATGCTTTTGCAACCTGATTCATTGTTTCTTCAAAGTGACCACTTTTTAAACCAATGACCAATAAGCGATTATAAATTTCTTTAAAAATATGACTCTGTAAAATACACTCCTGCAAACTGTCATTATTCTTTAAACGTACAACAATATTTTCAATCTGTTTTTTCAAAGCATCATCTTCACACATCGTCATACACATCTCAAATGCATCTTCCTGGTGAATACCACTATTCAAAAGCAATGACAATGCATATGCAAATTGAACAATACTCAATTCATACGCCAGTTTCTTTGTGAAAAAGAATTTTTGTAAAACACTTGTCAAAGATTTTCCTGACGCTTTTAAATGCACCCAAGTATATGCACACACAACAAATACAACCATTAATATCACCAAAAAAAGAATCGCAAAGTTCTTTCCGATAGAAAAGATTGTCATAGAAACGCCACTCAAAGCAATTCCCATATTACCTAATACACTTTGGAACATTGGCAGAATCTTCACCAGCATCACAATAATGACCACAAGCATCATCGTAATCAAGATTCCAGGATATGTTAATGCATTCTTGATCTTTGTCTTTGTTTCTTCTGTACGATGGTAGTACAAGGCTGTTTCTTTAAAGATACGATCTAGATATCCGCTGGATTCCCCAACTTCAATCATATGAATCAAGTATTCGTCATACAGATTTGTTTCTTTCATTGCTTTGCTTAAAGGTATACCATTTTCAACTTTCTGTTGAATCTCTTGTAAAACTTTTTTATATTCTTGATCTTCTACCTGTGAAACAATCGCATCAATTCCATCTTCCACGGTAATGCCACCATCCAGAACCATTGCCATTTGTTCACAAAATTCTGCTTTTTCTAATTCACTGATTTTCTTCATAAAAGCTTCTCCCTTAGTATGTGTATTTCATATCATACGGACCTTTATATTCTTCATTCATTGCCGCATATGTCGGATCCATTGTTGTCCATTCACATCGTTTGAAGTATACATGTGGTTTGATCCATCCCATATTATCAATGTACACTTCAATCCATGCATGATACCCTTCATCAACCATTCCCGTAACAACTTTTGTAGGGATATGCTGTACGCGCAGCATCGCTGCCATCAACGATGCATAATCAAAACAAATCCCTTTTTTATTTGTATACACATCATCTAATACAGGTAATACATACTTTCCCTGTATTTCTTCCACTTTATCCCAGTCATATACAACTGTATCAATACACCACGTAAAGATATCACGCACACGATCTAAGTCTGTCGTATCGTCTTTAACAAGCTCAAATGATTTCTTTAAACACAAAGTATCAGCATTGTAATCAACGACCTGATTTGGATATAAAAAAGGAAGAAATTCATTATCCAGTGTAACGTCAAAATTCACTTCAAATAGCAGTGCATAATTATCTCCACCAACATTTTCCAATACTCTTACTTTGTAGGAACCATCTGACATATTGACCGGAAATACTTCATATGTATTATCCAGATTTAAATCATATGTATACGTTACACTATCTTTAACAACCTGGATCTTGATCCGTTCATGATCACTCGTTAATGTTTCTGCCATAAAATACCCTTGCGATACATTAGAATAATCAATCTGCACTTTATCATTTGCTTTTATCTGTACACCATCTGCACTTGGCCATAGTATTTCATCAAATGTATAGCTTTTACTTTCAGGATTATTATCCTTCTCCTCTTTACAAGAAGTTAAACAAACACTTACACAACAAATGATCAGTAATTTTATGGTTTTCAACAACACATTCATAATGCTTATATTTTACTCTAAACAAAGGCATTTAAAAAGAACTCAGAGTTGAGTTCTGAGTTCCTTTTCAGCATACCTTTGACTTATGCGTTCTGTGAAGACTGTTCATCTTCGTCTTCATCTTCTTCGTGCCACTTTCTAGCAAAGTATGTAGATACGATACTGATTAATCCGAATAGAACCATCAATACTGTCCACTTATCTACAAGCACCATGTCGTGAGCAAGATTTTCAGTGAGGATGAATACTACTACTGCTGCGATTGCATCGATCACTGCAACGATCTTCCAGGTTCTATGACGTTTGGATGCAACTGTTTCATCATCCTGATTTTCACTTTCAACTACCTGATCATCCTTTTCTTCTTCATCTTCTTCCTTAGCATGTTTTGCGAGTAACGCTGCAACTGCTAAGACAACACTTAACATTGAGGCAATCAAGTTGATTAATGCCCAATGGCCTTTTGGAGCTGCCTGAGGAGTTACTTCTTCTTTAATCTTTTCTGGCTTCGCTGTTGGAGCTGGTGTTGGTTCAACCTTCGCTGGTTCAACTGTAGCTTCAGGAGCAGGTGTAGTAGTTGCTGGATGTGTTACGATTCTTGCTGGAACGTTTGGTCTAGATGGTCTAGCAGGTGGATTCTGTGGTGTTTCAGGCTGTCTAGGAACAACTGGAGCAGCTGTTACTGTTAATGTACCTTCTACAACTGTTACGTTATAGTTACCAGCATTTGTTCCTGCATGCATTACATATGTGAATGTGTTCTTTGTAGAACCAGCATTTGTAATGGATCCTGTAACGTTGAATGTTACACCTTCACCTTCAACAAATCCATCTCCAGTGATTTCAACACTGCCATTTGTGAATGCATTACCATCATATTGCTTAGAGTCAGTAGCACTTGTGAATGTTACGTCTCTCTTTAGAATGTTGTACTTGATTTCGAATGATCCATTGTAATCTCCAATACCCTTAACAGTCGCTGTGACTGTACCAGCATTCTTGATATCTGTTGGATATACGATTTCGTAATCTTTACCTTCTTCTAATGTTACGCCTGTCTTCTCATCCTTAACGATTGGCTTTTGCGCATGCTCTTTACCGTCATACTTCACATCCTTTGGATTTTCAACTGTGATTCCAGTCTTCTTGTCATCTGGTGTGTGTGGTCCATCTGGAATGATTGACTTAGGAGTAATTGTCAATGTACCTGCATTTTCTTCAATGTTGTAGTTCGATGCTAGTGTTCCTTCATTCAATTCATATGTGAATGTGTTTTCTGTAGAACCTGTATTTGTAATAGATCCTGTAACGTTGAATGTTGCACCTTCACCTTCAGCGAATCCGTCTCCAGTGATTTCTACATTACCATTTGTTAATGCATTTCCATCATATTGCTTAGAGTCAGTAGCACTTGTGAATGTTACGTCTCTCTTTAGAATGTTGTACTTGATTTCGAATGATCCATTGTAATCTCCAATACCCTTAACAGTCGCTGTGACTGTACCAGCATTCTTGATATCTGTTGGATATACGATTTCGTAATCTTTACCTTCTTCTAATGTTACGCCTGTCTTTCCATCCTTAACGATTGGCTTTTCAGCATGCTCTTTACCGTCATACTTCACATCAGCAGGATTTTCAACTGTGATTCCAGTCTTCTTATCATCTGGTGTATGTGGTCCATCTGGAATGATTGACTTAGGAGTAATTGTTAGAGTACCTTCATTCAATTCGATATTGTAGTTATCGTATTTGAATGCTTCGTGTGTTACGTAAGTAATCTTATTAGCAACTGGACTTTCTTCAACACTTGTAACTGTACCAATTGCCTTAACATCACTGACTTCACCATCGACGAATCCATCACCCTCAATTGTAACAACAGGTCTTGTTAATGGCATTCCGTCAAATTCTTTTTCATCAGTTTCACTTGTTAATTTCACTGATCTCTTTGTAATTTCATACTCTCTTGTAACGGAACCTGTATAGTTGCCTGTACCAGAAATCGTTACATGAATTGTACCTGTTACATTTGTGAAATCATCCTTAGCTTCACCACTATCATCTGTGTATGTAACTGTATAGTCTTTACCAGCTGTTAATGGCTGATTTTCTTTATCTAATACTTCTGGGATCCACTGATGATTTTTACCGTCATATAACTGATTTTCAGGAGCATCGATCTGAACACCAACGTAAGATGGGTTTGGATTGTCAGGATCTTTACCTGGATCAATTGACTGTTCTGTAACCTTCAATGTTCCTATTGTTTCATCTTTGAATTGATAATTTTCTTTTCTAGCACCTTTCCATACTAATTCGTATGTATTCTTAGATTCACCGACATCTGTCTGACTGCCTGTTGTATGAACTTCAACAACATCACCTTCAACGATTCCATCAATGCTTCCACCAGCTGTTAATGGTGTTCCATCATATACCTTTTCATCACTTTCTGTTGTGACTGTATATGGTCTTGGTGTAATCCTGTATGTCTTTGTGAATTTACCTGTGTAGTTTCCAATACCTTTCACAATGATTGTAACTGTTCCAACATTTGTTGTATCACCACTGTATGTCAATGTGTAATCTGTATTTTCAACAAGATCTGCATTAGTCTTAGCATCTCTCACTGTAATTGGATTTACATGTGGGTTGCCATCATATTCAGAATCACTTGGATCAGTTGCTTCAATGCCAGTCTTCTTGTCATCTGGTGTATCTGGTCCATCTGGAACGATTGACTTAGGATTAATTGTTAAGGATCCATCGTTTACTACGAATGTTACTGTGCTGTAGTTTGCATTGTTATTTGAGAAATCTTCAGCCTGTAATCCCATTGGATATGTACCTGCAGCTGTAGCCTTCACTTCAGCGTTTCCGTTGAATGTGAAATCTTCAGTTGTGTATGTACTGCCTTGTGTAATGGATACGTCATATCCATTGACACTCTTTTCATTGCCATCGTATTTAAATGTTTCTTTATGACCTGTAATTGTTACGACAACTTCACCATCTTGAGAAGTTACTATTAAGTCACCATAGAGTACTTCAATACTATAGTTAGAAGCCTTTGTGTTTGATTTCAATTCAAACGTAAATGTATTCTTACTTGAACCCTTTTCCGTCTGACTACCTGTCACGTTGTATGTAGCGCCTTCTTGTTTTGCGAATCCATCACCACCAACGGTTACTTCATTCTTTGTTAATGGTAGCTTGTCATAAACTTTAGAAGCTGATCCACTTGTTAATGTAACGCTACGTTGCGTAATCTGATAAGTCACATTAAATCTACCTGTGTAGTTATTTGCACCAATGATTGTTACTGTTACTTCGCCAGCATCAATTACATTATCACTGTAAACCAATGTGTAATCTTTATTTTCTACTAATGTAACGCCCGTCTTAGTATCTGTGACTGTTGGCTTGTTTTCATGCTTTTCGCCATTATACTTAGAATTTTCAGGTTTTGTCACTTTAATACCATTCTTATCATCCGGAACAATTGACTTAGGTGCAATTGTTAATGATCCATCTGTTACTACAAACTTCACATCTGTGAAATTACCACTTGTATTACTGAATTGTGTACTTGTTAAATTCATTGGATATGTAGCAACTTCCGTACCTTCTGCCTTTGCTACACCAGTAAATCCAATATTTGATCTATTGTATAACGGATTAGAAATTTCTTTCACTTCATAACCTTCAACGCTATGAGGATTTCCATCATATGTAACTGTATCTTTCTTACCAGAAATCTTAACAGTCACTTTATCTGTAACTGGAGTTACTTCCAATGTTCCTTCATGTGTTTCAATTTCATAGTTAGATGCAAGTGTACCTTCATTCAATGTATATGTGAATGTATTGTTTTTCGTACCTACGTCAGTAATTGTTCCTGTGACACTGTATGTTGCACCTTCCTTTTCAGCAAATCCTAATTTACTTGTTACTGTAACTTTAGAATTTGTTAATGGATTACCATCATATACCTTTTCATCACTTGCACTTGTTAATGTAACTTTGCGCTTTGTGATCTGGTAACTCAATTCGAATGAGCCAGTATAATTGCCTTTACCTGTAACTGTAACTTTGACTGTACCTACATTTACGAGATCACCTGTATGTGTCAATGTGTAATCTGTATTTTCAATTAATGTAGCGCTTGTCTTCTTATCTTCTACAAACGGTGTATTTCTATGTACTTTACCATCATATATAGAATCTAATGGTTTTCTGACTGCAATACCATTTGTATCACTAGGATTAATTGGCTTAGCAGTAACTGTTAATGTACCGATAGAATCTTTACCATGGGTATAGTTACTTGCTTTCGCTATTCCTGTCCAATTCAATTCATAAGTGTTATTTGAAGTACCAACATTTGTTTGGCTACCAGTCATTGTTAAGTTGACTGTTTCACCATCTACCAAGTTATTAACTGTTCCACCAGCTATTAATGGGTTTCCGTCATATACCTTTTCAGCACCATCTGTAGTAACTGTATATTCTCTTGGTGTAATCTCGTATGTCTTTGTGAATTCACCTGTGTAGTTTCCAATACCTTTGACTGTAACTGTTACTGTACCTACATTTACTACATCACCACTGTATGACAATGTGTAATCTTTATTTTCTTCTAATGTAGCTTTGGTCTTAGTATCTGTAACTGTTGGCTTGTTCTCGTGCTTTTCACCATTGTATTTAGAATCAGCAGGTTTTGTTACTTCAATACCTGTTTTCTTATCTTCTGGTGTATTTGGTCCATCTGGAACGATTGACTTAGGAGTAATTGTTAAGTATCCATCATTTACTACGAATGTTACTTTTGTGAAGTTAGTATTTGTATTGCTGAATTGAGTACTAGATAAATTCATTTGATATGTACCCGCAGCTGTACCCTTCGCTTCAGCGTTTCCTTTGAATGTGAAATCTGAAGTAGTGTATTTGCTACCTTCTGTAATGGATACGTCATATCCTGTAACAGTCTTTTCATTGCCATCGTAGTCAACTGTTTTTGCATGACCAGTAATTGTTACGACAACTTCACCATCTTGAGAAGTTACTATTAAGTCACCTTCAACTTTTTTAATATTGTAGTTAGAAGCAATTGTGTTTGATTTCAATTCGTACGTAAATGTATTCTTGCTTGAACCAACCTCTGTCTGACTGCCTGTTACATTGTATGTAGCACCTTCTTGTTTTACGAATCCATCACCACTAACGGTTACTTCGTTCTTTGCTAATGGTGTCTTGTCATAAACTTTAGAAGCTGTTCCACTTGTTAATGTAACGTTACGTTTTGTAATTTGATAAGAAGTATTAGCTGTACCTTCGTAGCTTCCAATACCTGTAATTGTCACTTCGACTTTTCCAGCATTTGTTACGTCTTTACTGTAACTCAATGTATAGTCTTTTCCTTCTGTTAATGTTTTGCCTGTCTTTGAATCTGTAACTGTTGGCTTGTTCTTCTGTTCTTCGCCATTGTACATTGTTTCGTCAGGCTTAGTTACCTTAATACCAGTCTTTTCGTCTTCAGGATTGATTGACTTAGGATTAATTGTTAAGTATCCATCTGTTACTGTAAATTTCACATTTGCGAAGTTAGTATTTGCATTACTGAATTGAGCACTTGTTAAATTCATTGGATACTCGCCTGCAGCAATACCTTCAGCCTTCGCATTACCAGTAAATTTAATGTTATTTTCCTGATATAACGTTGGTTTAGAAATATTTTCTACTGTATAACCTTCAACAGAATGTGAATTTCCATCATATGTTGCAGTGTCTGTATTACCTTTAATTGTTACTGTTACTTCGTCAGTGATTGGAGTAATACTTAACTTTCCTTCAGATTTTTTAATGCTGTAGTTATCAGCCTTAAAGTTTGGTCCTGGTTTGAAAGTAATTGTATTTGTTACTGTACCTTCAGATACATTTGTTACTGAACCAGTTGCTTTAATATCACTGACTTCACCCGCAAAGATGTTACCTTCATCTATTACTGTAACAACTGGCTTAGTTAATGCTGTTCCATCGTATTTCTTGTTTGCAGATGCACTTGTTAATGTAACTTGACGTTTGTTAATCACTAACTTTCCGTCTTCAACAACAAAGTTAACAGTTGTGAAGTTTTTATTGTTATTTGTGAAATCTGCAACCTTTAATCCCATCAAATATGTATCAGCATCTGTTCCTTCAGCCTTAGCAGATCCAGTAAATGTAATATCATTTTCCTGATATAACTTTGGTTTAGAAATACTTACTGTATAGCCTTCAACAGAATGTTTATTTCCATCATAAGTTTTAGTATCAGTATTACCTGTAATTGTTACTGTTACTTCATCAGTGATTACAGTAATACTTAACTTTCCTTCATTCTTTGTGATTGAATAGTTAGTTGCATTATAATTTGCACCTTCTGTGAAAGTAATTGCATTTGTTACTTCACCTTCAGAAACATTTGTTACTGATCCAGTTGCTTTAATTTCACTGACTTCACCTTCGACGAATCCATCACCCTCAATTGTAACAACAGGTCTTGTTAATGGTGTTCCATCATATGGCTTACTTGCCTTTTCACTTGTTAATGTAACTTGACGTGGGTTAATTGTTAGTTGTCCAGGAACTATGTTCACAACAACCTTATCCGTTACGTCAACACCGTCTTTTTCAACTGTTGCTGTACCTTCAATAACTGTATTTGAATATACTTGGGCATCCTTACCACTTGTCTTAGCTGTCAAACCAGATACTGTATATCCATTGACTGTTGTATTCTTGAAGCCTTCAAGAGTTTGAACTTGACCATTATATGTTTTAGTATCAACTTTAGCTTCTAATGTAATTTCAGTTTTTTCAACCCAAGTTGCATATAAAACGTTTTCGTTTTCGTTTTCTTTATTTACATCAACTCTTATAGTTTGACTATCACTGTAAGTAGCATTTCCAGCTGTTGCATCTGCTAATGATGTTGCCCATCCAGCAAAATAATATTCTTTACCTGCAACTTCTGGAGCTAAGAAACCTAATGTACCATGAGATTCAATTGTCACTGCCACATTATTAAGAACTGCTACCTTTTTAGCTGTACCACGTCCATTACCTGGATCATAAGTAAGCGTTGTTGAAGCTTCATCGCTTCCCCATATAGCTGTCAGTGTAACTACATCTTCTGTTGCAAGATTCTTATTAATTTCAAATGATGCACCAGGTTGATAAATGTTACCATTTAACTGCCAACCTAAGAATTTCTTGTTTGAAGTAGTTGTTGCATTTGTTGCAACTGTAACGCTTGCACCACCAGCATATACTTTTGTATCTGTTGGCACTGTTGCGTTATCTCCTTCAGTACCAGGACTATACGTTACTCTAAGGTCACCATTATATAGCCACTTACCGATAACACTTGTATTTCTTACAATTGCATCTTCAGCATGGAATACTTCTGTAGTCAAATTACCATTACCATCAGCAACATACCATCCAGCAAATGTATAATCTTTTACTTCTGGTATTGCAGGCAATACTGTATTTGCAATTGTACCTGCTTCAACATCTATCGGTGTTGGTGTATCACTACTTTCTGGCTGATTCAGATTGTATGTGAATTGGATATTAGAAGCTGTCCACTTTGCATAAATCTGTAAGTTCGCATTTGGCATTGTTTCTGTATCAAAATCAAACTTTGTTGTTCCTGCTTTGTCCTTGTACCAGCCATCAAAATGATAATAATCTGGTAATCCGGAAGGTCTATCAGGAACAAAACTTCCATAAGTTTTTAATGATGAAGTGTACTTAATATTGCTCTTTGTAAGAGCCACAGTGTTGTAGTTATAGTAAGATAAACTGTATTTTTTCAACTTAGATGCGATGTTAATTGTTTCTCCATAAACTACATTGCCATCTTTTACTGCTTTTTGTCTACTCCAATATTCAGATGTTTCACTAACATTTGATCCAATACTATATTTGTACAACTCATAACCATCATATTTTTCATGAACTGTTAGATTTGCTTGATTCATTCCAACTGTTTGAACCTTTTTGAATGTTCCATCAGCCTGTTCATTATAGTAATTGATTGTATATGTTTTTCCTTTGGAACTTCCATAGAAATTACATGTAGTAACAATTTTACCTGTTTTTACATTGTCTTCATTTCCAGCATATCCAGCTGTCTCAAAATCAAATGAAGTCAATAATACCGCATTAGAACCGCCATTCTTTTGTGTATACCACAAATAACTCGACGTATCCCATGCGCCTTCAGGAAGGTTAGAGCCATATAATCCTGTAACTGTTTTATTGATTTTCCAGCTGCCATCAAACCATCCACTGCTTTCATATATATAGAAATTAACTGTACATAAAACACGATCATAATAAACATTAATGATAGTTGTTCCATCACCAGCAATTGCAACGTCCTTAGAAGAATTGTTAGCATTGTATTTAAATCCATTATATGACTTTGCATTCTCAGCAGAAACTAATCTACCCGTTATTGCCTTCTTAATTTCTGAAGAAACATAATCATAATGTTTCTGATCATCAGCAGCATCTTTATCATCTGTTACTTTTTGCTGCCAATAATTGATTGTGTAATTAACTTCACTAGCGTTCCAATGTGCTTTTAAAGTCATAGGAGCAGTCACTGCTGTTCCATTTTCAACTTTTTCTAAGCCATTGTACCATCCAGCAAATGTATAACCATGTTTTGTTGGGGTTGTTTCTTCATTCAAAGAAATTTTATTAAATACGAATTGTGAATCAATATTTGAACCACCATCAGAATCAAATGTCACCCAATATCCTTGTTCAATAATTGCATATACACTAGTTGAAACTTCATCTGTAGGCACTGCAATATTTGTTGCAATATTGTCTTTACCATTTGGTACAGCTGCCCAGCCAACTAGTTTATGTGTTGCATCCACATCATATGTTACTGATGAATAATCATGACCATCATGATCTGCCACCTTTTGTGTACGCATTATTTTAGTTCCATCTGGATTATAGAAGTATACATATAATGCATCTTCATATCTTGCGTTGATTATTATTTCTTTTGTTTCTTTGACTGATAAAGATGTATTGAAATCTTCAAACTCAGTATCTCCTAGATACCATCCAACAAATGCTTTTCCAGCAATATCTGGAGCTGTTGGTTTAATTAAAGTTTCTTTATCTTTAACAATCTGTGTACTTACTACTGAACCATTAGCTTTAAATATATATGTAGTTAATGGAACTTCATTTTCACCAGCAATAACATAAATTGAGAAATGACTAGCATCAAAGCTATCAGTGTTATTAGCAATTTCTGTTACTGCACTAGCATCATCTTCAACGTGATAAATCTTTACTTCATCACCAGATACACCAGTATTTACGAATGTAATATTTACAATTCCGTTAGGCTGGATCTTGTTGCCATCTTTATCTACGATTGAGATATCTAATGCAACAGCAGAATCCATTTCCTTGTTATTATCTGATACTGTATTTTCTACAGCGTTAAGTATTGCTTTTCTGTTAACTTGTTCAACAATCAATCTAGCACCCTTAGGTAAAACACCTTCAGCTGCAGACGCATGAACACCAACTTTTCCAGCAAATGCAGTTTGATCAAATGCAGAGAGTTCCGTTTCATTCGTGTTCGACTCAGGTTCAGCTTCTTCAACTGCTTTCTCAGTCACTTCAGGAATCACTTCTTTGTTTTCATTAGATTCTAAATTCATCTTCTGATAAACAAGTTTCAAAGAAGTCATATCCTTTGTAATTCTGAATCCATTCTTTTGTACATCATCTTTTGAAATAGTGTTTTTAGCATCATCATTTACAATCACTTTTTCAAAAGCATATCCATCAAATGACTTAAATGCATCAACATTTTCATCAAGTCTGTACTCAATTGGATAAGATCCAGTAATCGGATCTGTTAACGAATGATCACTTTCATCCACATAACTCACCACTACTGTAACCTTTACTTCTTCAACAGTTTCAACCTTCTGTACTTCAGGTGCTACTGGAGCTTCCTGTTGTACTTCTGGTTCTACTGTTTCTTCCTGTGCAGCAGGTTCAGCTTCAATCTCAGGTGTATTATTCTCTTCTTCAACCTTAGCTTCTTCTATTACTTCAGGAGCTGCTTCTTCCTGCTTTTCCTCTTCGACAGGAGCTGCTTCCTCAATCACTGGTTCTTCAACAACAGGTTCTTCAACAATTATTTCTTCTGTTGCTGCAGGTTCTTCTGGAATCACTTCCTGTTCAGGTTCACTAGCAGGTTCTTCACTGATCGTTTCCACTGCAGTAGGCTCTGAATAGTTTTCATCACTACCATCTTCTGCTTGAACGATAGAGAAGTTAATGCATGTTATAACCAATAAAAATGATAAAACGAGTTTTGTTAGTTTGTTTATAGTTCTCATAATTTTCTCCTTTCTTTTGATTCAAGAACTATAACGGACTCATCTGTTGATAAATAAATTGTATGGGTTATAAGTTATGGTCGGGTTATAAAACAGTGTTTTATTAACATTTGTGTAAAAAATCGTAAGTAAATACTTACGTTTATTGATTAAAGCATATAAAAAGAACTCAGATTTTGAGTTCTGAGTTCTTTTTTAGCACATTGATTGAATTATGCATTCTGTGAAGATTCTTCATCTTCGTCTTCATCTTCTTCATGCCACTTTCTAGCAAAGTATGTAGATACGATACTGATTAATCCGAATAGAACCATCAATAATGTCCACTTATCTACAAGTACCATTGGTAGAGAAATGTTTTCAGTTAAGATGAATACTACTACTGCTAAGATTGCATCGATTGTAGCGATGACTTTCCATCTTCTATGACGAGTTGATTCATTTTCATCATCATCTTCGTTTTCATTAGCGACTACCTGGTCATCCTTATCCTCATCATCTTCGTCTTCATCCTTAGCATGTTTTGCAAGTAATGCTACAACTGCAAGGACAACACTTAACATTGCGGCAATTAAGTTAATTAATGCCCAATGGCCCTTTGGAGCTGCCTGAGGAGTTGCTTCTTCTTTAATCTTTTCTGGCTTAGCTGTTGGAGCTGGTGTAGTTTCTGCCTTTTCAGGTTCAACTGTAGCTTCAGGAGCTGGTGTAGTAGTTGTTGGGTTTGTTACAACTCTAGCTGGAACGTTGTTTGTTCTTGCTGGAGTGTTGTTAGATGGAGTTGTTGGTGTAGCTGGTGTTGGAACAACTGGCTGTTCAGATACTGTTAATGTACCTTCTACAACTGTTACGTTATAGTTATCAGCATTTGTCCCTTCATTCATTGCATATGTGAATGCGTTGTTAGTAGAACCTACATCTGTAATAGATCCTGTAACGTTGAATGTAGCACCTTCACCTTCGATGAATCCATCTCCAGTGATTTCTACATTACCATTTGTTAATGCATTTCCATCATATTGCTTAGAGTCAGTAGCACTTGTGAATGTTACGTCTCTCTTTAGAATGTTGTACTTGATTTCGAATGAACCTTCATAATCACCATTACCTACTACAGTAGCTGTGATTTCTCCGGCATTCTTAATGTCTTCTGGATATACGATTTCGTAATCCTTACCTTCTTCTAATGTTACGCCTGTCTTTTCATCCTTGATTACTGGCTTTTCAGCATGATCTTTACCGTCATACTTCACATCCTTTGGATTTTCAACTGTGATTCCAGTCTTCTTATCTTCTGGTGTTTTTGGACCATCTGGAATGATTGACTTAGGAGTAATTGTTAGAGTACCAAGTTCTGTTGAGATGTTGTAGTTAGAAGCTAATGTATTCTTATTTAATGCATAACCAAATGTATTAGCTTTAGTACCTACATTAGTAATTGTTCCAATGACTGCAAATGTTGCACCTTCACCTTCAGCAAATCCATCTCCAGATACACTAACATTTTCATTTGTTAATGGAGTTCCATCGTATGGCTTGGAATCTGTAGCACTTGTGAACTTAACAGTTCTTGGTGTTACTTCTAGATCATATTCTACTGTTACTGTTTTGTAGTTGCTGTTGTCTGCCTTGGCTTCAATCCACAGCTTGCCTACATTTGTGAGTGATGGAACTTCGTCTGTCCATTCTGTCCATTCGCCTTCTTCCGCAGTCTTTGTACGGTAGCTGACTGTTGTTCCTTCTGTGACTGATGGTGTTGCTCCATTTGCCAGTGCTTCGCCGTCATACACTTTACTTGCTGCTTCTCCTGTTAGAGCTGCTGTCAATCCAAGTGTTTCTGCCTTTGTGATTTCGAATGTGCCTGGAGTATATGTAACTGTGTAGTTGCCCTGTGCAGCTTCGCCACTTGCTGTGATTGTGTATGTACCAACAGCTTCGCCTTCTGCTCTTGCTACATCATATGCAACTGTATCATTTCCAATTGTTCCTGATACTTTGGCTGTAAGTGCAGGATCTGCTGTTCCGTATACCTTTGTCTTGTTTTCAGCTGCTACTGTGACTGGTCTTGGTGTTACTTCTAGATCATATTCTACTGTTACTGTTTTGTAGTTGCTGTTGTCTGCCTTGGCTTCAATCCACAGCTTGCCTACATTTGTGAGTGATGGAACTTCGTCTGTCCATTCTGTCCATTCGCCTTCTTCCGCAGTCTTTGTACGGTAGCTGACTGTTGTTCCTTCTGTGACTGATGGTGTTGCTCCATTTGCCAGTGCTTCGCCGTCATACACTTTACTTGCTGCTTCTCCTGTTAGAGCTGCTGTCAATCCAAGTGTTTCTGCCTTTGTGATTTCGAATGTGCCTGGAGTATATGTAACTGTGTAGTTGCCCTGTGCAGCTTCGCCACTTGCTGTGATTGTGTATGTACCAACAGCTTCGCCTTCTGCTCTTGCTACATCATATGCAACTGTATCATTTCCAATTGTTCCTGATACTTTGGCTGTAAGTGCAGGATCTGCTGTTCCGTATACCTTTGTCTTGTTTTCAGCTGCTACTGTGACTGGTCTTGGATTGATTGTCAAAGTTGCTTCTGCAGTTAATACAACTTCATTTACTGTTGCTCTTGCTTCAATAGTATATGTTCCAGCATCTGTAAAGCTAGGCATATCACCCCATTCATTTGCTTCTCTATTATCTTGTTTTAGTCGATATTGAATATTTGAAGCTTGTACTAATGAACTAGCACTATCTGTCCAACCTTGTAAATTATCATTTGCAAATACTACTGTGAATTCTTCTAATCTATGTGAGTTTCCGTCATAAGTAACTTCATTAGATTTACCGCCTAGTTTTTCCCATAATGCATCTAAAGTATAACTATTTGTTTTTGAAGATGTTGTATAAGGATAAGTTAATTTGCTACCTGCAGTTCTCATTGCTGCTGGTTGATCATCACGTTTTTTATCATACCATCCAACAAATGCTGCATTATCACTTGATACAGGCACCTTATCTGTTACAACAAATGTATCACCCTTATCAAATCCATATGTATATGCCCATTTACCTTTGGCAGCTTCGATAATAGCTGTATTTTCAGGAGCATCGCCATTACCCCAACTTCCTTTAGGACCTAAATTATAGACAACTTTTCCTACTTTTTTAGTGTAAGTGAATGTTATTTCTTCATCCTTTACACCCATTGTTCCAGTTTGTTCTGTTTCTGATGGTTTTGTATATCCCTGAATGTCAGGAGCTTCTACTTTCCATGATTCGCCATATGAAAGTTTTTTAATTTCATCTCTACGGATTGTGTTTCCTTTTTCATCTTTATAATGAATAGTTAAGTTAGATTGAATCTTTTCAAATACAGCTGTATAAGTTGTTGGTGTATTATTTTCAGGAACAAATTTCACTTCTGTTGAAACTTGTTCACCATCTGCGTTCATCCATTTAACAAACTTATGACCTGTCTTAGCAATTGCTGTAGAACCAACTGGAGCTGATGTTACCGTTTTACCAACACGTTCATAAGTTCTAGATACAGAACCCATTGAAGAATCATTTACTGTATAGTTGATAACTTCACTTGCTTCTACAAAACTTGCTTTAAATTCGATATCACTACTTGAAGCTTCAAGAGAATCACCACCTCTATAAGTTCTTCCGTTATATTGCCATCCAACAAAGATATATCCTTCTTTTTCAGGAACTTGTGCTGCAACAGTCACCTTTTCAATTGTCTTTACAGTTGTTGCTTTAGGAATTGTATTTTCTTCTGCACCTTCAGCAACATAAGATACATTAATTCTTTTTGCTGTAGCATATGCCTTAATTACATAATGATTTGTTGCTTGACTACTAAATGAAACACTTAAATCAGAAGGAATTGCTCCATTCTCATATGTATTTATGAGTTTGCTACCATTGTAGACTTCAACCTTTGTTACTTCGTACTTGGAATTTTCACTATTGAAATTGATTTTTCCATATTCTCCAGATGATCCATTATCATAACGCATTTTACCTGAATTATAGATTTCAGTATTATTGTGTTCTGTGTCAAGCATTACAATCTGAATTGTTTGTCTAGTGTGATATGTTGCTTGAGTCGCACCATAAGGCCAGTCCCCAATTGTTACCGCAATGTCACTCTTATTAAAAGCACCACTATATTTAGAATCATACTGCATTGCTGAGAAATCGTAGATTGAATAGCCATTTAAATTTCCCCAAGTCGTTCCATCAGTTGTATATTGTAACTGATCTTCAGAGTATCTAAATGCCTGTACAATTGGATATGCTTGAATATCAGCCCAATTAGCAGATCCGCTCAAAGTAGGAATAACTCTAATATTTCCTTTTGAAATATAGTTTTCTTTATCATTTTTAGTATTCTGTTTAATATCACTTACGTTTACTACTGTACCATCTTCTGCTACATAGAAATTATAAGAAACATTCTTGTCCTGGTTTGTTACCCAGACATTTACTGTAGCTTTATAAGGAGTACTTTTATAGACTGTAATCTTCTGTGTGCCATATACACCAGAAACTTCATTTTTTGCCGTGATTGTTGTAGTACCTTGTGCAACCGCTGTAACTTCACCATTTTGATTAACTGTTGCTACTTCCGGATTACTTGAAGACCAGATAATATCTTTATTCGCTGCGTTTTTTGGTTCAATTGTTGTTCCTAAATTTACAGTATCCTTCTCTTCAAGATATTTCTGTGTGTAGCCTGTAATTGTAATTTTATTAACCTTAACATCTTCAACTACGATTGTTGTAAAAGATGTTACAGTTTCATCGCTTTTAAGCGTTGCTGTGATTGTAACTGTTCCAACTTTCTTTGTTGTAACTACACCATTTGTATCTACTTCTGCAACAGCTGAATCGCTTGTAGCCCAAGTTACGTCTTTGTTTGGATAGTCATCTGGTTTGATTGTAACAGATACTTTTGCTTTATCTCCAACAGTAACGGTATTTCTATCTGCTACTACAAAGAATTCTTTCAGTCTAGTTTCATCGCTTGTCGACAGAGGGTCTGCATCATCTGATGCTTCTTCTGTCTTTTCTGTTAAAGTATCAACAGCTTTTTCTAATGCACCTAATAATCCACTTGATTTCTTAGATGTCTTCTTCACTGTTGTATCTTTCTTTGTTGTAACAGGGTTCTTGCTATAAACAAGCTTAACCTTATTCATATCACTAGTCACTTTCAAACCATCAAGTTTGATTGTATCTGCTGTGAATGTTCTATTTTCTGCATCATCATTAACGATTGCTTCTTTGAATGTATAACCGTCAATGTCTTTGTAGACTTCCTTGTCATCAGCTGTTACGACGAAGTCAACATCAAATTCCTTGTCTGATACTTTATCAGCAATTTCTTTGTCTTCTTCATCAACATAGCTGATTTCAACAGTTGCCTTCTGTACTTCAGCAGGTTCTTCTGTAGCTTCTTCCTGAGATTCTTCAGGTGCATTATTTACTTCTTCCACCTGTGCTTCTTCGCTTGCTTCAGGAGCTACTTCTTCCTGCTGAGGTTCTTCAACAGGTGCTGCTTCTTCTGCTGGCTGTTCAGCAGGAGCTTCTTCAACAGTTGCTTCTTCTTCAACTGCTGGCTCTTCTTGTGCAACTTCCTGTTCAACTTCATTTGCAGGATCTTCGCTAACAGTTTCTACTGTAGTCGGTTCAGAATAATTGACTTCTTCACCATCTTCAGCTTGAACTGTAGAGAAGTTAATGCATGTGATTACCATTAGGAATGATAATACGATTTTCGTTAACTTGTTCATAGTCCCCATATTACTGTCTCCTCCCTTATTATTATTTTTAAGAGCATTTTTTTGGGCTCTTTTCATTGAACGATTCAATTCTATTGCGTGGAAGTTATGATAGGGTTATATTTCGGCTATTTTTAAAAATTTATAGAATTTTTTTAAGTAATGACTTACATTTTACATAAATATTAAATTTTAATTATATAAGGATAGAATGTTTGTTATATAATGAAAAATATTTCACAACTAGATAGGAATCACAATATGAAAAAAAGATTATTTGCTTGCTTAGCTGCTTTTTCTCTTGCTGGATGTACTACTTCCGCCAAGATCAAACTAGACCCAAATAACCCAGTCAATATCACTGTATGGCATTACTATACAGGTGTATCTCAATCTGCTTTTGATGAATTATGTAAAGAATTCAATGATACCGTAGGAAAAGAAGAAGGTATCAATGTACAGGGTTCTGCTAAAGGATCAATTTCTGATTTAGAAGATGCAGTCATTGCTTCCAGCAATAAAGAAGTTGGTGCTGATGATCTTCCAAATATCTTTTCTACATATGCAGATGTTGCCTATGCCATTAAAGATCAGACTGACTTTGTTGATTTAAAGCAATATTTCACAGAAGATGAAGAGCACGCCGTCCTCATAGGGGTGGTGAATTCAGCGTTACTGGTTCTTGATGTACTCCTCTATTCTTTTGATTTCTGTGACATTACAAAACAATATATTTTCGCATAAATAAGCCATATTTTGTACTTTATATATGATATAA
>OIYH01000720.1_pt1 | contig 22428 bp, 6 predicted proteins | sample 1587911 | NCBI WGS metagenome assembly OIYH01 (sample SAMN03283252) | human gut metagenome | biome: human-associated habitat; material: feces | host: Homo sapiens | place: USA | collected 2013
TTCGAATCCGCCCGGGGGCACCAGGGAATATGACGGCGTCGCGAGAGCGGCGCCGTTTCTGGTTTGTGGGGGCCGCCGGCGGATTCGGGCCGTCGACACCCGCGTCACCAATTTCCCCGCGGGGGGAGTTTTCGAATCCGCCCGGGGGCACCAGGGAATATGACGGCGTCGCGAGAGCGGCGCCGTTTCTGGTTTGTGGGGGCCGCCAGCGGATTCGGGCCGTCGGCGCCCGCGTCACCAAAGGTTCGATTGCGATATGAAATAAGAACCCGAGCCCGACGTTCGGTCTTGGAAACCGATGGAAGCAACCATCATGCTTGTCATCGTCGTAACATCTGCGCTATTGCCGAGCAGAACAACATGGCTATCGCGGCGTTTAACACGTCGAGCCTTGAAGCCGTTCGCGCTGCGATTGATGCTGCCGAAGCCACGGGCGATCCCGTCCCCCCCGAGTCCATGGTCGAGACCATGGTGAAGTTCTGCGGCCAATCAATCCATGAGATGAGGTTTTGACTTGTTGGGAGGCTCGCTTTGGCGAGCCTCTTTGCGTTTACGTACGGGAGAGCCGACGATGGACAAGACACTAATATATAGGCATCGATGTTCGACAAAAGTTTAAGCGTCACAAAGAGCTCAATTGCATATTATTCTAAAGGTATGCTTAATTAAGTACCTTTAATTGTAGGTATAACCGTTCATCGATTTGTTGCCCAAATTATTAAATGCATATTCTCATTAAATAGAAATAGTTTTATGAATATCAGTAGAATGTATGCATATCGGTATGCTGCCCAGCTGCTCCGAATTGGGCATCTGAGCTTACGGTTTATACTGCCGCCTCAAAAGATGTTTGCGTTAACACCTCGCTGACCATGGATAACGGCGCTCAGATCCCCAAAACCGTTCGCCGCTCACCGCTCGAGAAGCGGATTGTTTTTAAGTTACAAGTAAAGCGTATTTTTAGTATCAGTCCACTCTGTGTCGAGGCTGCGCAGGGTGCGCTTACGCAACGCGTGGACGAGCAAGCCGCAATAGACAACGGTCCTCTTTGCGGAGCTTAAGAAAGGGGCGCTGCTGCCATGGTAAGTAACGGTCGTGTAGTTAGGTGGGCACGGGGGGCGGTGTGCGCGGCGGCATTTGCTGCGGCTGCGTTCACCCTTCCCGTGGCCCAGGCGTGGGCAGCGGGCGATGTTTCGCCCGAGTTGCGCTCGCAGACGCAGACTCAGATGAGTTCTGCGCCCGAGATCGCTTATGTGAGCAACGTGAGCGATCCGTCTCAACGTACGGTTTCGTTTAACGACAACTGGAAATTCAACCTGGGCGACGCCAGCGGCGCTCAGGCCGGCTCTTTCGATGACTCGTCGTGGCAGTACGTCACGCTTCCGCATGACTACAGCATCGATCAGGACTATGCGTCCAACCTCGAGGCCGAGAGCGCCTATAAGCCGGGCGGTATCGGCTGGTATCGCAAGAGCTTCTTTCTCGATAGCACTCTTGCGGGCAAGCAGATTCGCATCGATTTCGATGGTGTCTACATGGATGCCACCGTTTGGGTCAACGGTACCGAGCTGGGCAACCATCCGTATGGCTACACGCCCTTCTCGTTCGACCTCACCCCGTACCTCAAGACGGGCGAGGAGAATACCATCGCCGTCAAGGTCAACCATCAGGTTCCTTCCAGCCGTTGGTATTCTGGCTCGGGCATCGGTCGCAATGTCGACCTCGTGGTGACCGACAAGGTTTCTGTGACCAGAGACGGCGTCCACGTGAGCGCTCCTCAGCTCCAGAGCGAGAACGGTGGCAACGTGACCACCAAGCTCTCGTCCACCATTGTTAATAATGGTGACAAGGACGCTAACGTGACGCTCGTGCAGACCATCTTCCCTAAGGGTGGCAAGGTCGAGCAGGCCATCGGCACTGTGACTACCGACGCTCAGACTGTTGCCGCAGGCGAGTCCAAGACCATCGAGTCTCAGATCAGTGCTGCCAACCCGAGCCTTTGGTCCACCGAGTCCCCCAACCTCTACACGGTTCGCACCGATGTCAAGGTTGATGACAAGGTCGTCGACACGTATGACACGGTGTTCGGTTACCGCTGGTTTAACTACGATGTCACCAACGGCTTCTCCCTTAACGGCAAGAATGTCAAGCTCAAGGGCGTCTGCATGCACCACGATCAGGGCGCCCTGGGTTCCGTCGATAGCCGTGCGGCTGTCGAGCGCCAGGTGCGTATCCTGAAGGAGATGGGCTGCAACTCCATCCGCACGTCTCACAACACGCCGTCTCGCGTGCTCGTTGAGGTGTGCGAGGAGCAGGGTATCCTGCTCGACGAGGAGATCTTCGACGGCTGGACCGATGCGAAGAACGGCAACAGCTTCGACTACGCTCGTTTCTTCAATAAGAAGGTCGGCGACTCCAAGATCATAGGTGCCAAGTCCGATCAGGTCTGGGCCGAGTTCGATCTTAAGGCGACCATCGCCCGTGACTTTAACTCTCCCTCGGTCATCATGTGGTCCGTGGGTAACGAGATGATCACCGGCGGCACCAAGCCGTTTGACGAGACTGCTCAGCTCAACCTTATCAAGTGGACCAAAGAGGCCGACACCTCTCGTCCCGTGACGCTTGGCGACAACCAGCTCAAGGGTGGCTCGTGGAATTATCATCCCGACAACCTCGCCAACGCTGGTGGTCTGATCGGTATCAATTACGCCGACGGCAGCAGGTACGATCAGCTGCACGCCAACAACCCGTCTTGGAAGTTCTACGGTTCTGAGACCGTCTCGTCCGTTAACAGCCGTGGCGTTTATAACACGCTCGGCAGCATGGCCGATGCAGGCGGACACCAGCTTACTTCTTATGACACGTCTTACGTGAGCTGGGGCCACACGGCCTCCCAGGCATGGTATGACACCATCACTCGCGACTTTGTTGCCGGTGAGTATGTCTGGACTGGCTTCGACTACCTGGGCGAGCCCACTCCGTGGAACGGCGTTACTGCCGGTGTCCAGGGTGGCGACTGGAGCATCGCGCCGAAGAACTCCTACTTCGGCATCATCGATACTGCCGGCCTGCCCAAGGATACGTACTATCTGTATCAGAGCCAGTGGAACGACAACCTGCACACACTGCATATCCTTCCTGCATGGAAAAACGATATGGTCAAGAAGGATGGCAGCGGCAAGGTCAAGGTCGTTGTCTACACCGACGCCGCCGGCGTTGAGCTCTTCTTTACGCCTAAGGGTTCCACGACTCCGCAGTCGCTGGGCAAGAAGACGTTTACCAAGAAGACCACCGCTGCTGGCTACACCTATCAGATTTATGAGGGTGAGGGCAAGAGCGGTAAGACGGCCGAGAACCTCTGGCTCAGCTGGAACGTTCCGTATGCCGATGGCACCATTACCGCCAAGGCCTATGACGAGAACGGCAACGTTGTCTCGACCGAGAACTGGGATGGCCGTCAGAGCGTGACGACCACCGGTGCTGCCGCCAAGCTCGACGCTTCGGTCGATCGTGCCGATCTTTCTGGCAAGGGCGACCTGGCTTATGTCACCGTGAGCGTCAAGGACCAGAACGGCAACATCGTTCCCGACGCCAAGAACAACGTGAAGTTTAAGGTGAGCGGCGCAGGCGAGCTCGCCGGTATCGACAACGGTAGCTCCCCCGACCATCAGTCCTACCGCGACAACAACCGCAACGCCTGGGCCGGTCAGCTGGTGGGCATTGTGCGCTCCAACGGCAAGGGCGGCGACATCACCGTTACCGTGACCGCCGACGGTCTCGATTCCAAGACGGTGACGATCTCCTCTACGGGTTCCAGCGATCCTGCTGCTCCCAAGTCGATTTCGAGCCTGCTCTACTCCCGTTTCTACTATGTGAAGACGGGCAGTGAGCTTTCCCTGCCCAAGCAGGTTGACGTCAACTACTCTGACGGCACGTCCGAGAAGAAGGATGTTGCATGGGACAACATCAACAAGGACGCTCTCTCCAAGCCTGGCACCTTCCAGGTTTCCGGCGAGGTCGAGGGTGCCAAGGTCTCTTGCACCGTAACCGTGCTTGATGAGGTCGCGGCGCTTCTGAACTATTCGGCCACCACCCCGGTTGGTACCGCCGCATCGCTTCCCGATGCGCGTCCTGCCGCTATGGCCGACGGCACCGTCCTTAACGCGAGCTTCCCCGTTACGTGGGAGACCCCAGCTGAGGATGCTTACAACAAGGCCGGCACTGTGACCGTCAAGGGCACCGCCAATGTCTTTGGTAAGGATCTGGCTGTTACCGCTACGATTCGCGTTCAGAACGAGAAGGTCACCATCGGTGACAACGTTGCTAACTGCGGCGCACTTATGAGCGTTACGCAGGACGTTCCCGAGAACAAGCAGTCCGACTCCTTGAATGCAATCAACGACGGTGTTACCGCCTTCACCCCTGGTGCAGGCGATGGCAGCGCAAATACCACGTGCTGGTCCAACTATGCTTATGCACAGGAGGGCAACACCAAGTCGAGCGTGACCTTCAACTACAACACCCAGCAGCGCCTGGGCCGCGCCGTGGTGTACTTCGTTGAGGATTCTTGGTCTGCGAGCTATCCCGATGCCGGCACCACCAAGGTTGAGGTTTCCGAGGACGGCAACACTTGGCGCGAGGTCACTACGACCGAGACCATCGGCTCGGCCAGCAATCGCGTTAAGCCCTACACGTATGAATTCGAGCCCACGCTTGCTACGTTTGTGAGGTTCACCTTCACCAACAAGAACGTGATGCTCCCCAACGCCAAGCCCTGCACCTGCATCACCGAGATTCAGCTGTTTGAGGCCAAGGGCAGCTTCGACACCAATGCCGAGGCTGCGCTCGATAGCCTGACGGTCAATGGCAAGAAGCTCAGCGCCAGCAACCTCGAGAAGGGTAGCTACTCCACTGCCGCCCTCTTTGCGACGGTTGATGCCGTCCCGGCCAAGAACACCGCCGTTACCGTGCTGCCGGCTCACGACAACAAGATCAACATCATCCTTGAGTCCGAAGACCACGCCACGCGCAAGACCTTCGTCATTAACCTGGCGGCGGACAGCAGCTCGAGTGTTTTGCCCGACGACAACGACGAGCGCGACGTTCCCAACGATGACGTTAAGAACACGGCTGCCGGCAGCGAACTGAACCCCGCTTCTGGCAACGAGGGCCCTGTTTCGTTTGCGTTCGACAAGAACAACGCCACGTACTTCCATACCAACTGGAGGAACGGCTTTAAGCCCAGGGCCGAAGATCTGTGGGTCTCCATGGAGCTCAAGGAGGCCACGAGCGTCGAGGCGCTGCGCTACCTGCCGCGTAACTCCGGTGGCGACGGCGGCTACAACGGCATCGTTACCGATTACGAGATTCAGTATCGCGAGAACGAGTCTGACGAGTGGAAGCCCATCTCCACTGGTCGCTGGAAGGGCTACAAGGACGAGGGCTTTGAGATGGGCTGGCGTGTTGCTCAGTTCGATCACCCCGTTACGGCTAAGTACTTCCGCTTTAAGGCCAACGGCACCCAGGCTGCCAGCGGCGACAATGAGCACATGAGTGCCGCCGAGATCCGCCTGCGCAAGACGAGCCCGGCTGTCGAGATCAAGACCGAGCAGGTTGCTGCTACCGATGCTCTTGAGGTCGCGAACATCAACGACGAAGAGGACATTAAGGCTCAAATCGCCAAGACGGTCGAGGTTACGGTCGACGGCGAGAAGCTCACCTATGGCCTGGACTACAAGCTTGGCTTTGAGATGGGCGACGTGAGCGAGAACGGCCGTCAGGTCACCGTTACCGTGACCGGCATCGAGGACTACACGGGTTCTGTCGATAAGGTCGTAAACGTTACCGAGACTAAGCCGACGCTCGAGGGCATTGCGGTGAACGCCGATGCCGCCAAGCGTGCATACGCCGAGGGCGACAAGCTCGACCCGACCGGCCTGGTTCTGACGCTGTCCTACAGCAATGGCACCACGGACCAGGTTGAGTACAGCGAGTCGACCAAGAACGACTTTACATTCAATCCGAGTCTGGACACGGAGCTGACGGAGAATGGCAACCTTGAGGTGACCGTTACCTATGGTGGCAAGTCCAACAGCTACGTCGTTACCGTAAGCAAGAAGGCTCCGACCGATCCGGACAAGCCCAAGCCGGAGCAGCCCAACCCCGATCAGCCTAAGCCGGAGCAGCCCGGTGGCGGTAACCTGGGTGGCAACGGCAACCAGGGCAACACCGGTAATACCGGAAACAAGCCCGATGCATCTACCAAGTCCGGCGCCTCTGGCAAGCCTGGCAGGGGCAATGGAGTCATGCCCGGCACGGGCGACTCCACGCTGATCGCAGTTGCGATGGCTGGCTTTGCTGGCGTGGCGGCTATCGCTTGGGGCATCGTTGCCCGCAAGCGCCGTCAGAACTAGCGCGCCCTGATAGACGCGCCCCTTATAAGGAGGGGCGCGTCATCGTGCGTCAGGGCACTTCATCTATTTTGTAAGACATAAAGACAGGAAGGGAACGTGAGTATGACGATACATAAGACCAAACTGCTTTGGCGTGTAACCGCCACGATTGCCTGCGTGTTTGCAATCGTGTTTGCGTCTTCGCTGCTCTATGCTCGCCCTGCTGTGGCGGCTGAGGCAAATCTCGCCCTCAATAAAACCGCCATAGCGGATAGCGAGGAGGCGGATTCGGTTCGTGCGGCCCTGGCCGTCGACGGCAGCGACTCCACGCGTTGGGGCAGTGCCAAGGATAACGCCGGTGGCGCCCATTGGATTTATGTCGACCTTGGGTCTTCTAAGACTGTAAAGAGGGCGACAATCAAGTGGGAGTCCTACAAGGCAACTGGCTACAAGCTACAGTGTGCGACGGGCAATACTGCCCCCGCCGCCAATAGCGCCGACTGGAAAGACGTCCACACGTCTACCAATCGCCCGGCATCGCTTACCGACGCCATTACGTTTAACGCCCCCGTGACGGGACGCTTCTTCCGCCTGTACGTTACGGGCTTTACGAGCGTTGATCCCAACGGTGCTGTTCCCGAGTGGCCCACCATCGCGGTTAACGAGTTCGAGCTCTACGGCGATGAGACCGCTGCTCCCTCTACCCAGGATCCGCAGCAGAATGTTGCTCGCGGCAAGAACGCTGTTGCCGATAGCCAAGAGGCAGGCACCCTCAACGCCGCCAAGGCCGTTGATGGCGATACGTCTTCTTCGAGCTCCCGCTGGGCGAGTGCGGTTGACGCTACTGCCTCCCAGGACGGCGGTCCTCACTGGATTTATGTCGATCTGGGCCAGCAGCGCGACGTCAAGTGCGTCCGTGTATTCTGGGAGCTGCGCAAGGCCAAGGGCTACAAGATTCAGATTGCCAATGGCGCGACCGCTCCGGCTGCCGATAGCTCTGACTGGCAGACCGTTTACACCAACGACGGTCATCCTGCAAGCAAGACCGACCTGATTACCCTTGACCAGGTGTATCAGGCCCGCTTTGTCCGTCTGTATATCGATCACAACACCTATGACGACCCCGATGGCGGTGTCGCATGGGGCAACGTTTCCATCTTTGAGCTCGAGGTCTATGGCGGCACGCCCAAGATGGACATGAACGGCCTGGCCGATGCCATCAAGATCGAGGCTCCCAAGCAGGGCGATACGCAGCTCAAGGTCACCCTGCCGACCTCCGACGAGTACGACGTCACCTATAACGGTACCGACTATGAGCAGGTCATTGGCGCTCAGGCCGAGGATGGAACCATCCCCATCTATCAACCGATCGTCGATACGCAGGTCAAGGTCTCTTTTAAGGTGACCAAGAAGAGCGACAAGAACACCTATGCGTTCAAGGAGATTCCCGTTACCGTTCCTGGTAAGTTCCAGGTCGAGGCGGGCGACAACGTCGCTCCCGAGGTTCTGCCGCAGCTTCGTGAGTGGAAGGGCCGCTCCGGTTCCTTTGCTCCTACTGCGCAGACGCGCGTTGTTTACGACAACGATGAGTTCAAGACGGCCGCCGACGAACTGGCCGCCGATTACAAGGACCTGTTTGGCTCCGAGCTTGCCGTCGTAAAGGGCGGCGCCGCCAACGCAGGCGATATCTTCCTGTCCAAGACCACTGACAAGTCTCTTGGTCTTCAGGACGAGGGCTATCTCATGGAGATTGGTGGCTCCGTGAGCGTTAAGGCCGAGACCAAGACCGGTGCCTACTGGTCTACCCGTACAATCCTGCAGGCCCTTAAGACCGGTAACGGTTCTATCCCGCAGGGCACCACCCGCGATTATCCGCTGTATAAGGTGCGTGGTCTGATCCTCGATGTGGGCCGTAAGACCTTCTCGCTCGACTGGCTCAAGCAGATGTGCAAGCAGCTTTCCTGGTTCAAGCTTAACGACTTCCAGGTCCACCTTTCCGACAACTACATTTGGGTCGAGGAGTATTCTGACGACACCGTTAACACCGCTTACAACGGATTCCGTCTGGAGTCCGACATCAAGAAGGGCGGCAACAACGGTAAGAACAAGGCCGATCTGACGAGCACCGACGTGTGGTACTCCAAGGACGATTTCCGCGAGTTCATCAAACACTCGCGTGATCTCGGTGTCAACATCGTCCCCGAGTTCGACATGCCGGCACATTCCCTGGCACTCACCAACGTGCGTCCCGACCTGCGTACGCCTAAGTCCATGACGCATCGCGGCAACGACCACCTTAATCTGGCCGGAAAGTACGATGAGTCTCTGGCCTTTGCGCTTTCCATCTGGGATGAGTACCTTACCGGTTCCAATCCCGTCTTCGACAACCAGACTATGGTTGACATTGGTGCTGACGAGTACGAGGCCGACGGCAACGCGTATCGCAACTTCGTCAACGACCTCTTTAAGCACATGGAGGATTCGGGCCGCACCGCTCGCGTGTGGGGCAGCCTCAGCTGGATCAAGGGTTCCGTTGACGTTCAGGGTAAGGGTGCTGCCGGTCAGCACCGCCAGATGAACCTCTGGAGCAAGGACTGGGCCAAGATGGACGAGATGTACAAGCTCGGCTTTGACCTGATCAACTGCATCGACAGCAGGTACTACATCGTTCCCAACGCCGGTTATTACTTCGATTACCTCAACGACAACACCATCTATAACTCTGCGATCAATAACTACAACAACGTTACGATTCCTGCTGGCGACGAGCAGATGATCGGTGGTGCCTTTGCCGTCTGGAACGACATGTGCGGCAAGAAGGAAAATGGCATCTCCGAGTACGATGTCTACGATCGCATCACCAACTCCGCGGGTCTGTACGCCGCTGCTACCTGGGGCAAGGGCTCTGCCGACGTTTCCGGCGCCAAGGCTACGGCCAAGAAGCTCGGCGACTCCCCCAACACCAACTTTGGTTACAAGACCACGGCCAACGCCGAGGGTACCGTCATGCAGCTTGGCATGGACGATGCCAAGGACGCTTCGGGCAACGGCAACAATCTCAACCTGAAGTCTGCCAAGAACGCCGAGGTCGTCGACGTCGACTTTAAGAAGGCGCTCGAGCTCAAGGGTGGCAAGAGCTATGTCGCGCTGGATTCCGATCTTGAGACCGCTGGTCTTGGTAACGATCTGCGCGTGAAGGTCAAGCGTACCGACGCCACGAGCGACAAGGATCAGATCCTGTTCGAGAGCCCCTATGGCTCCATCAAGGCCGTTCAGGCAAAGACCGGCAAGGTCGGTATTACCCGTGAAAACCGTGACTACTCGTTTAACTACACGCTGCCCATGAACGAGTGGGTCGAGCTTGAGTTTAAGAACGAGGGCATGGGCAAGGTTTCGCTCTATGTGAATGGCGAGCTCAAGGAGACCATCGGTCAGGACGGCGGCACCAAGCTCAAGGCTACGTGCATGCTTCCTGTCCAGCGTATCGGTAGCGAGACTGCTGCCTTTACGGGCTACGTCGACGACGTTCGCTTGACGCGCAGCACTACGTTTGCGACCACCATGGCGCTCGACAACGTCGAGCTCAAGGCACGCTCCGTGCTGGCTGCCGGCGCCGACGACGCCGAGCTCGAGATGCTCGTCGAGCAGGCTCGCGACCTTATCAACCAGGTCAACCCCGATGCCGCCGAGATCGCCAATCTCGCGCAGCAGATCAACGACCGCGTTGCCAACGCCAAGTACAAGCCTGCCGATTACAGCAAGCTCGACGCTTTGCTCGCCGCAATTCCTTCCGATCTGTCTGTCTATACCGACGAGTCCGTTGCGGCACTCACGTCTGCGCGCGATAGCATCCAGCGCGATCTGCCGGTGAGCATGCAGGATACGGTTGATGCCTACACGAAGACGCTCACCGAGGCAATTGAGGGCCTCGAGCTTAAGTCTGCAGACAACAACTTCGCTCAGAGCGTGACCGCTACAGCCTGCTCCGAGGAGAAGACCGGCGAGACCGCTCCCAACGGTCCTGCTGCGGCTGCCGTCGACGGCGACGAGTCCAGCTTCTGGCACAGCCAATGGAGCGCTCCCGCCGACAATGACATGCCTCACTGGTTCAACGTTAAGCTTGCTGCTCCCGCCAAGGTGAGCGGTATGGTGTACGTGCCGCGTACCGGTAGCTCCAATGGTCGTTTGACCAAGTACCATGTCGAGGTAAGCACCGACGGTGGTAGCACCTATACGAAGGTTGCCGAGGGTACGCTCGAGTCCAGTGTGGGCGCCAAGAACATTACCTTCGACGAGCCTGTTGCCGGTGCAACCGACGTCAAGCTCTACTTTGACGAGACCGATGGCGATAGCGCCGCAAATAGGAACAAGTTTGCAACCGCTGGTGAAATCCGCGTTCGCGTCATCGACGAGACGGTTGACCTCGATGGTCTTGCCGCTCTGATCGAGCAGGCCGAGGGCCTCGACAAGGATTCGTACACTACGGAGACTTGGAAGAAGCTCCAGGTCGCCCTTAAGGATGCCAAGGATGTTGCCGCAGACGAGAACCCCTCGTTTGAGGCTGTGAACGGAGCCAAGGGCAAACTCCGTTCCGCGATGCTGGGCCTGCGCCCTGGCACCCCGGATCCCGTTACTCCCGACCCCGACAAGCCGAATCCGGATAAGCCCAATCCGGATAAGCCGAATCCCGACAAGCCGGGCACCTCTGATGGCGGCAATGGCGGCTCCGGTACCGCTGGGTCTAACAAGGGCGATTCGACTACGGGTAACAAGGGCGATAAGAAGCCTGGCACCCTGGTTAAGACCGGTGATGATCAGGCAATGTACATCGCGGTCGCGGGTGTCGTGGGTCTGCTTGTTGTCGGTGCCGGTGTCGTGCTGTATGTCAAGAACCGTCGTCAATAGCACGAAGTCGGATGAAGACCTGCCTCAAGAAAGGGTTTAAGAGATGAAGAAACGGATGATAGCCAAGCTGCTCGCTGTCATAGCGGTTATGCTTGCCTGCTTGGGCGGCCTGGCTCCGTTTTCGGCCTATGCCGATGATACGGCGGCCGAATATAAGCTGTACCCCACGCCGCACAGCATGGTGTACGGCAACGGTGCGCAGACGCTGCGCAACAAGGCAAGCGTGCTTACAGAGTCCGGCATCGATGCCGATACCATCAGCCGCCTTGATGAAGCTTTGGCGCTTAAGGGCATCAAAGCAAAGAGCGTTGACGCCATTCCTTCCAAGAGCACCGTGACGACGGTTCTTGTGGGCGTCAAGGGCTCCGGCGGCGCGGTTGACACCTATGTTGACCAGCTGGTGCAAGATGGCAAGCTGTCCTATACGGACGGCCTGTTCGACCACAACGATTCCTATGTCTTGGCTTCGCTTCCGTCTGACGACAACGAGCCCGACCGCGTTATCGTTTTGGGCAAGACCACCGATGCCGCCTACTATGGACTGACCACGCTTTATCAGATTCTGCAGCAGACTTCCGATGCCAAGCTGCGCACCTTTACCATGTCCGACTATGCGGACGTGGTGACGCGCGGCTTTATCGAGGGCTACTATGGTAATCCTTGGAGCACCGAGGATCGCGTGAACCTGATGCAGTGGGGTGGCTACTACAAGCTCAACGCATATGTCTACGCCCCCAAGGATGACCCCAAGCACAATGCCAAGTGGCGTGAGCTCTACACCGAGGAAGAGCTGACCGAGAAGATCGAACCGCTTGCAGAGGCTGGCAACACCTCCAAGTGCCGCTTTGTGTTCGCGCTTCATCCGTTTATGCACAACCCCATTACGAACTCTAACTACGACGAGTCCGTGGCTGTTCTCAAGGAAAAATTCACCCAGGTCATGGACCATGGCGTTAGGCAGATTTCCATCCTGGCAGATGACGCCGGCAACCAGGGCAGCGCTCTGTACACCAGGCTTTGCAATGACATGACCGATTGGCTGCACGAGAAGCAGACCGAGAAGAACGCCGACGGATCGCTTAAGTACCCTGGTCTCAAAGACACGCTTATCTTCTGCCCTGTGAACTATATGGGCTGGGGCGAGTCTTGGTATGCCAACCTCCCCAAGAGCGTCCAGGTCATCAACACCGGTGGCCGCGTGTGGGGCAAGGTCGACAATAACTTCACGTCGTCCTTCACCAACAATTCTGGCGTTGCTCCCTTTATGTGGATCAACTGGCCGTGCACCGACAACAGCAAGGACACCCTGTCCATGGGCGGCTATGAGAACGCCCTGGGCACCGATGTCCAGCCCGGCAAGGTTCAGGGCGTCGTGCTCAACCCCATGCAGCAGTCCGAGCCTTCCAAGGCCGCTATCTTCATGAACGCCGATTTCTCTTGGAATCTGTGGAAGAGCCAGGAGCACGCCGATCAGGCTTGGGAAGATTCGTTCTCCTACGTCGACCACAATTCTCCCATCGCCACGAAGGGCTCCAACGCGCTGCGCGAGCTAAGCCGCCACATGAAGCGCTATACCGGTGGTGGCGTGGTCTTCGAGAGCCGTGAGTCCGCCAATATCAAGACCGAGCTCCAGGCTTTCCAGAGCAAGGTTACCTCTGGTATCGCAACCGCCGAGGATTGCGACCAGATGATTGAGCTTTTCCGTGGTCTGCAGAAGTCCTCCAAGACCTATCGTTCCAATGCCGGCAACAAGGCCATGCTCGACCAGATCGTGTATTGGATCGATGCTTGGGATGACGTGACGCGTGCCGCCATTGCCGAGCTTCAGGCACTCAAGGCTGACCTCTCGGGCGACAGCTCTCAGATGCTTTCTAAGTATTCCGAGGGTTCCGAGGCGCTCGCTGCCTCTCACAAGCACGGCTTCCACTATGTGGACCATACCGAGTATGCATCGGTGGGCAAGGCCTACATCATGCCGATGCTTAATGCCCTCAACAACTACCTGGGTCAGCGCGCTACGCTTGCTGCCGACCCCAATGCCGATACCACGCAGTTTGTGACCAGCCGTACCGACACTCCCGAGGGCAAGGTCGAGAACGTCTTTGACGGTAAAGCCAACACGGGCGTTATCTACAAGACCCCCAACAAGCTCACGGCGGGTACGTACTTTGGCATGATCAAGAACAAGCCGTTCGATCTGACCAACGTGACCTTTATCCAGGGCAATGGCGCTGACTATATGCAGCATGCCAAGCTCCAGACCTATGATGGCAAGAACTGGAATGACGTTGAGGGGCAGGGCGATCTGACTGGCACGACCGTCACCGTTACCGGCCTGGACGTCAAGGGCGTCTATGGTGTTCGCCTCATCGCCACGCAGGATAACAGCCGCGATGCTTGGCCGACCATCTACGAGATCCAGGTCAACAAAGAAGAGCAGACTCCCGAGGGTCAGCCCGTCGCAGGCGCGGTGACCATCGATGGCCAGGTTTTGGCCGCACAGTCGCTCTCCAACATCAACGACGGCAACGTCTCGACCTATGCGCACCTGCAGTACAAGAAGGCTAATGCCGGCGACCCCGAGTACGATATCCGCGATACCACGCAGCCTAACGCCACGGTGACCCTTACGTTTACCAAGACCTCCGAGGTCGATACGTTCACCTTCGTGCAAGCGGCACGCAACGGCAACGAGCCCACTTCTGGTGATGGTATCAACGCCGGCGTGCTCGAGTACCAAAACGAGGCGGGCACGTGGATCAAGGCCGGCGATATCGACGGCACGGCCACCCAGACCATCACACTGCCCAGCGCCGTCAAGGCCAAGGCAATCCGCGTCAAGAACACCGCTGCCACCAAGTCTTGGTGGAAGGTCTTTGAGCTTTCCGCCACCAAGGGTGCTTCCACCGAGCCCGAGCCGACCGCTACGGTTACGAGCACGGGCTTGGATGTGTACCAGTCCTACGCGCTTTCCCGTGTTGTCGACGGTGACGAGGGCTCGTATGCTTGGGTCAAGCACAACTCCGGCGGCGGCAACATCAAGAGCGGCGATACCATCACCGTCACCTACTCCGCTCCCAAGACCGTGGGTCACGTGCGCTATGTCCAGGGTAACGACAACCTTTCTGCCGGTGCGCTCGAGTACACCGTCGATGGTGCCAACTGGGTCCCGTGCGGCGATATAACGTCGAGCCGTGAGCAAGAGTTTGATTTCGAGAACGTGCAGATTCGCGGCATTCGCGTGCGTGCGACTGAGGACACCGCCAAGTGGTGGCAGGTCTACGAGATCGCTACCTCTAAGGGCAAGGAAGCCAGCACGGGCACCATCCGCTCCGATATCTCTGGCGTGAGCCTCAAGGCCACGGGCGAGGATGGTAACGTCAGGCTCTCCGATGGCACCGTTTCTTTTGGTTCCAATAACTATCTGGCAGTTGATCTGGGCGCCGTGCGCAACGACGTCACCATCAACACCGACGGCATGACCCTTCCCGAGGGCGCCAAGGTCGTGTACTCGCAGAACGCTCTCGAGTGGATCGACTATGCCAGTGCCAAGAAGCCTGTCCAGGCCCGTTTTGTGGGCGTCAAGGCATCCGCTGCCTGCGATGTGGCGTTTGCCAATTTCTCCGCGAGCTACAAGACGGTCAAGGCTCCCTCTTATGTAAAGGGCGACCTGGGCAACTTTGACGCTTCGAAGATTTTCGACGGCGACCTTTCCACCACCTTCAAGAACACTCAGGGTGCCACCGAGGGCAACACAATCGTGTTCGACCTGGGCCAGGAGCGCACGATCAATTCTGTTGCCTACTACGTCCCCGAGATCACCTACGATTTCATCCGCAAGGGTGTTATCGAGGTCGCCGACAGCCCGGATGCTGCTGATGATCAGTGGACCGAGGTTCTCAAGATCAACAGCGATGCCGCTACAATCGAGAATACGTTTAACAGCGATACCGCTAAGAACGCAGCTTGGCTCACGCACGACACCAAGAATCCGGGCAACATGTGTACGGCCAACCCCAAGACCGATGTCACCGCTACCAACGAGAACGATCCCAACGGTACCGAGAAGCTCAATGTGACCGGTCGCTACATGCGCATTCGCTTTACCGCGACCTACACACAGCGCTGGATCGAGATCGGTGAGATCCGTATCAACGGCGGCGAGTATGTAAGCACCTATGGCGATGCCGACTTCGATTCCTCGAGCACCGAGGTCGAGGGCAAGACGCCGGCTAACCTTGCCGATGGCGATACCAAGACCGCCTGGCGTCCGCAGGACAACAACGGCACCCTGGTGTATCACGTCTCCGAGCCCATTGCCGAGGGTGGCAAGGTGTTCTCGGGCGTGCGCGTCGTCTCTGCCGGTACACCCTCCAACGCAAAGGTGACTGCTACGGTTTATACCGATGCCGCCTATAGCAAGACGGAGGACATCGACCTGGGCACGTTGAGCCAGCCCGTAAGCGAGTTCTGCTTTGGCACGCTCACCCGCGCTGCCGGTTCGACCTTCTCTGCCGTTAAGGACATCAAGGTCACGTGGGACGGCACGGCCCCCGAGATCGCCGAGTTCTTCCTGATCGACGATGCCAACCCCGCCGATACCACGGCGCTGCAGGCTGCTGTCGATGAACTTGACGGTAAGGACGTGAGCGGTTGGACCAAGTCGACCGCCGACGCCTTCAACAAGGCTCTCGCCACCGCAAAGGAGACGCTCGCCAACACCAAGGCTACGCAGACGACGGTCGATTCCGTGACCGCCGCTCTGAGGTCTGCCAACGCCGCCGGCGTCGAGAAGTATACAGGTGAGGCTCTTCCCGAGAAGATTTCTAACGACGATGGCCAGTACACCGTTGCGAGCTACCAGGCATATGCAGATGCCTATGCCGAGGCCGAGCAGGCGTTCGCCAGCCCCGATGAGCTTGCTAAGTCCGAGGGCGAGGCTTTGCTTGCCGCGCTCAAGGCAAAGAAGGACGCGCTGGTCTTTGACCAGAGCGCTCAGCAGCGTGCCGAGGTCGCTCTTGCCGACGCCAAGCTGGTGTACGGCGAGGCCGACGCCGCCGCAGACAAGTACACGACCGATAGCGCTGCCGCCTATCGCGATGCCATGAGCGCGCTTGAGGGCCTGATTGCCGATACCAAGGCGACCCCGAAGCAGCTCAAGGCAGCACAGGCTGCGCTCGAGGACGCCGAGGGCAAGCTGGTCGATGCCAGCGAGCTTATCGCCGCCCGTGCCGAGTTTAAGAAGACCAACGGCAAGCTGTATACCGATGAGTCTTATAACGCCTACAAGGCGGCTTTCGACGACTCCGCCGCCGCCCTTAAGAACGGTACTGCCGAGCAGGTTGCTGCTGCGGCCGCGAAGCTCAACGACGCCAAGACCGGTCTTGCCCTGCGTGAGGCCGTCGATCTGAACAAGGTCATCGCCGAGGCCGAGAAGCTCGACAAGGCCGACTACACCGAGGCAAGCTGGGCGCCGTTTGCTGCCGCCATCGACGCTGCCAAGGCTCCGCACGATTCCGCCAACGACGCTGACCTGGCCCAGGCAATCAACGATGCCAAGGCCGCTCTGGTCAACGTCAAGGCGCTCAAGGCCGATATCGCTTCTGCCAAGAACGCTCGTGCCGAGGACTACACCGATGATTCGATGGCTCAGCTCAACGCTGCTGTCGCCGATGCCGAGGAAGTTCTCAAGAACGGTTCCGTCGACGATGTTGCCGCCGCGCGCGCCAAGATCGCCGATGCTCTGAAGGCGCTGGTCAACGTGAGCGCCCTTAAGGACGCTATCGTCAAGGCCGAAAACATGGATACCTCCAACGGCACCGATGAGCAGAAGGCCCAGCTTGCCGATGCCATCGCCGCCGCTAAGGGACTGCTTGAGCGCGGCTCTGCCGATGAGGTCTCCGCCGCACTCGAGTCTTTGAATGTCGCAATGGCCAACTTTGGCGGCTCGGGCACCGATAAGCCCGGGCAGCCCGAGAAGCCCGGTACGACTGGTGGCAGCCAGCAGGGTGGTTCCGACCACAACAAGAAGCCTGGTAAGCCTTCGAAGGGTTCGGGCCTGCCGGGTACTGGTGATGCATCGATTCTTGCAGCCGCACTTGCCGGTGGCTCCGGTGTCACCGCACTGGCGGCGGCCCGTGTGATCGACCGCAAGCGTCGTCGCTAACGGCTCGCATCATACCGAGCAAAAAGGCGTCTCTCCGGGGTGAACTGCCTCCCATTTCTTGGACACGAGAAATGGGAGGCTTTTTATGCGTGTCGACTTGAGAGTGAAACACGACATCGAGGCCAGGAAGGCGGCGATCGGGCTCTTCGAGCGAGGGCACGGCTCCGAGTCGGCGGCGAAGACGCTGTCGGTCCCTCGCAACACCGTGAGACAATGGCTCTACATATACCGGTCGTTCGGAAGCGAGGTACTGCTATCCATGGACGGCAAGCAGACCAGGTACACATACGAGCAGAAGGTCGCCGCCGCCTCGGCCGTGGTCGACGGCGGCATGGGCAAGCAGGACGCCATGAAGGCGTTCGGGGTCATGTCCCTGGCGCCGCTCAAGCTGGGGAGCCTGCTGGAATGCGCCGGCCTGGCCCGGTCCAGCTACTACTACGCCCTCGCGCACCCGCCGAGGCCGACGCGCCCGGAGCTGCGGGACGCGGTGGCGGAGATCTTCTCGCGCACGGCCAACGGGTGCGGCCACCGCCAGGTCGCCATGTGTCCGCGCGCCGAGCTGGGCGCGCGCATAGCCGACAAGACCGTGCTCAAGATGATGCGGGAGACGGGGGTCCGCTGCGGCATCCGCCGCGAGACCGACTACCATAGGTACAACTCGTACAGGGGCGTCGTGGGCGAGTCGCTCGAGAACGTCATCGGGCGAGATTTCGCCGCCGACGGGCCGTGGCAGAAGATGGGCACCGACGTCACCGAGTTCAAACAGCCCTGGGGCAAGGCCTACTTCGCGCCGGTGTACGACTTCGGCAGCAAGGAGATAGCCGCGTGGTCGACGTCGACCAGCCCGGGCATGGCGCAGCAGGCCGAGCTGCTCGACCGGCTGCCGGCGAAGATGCCCGAGGGCGCGAAACCGGTGCTTCACAGCGACATGAGCTGGCAGTACCAGCACGTCGCATGGTGCGGGAGGCTGAGGTACGCCGGGATCGTCCGGAGCATGTCCAGAAAGGGCAACTGCATCGACAACGGCGCCACCGAGCAGGTCTTCGGCCACATGAAGGACGAGTCCTTCCGGGGAAGGACATGGCCCGACTTCGAGTCCTTCAAGGCGGACCTGGACGCATACGTCGCCCATTGGAACACGAGGCGGAGGCAGGTTAAACTGAAGGGGCTGACCCCGGAGGAGTTCCGGAGCCAGCCCCTTGCGGCGCAGTTCTTATTTAAGCCGTCCAAGTTTTGGGGTGCAGTTCATTTGTGGGGGCCGCCGGCGGATTCGGGCCGTCGGCACCCGTGTCACCAATTTCCCCGCGGGGGGAGTTTTCGAATCCGCCCGGGGGCACCAGAGATTTGCCGAGCCCGGTACCTCTACGGTGCCGGGCTCTTCTGGCTTAAAGGTATGCCGTGGTTTTCGCTGCTTCAGATGAAGAAAGCGCCCGTTTGCCGGGGGAGCAAACGGGCGCCATTGAGCGAATGTTTTTGCGTCATCAGCCGCTGTGGGCAACGTCTTGATGACTAGTTGGTCGTGCCGGAATCGTCGCCTGAATCAGTACCAGAGCCAGAAATCGAAACCGTCAGCGTGATCGTGTTGTCGGTAGACTGCTTGCCGGTGGGGGAGACGCCCGTAACGGTGGCGTTTTCGTTGCCGCTCACGGGGTTGCCGTTCTGATCGCAGAATGCGATGTTGTAGAACCCGGCGTTGTTGAGCGCGGTGACTGCGGCGGAGATGCTCTTGCCGTACAGGTTGCCCGGAACGCTGGCCTTGCCGGACTTCTTGGCGATGACGACGGTGATCGTGGCGCCGGGCTTCTGCTTGCCGCTGGGGTTCCAGCTAATGACGGTGCCCTCGGTGACGGAGTCGTTCTCCTGGTAGCTCACGTTGACGCCAAAACCTGCAATGTCGAGGGCGTTGCGTGCCTGGGCCTCGGTCATGTCGGTCAGATCGGGGACGGAGGTGGTGTCGGGACCGCTGGAGACCTTATACGAGATGGTCGTGCCTTTCTCGACTTCCTTGCCGGCTTCAGTGCCCTGTTCAAAGACCTGGCCTTCTTCGGCCTCGTTGGCCTCCTCGGTTGCGTTGCCCTTGAGTCCTACGCTTGCCAGCGCTGCCTCGGCCTGGTCCTTGGTCAGGCCGAGGAGCTGCGGAACCTCAACTTTTTCGGAGGGCTTGGGGCCCTTGGAGACCACCAGGTTCACCTTGGTGCCTTTGGGCTTCTTGGTGTTGCCGTTGGGGGTCTGCTCGGCAACCTTGCCCTCATCGACATCGTCGTTATAGCTTTGGTCGACGGTGCCGACCTCAAGGCCGGCCTCCTTGATCTGCTCGATAGCAGTCTGCTGGTCCTTGTTAAGCACATCGGGCACTGTGACCTGCTCGCCGCCAAAGAGCCCGGTGGCGAAGGCCACCACAACGCCAATCACGGCAATTGCGGCGACTACGGCGGCGATGATCTTGTTCTTGTTGGACTTGGGCTTCTCGGCTTCGTAGGAACCGGTGGAACCCGAAACGGCGCTGCGGGGGTTGGTCTGTCCGCTTACGCCCGATACAGGGCGAACCATAGCGCGCGTGGAGTCTGACAGCTCACGGGTCTTGGTGGCGCCCAGGTCGCCGGCGGCGCCAATGATGCGCGTGGGCTCGGAGACGTTGACGGCGCGGCCGGACAGGTAGTTGTTGAGCACTTGGCGCAGCTCATCTGCCGTCTGGAAGCGGTTCGCCGGGTCCTTCTCCATGCACTTGAGGATAATGCGCTCCAGATCGGCATCGACACCGGAGTTGATCTGGCTCGGCGGAACCGGCAGTTCGTTTACCTGCTTGAGCGCAACCGAGATGGCGTCGTCGCCGTCAAAGGGGACGCGACCGGTGGCGCACTCGTACATCACGACGCCCAGGGAGTATATATCCGAGGTGGGACCGAGGTCCTGACCGCGCGTTTGTTCGGGGCTTACGTAGTGGGCGGTGCCCAGTACATTGTTGTCCTGCGTGAGGTGGCTGTTCTTTGCGCGCGCGATGCCAAAGTCCATCACCTTGATATTGCCGTCGGGCAACACCATGATGTTTTGCGGCTTAATGTCGCGGTGGATGATCTCGTGCTTGTGGGCGACCGAAAGCGCAGAGCTGATCTGCGAGCCGATCTGCGCGACCTTCTTGGGATCGAGGGCGCCGTGGCTCTTGATGCCGCTCTTAAGGTCGGTACCGCGCAGGTACTCCATGACGATGTAGTAGGTATCGCCGTCCTTGCCCCAATCGTAGACGCCCACGATATAGGGGGAGGAGAGACCTGCTGCTGCCTGGGCCTCCTGCTTAAAGCGCGCGGCAAAGGTGGCGTCGCCGGCGTACTGCGGCAGCATGATCTTGACAGCAACCGTGCGGTCGAGAACCTGATCTTGCGCACGGAAGACGGTCGCCATGCCGCCTGTTCCCACCTTATCCTTGAGGAGGTATCTTCCCCCGAGGACCCTCTGTTCCATTCCTGCTCCTAACATAACTTATTCGCTCAACGATGTGTGTAGTACCAAATCTATGGCCGCTGGGGCCGTGTGGCGCGTTGCCGCTAGCTCATCGGCCGCGGCGCGCCCCAAGTATCCGCTTTGATCACGGGCATCACGCTCCTTGGGCGGCAAGTGCTGCGGTCAGGACGATGCCGGCAATCTTGGCTGCCTTGACGTCGTGTTTGTCGTAATCCTCCAGGGCCACCGAGATGGCAACCGTGGGTGAATCGTAAGGTGCAAAGCCAACAAACATCGAGTTGACGTTGGTGCCGCCGATCTCGGCCGAGCCGGTCTTTCCGGCGACCTTGACGCCGGGGATCTGGGCATCGGTGCCGGTGCCGGACTGGACAACCGCGAGCATGGCCTGCTTGACCTGATCGGCCGTGGTGGCGCTGACGGCCTGGCCGAGCGAGCGGGACTGTGTGGTCTTGACCACGGTTCCGTCGGGGGCGAGCACCTGGGCCACGAAGAACGGGTCCATGACCACGCCGCTGTTGGCGATGGCCGCCGCTATCACGCAGTTTTGCATGACGGTGGTCTGCGGACCTGGCGTGTGGTCCATGCCGACAGGCTGGCCGGCGCCTGCCCAGGCGGTCTCCCACTCGGTCATGAGCGAGGGATCGGCCATGATGGAAGCCGCGGTGGTCAGGTCCTGACCGAGCTTTTGGCCGTAACCAAAGGCGTTGGCAAACTGGACGAGCGAGCTGGCGCCAATCTCGTTGGCCACCTGGCCAAAGACGACGTTGGACGACACGGCAAAGGCCTGTTGCAGGCTGATGGTGCCGTAGCTCTCGTTGGCATAGTTGGTGACCGGCGCGTTGCCAATATCCATGGAGCCGGGTGCCTGGTACGTACTGGTAAGGCTGGCGGTGCCGGTTTCGAGCGCCGCGGAGAGTGTGACGACCTTAAAGGTCGAGCCCGGGGTGTACAGCGCGTCCATGGCACGGTCGTACATGGAGCCGTCCTCGCCACCGCCCGACTGCATCAGGGCATCGATGTTGGTGTTGTCATAGGTGGGCGAGCTTGCGCATGCGAGGACCGCGCCGGTGCGCGGATCCATAACCACAACGGCGCCCTTAAAGCCCTTGAGTGCCTGCTCGGCAGCCGTTTGGATGCGCGAGTCGATGGTGAGTTTGGCGGTGTTGCCCGGCTGGTTTTGGCCCGCGAGCGACGCAAGGGCGTTGTTCCAACTGGAGTAATCCTTGGAGCCGGTGAGCGTTTCGTTCATGACGCTCTCGACACCAGCGGTGCCGTACTGCTGGCTTACATAGCCCACCACGTGAGCGGCCATGTTTCCGTTGGGGTAGGAGCGGGCGTAGGTGCCGTCTTCCTGTTGCAGTGACTCGGCCAGCGTCACTCCGTCGGACGTGATGATGGAGCCGCGCTGGATGTACTTGGAGCGGGCGATGGTGTGGTTGTTGGTCGGCATATCCTGATAGTCCTTGGCCTTGATGACCTGGACATAGGTGAGGTTGCCGATAAGGA
>OIYH01000723.1_pt1 | contig 22326 bp, 11 predicted proteins | sample 1587911 | NCBI WGS metagenome assembly OIYH01 (sample SAMN03283252) | human gut metagenome | biome: human-associated habitat; material: feces | host: Homo sapiens | place: USA | collected 2013
GCGCGTGCCGGACCCGCCGGCGAGGATGATGCCCTTCATAATTGAAGAACCTTTCTAACAGAAATCAAACCGTTAGGTTAATTTTATTATTAATAATCCCACAATGCTAAATTCGCACAAGAACCTTGCCGACTACTAGGATTTTAGATCACGTTTAATTTGAGTGGTGGAAACTTCCGGCGTGCGTGGCAGGTAAACGACATCAACGCCCTCATCCTTCAGGAAGTCGAATTCGCCTTTCCAATCATCTCCCATAACAAACGTATCGATATGGTATTCACGCACGTCAGTCACTTTCTGGTCCCATGATTCTTCGGGAATCACAAGGTCAACGTAACGAATTGCTTCAAGAAGGGCTTTACGTTTATCAAAAGAGAAATAACACTTCTTTCTCTTTTGATTCCAATTGAAGTCATCGGTAGACAAAGCGACTATTAGATAGTCGCCATACTGCTTAGCCCTCCTTAATAAATTGATATGCCCATAATGTAGTAAATCAAACGTTCCATATGTAATAACGCGCTTCACGTCAATGCCTACCAAACCTAAATACACGACTCAATGACCCCGAAAGAGAATGCACGGGCTCTTCTGAAAGAGAGTGTCCGCGCTCCATGAGACATGAAACATAGTCAGCTGAATCCCCAAGCTCACATCTGTCGAAATTGATACACAGCTCGCCAGCCGAGCCATCAAAACCTGAGACCAGAATCTGAGGGTCAAGTCCACAAAATACGATATTGGAGTATGATTCAGAACCATTTAGCGCGTCCCAAATCAATGGCGTTCCGTTAAAAGAGAAGGAAACGTCCTTTAAGAGAAATGAACCGTCATCGGCGGGGTCAAAGCGAACTTCGTTAACGCCAGAAGGGACATTGAAAGTCAGGCAGACATGAGACCCAAAACAGTTAGACGTATATTCGATAGACAGAACGTCTTCAGAATTGAAGCCCGAACCATAGTCTAAAAATAGCTCCGCTTTGGAACGTAAATTCATATACTGCCGCAAAGGGGAATTCGAGTCCGCAAAGCATGAACCGATTTCCTTGTCACAGTCACGCGAGTGGGTGCTGGCAACTCCGATCATCCTTTGAACAACGCGCTCAGCAGCTTTTGCATCCCTATGAGAATGAATGACTGGCATGAACGACTCACGCAATGAAGCAGCAGCGTCAACTCCATTAAAAAACGAGCCAAGTGCACTCAATAACTCGGATTGCGACTTAACAAAAGCCCCAGGCATCATCCAGCGTGGGTCATCGCTAATGAATCCTCTGTCCTTCTTGTATTCTTCGAAATCCGGACATGAAAAGACAACAGGCCTATTAAGAAGAAGATAGTCTACATACACCGACGAGTAGTCAGTTATCAATAAGTCGAATGCGTTTAGAACATGGTAAATGGTGAGCAACTTCGAACCCAAAGACAGACTATCGAGGAATAAAACCCTTTCGGGTAGCTCAAAAGAACCTTGATTGAAGCTCGAATCATCGGCAAAGTGCATCTTCGCAATTACATAAGCATCATTCAGCTTCAGGAACTCATCAAGACCAGCAGCGTCGTAATCCTCGTAATTAAAGATATTTTTATCGAATTGACCGCCTTCAGCCTTTAGACCCTTGCGCATCGTGGGCAGATACATAATCAATTTACTGCTGCCGAAATCAACCCCCAAAGCGCCTTCCAGGAGTTTTCTGCCATCAGTTGTAAAAAGGTAATCATTTCTCGGGAAACCGGAATTTATTACCTTGCGAGGGTCCATAGAAAGCATACCGGCCATCATGAGCTGAGACACACGTGACGTAGTGGTCAGAAGATCACATTGGGTCGTAATGACTTTCAAATCCCTAAGCGCGCTTGATTCAGACGCTACATCTTCATCAAATCCGATGGTCTTAGGACCAAAGCCATGCCATGCCGAAACATGAACCTGCCCTGGACGCTTATTGTACGCAAACATAAAGCTGGACGTAACCAGATAATGAGCACATTGCTCCATAGCAATAGCGCGGTCTGAATTCTCAATATCACAGTCAACGCCAGCAGCCCTCATGGGCCCTAGCATAGCCGGATCCTTAACAACCCAAAAAGTCTTGAAATCAGTCTTATCGACGATGTAATCGTACAAGGCACGAGAATTGTCAGCGAAATCTGGATTCGATTCAAAGAGAACAAGGTTTTGATCAATCATGACAATCCAAACGTCATCGAGTACTCATCGGACTGTGATAAGGGTCACCGTTGACATAATACTCCGCCCAAGCAGTGCGCAATTTACCCTGCTCGCGCATAAATCGAATTTTCTTCTCACCGGTCTCATAGCCACGGCTAAAGGACTCGTAGTGATACAGAAGCGCATCGGCATCGAAAACAACAAGCTTATCGAGCGAGCGAGCCCTCAGGCAGAAATCAACGTCATTAAAAGCAACCTCAAAGTCCTCGTTAAACCCATTTAGCTCTTCAAATACAGAACGCTTTGTCATCATGCATGCAGCGGTAACAGCGCTTAAATCTTGCGAAATAACAGCGCGACGCATGTAGCCTGGATCATTGCGGTCAAGATTATTGAACACGTGAATGGGTCCGCCCATTTCGCCTTCATTGTTGCAGCAAATCATCATAACGCCCGCATGCTGCACCGTATCATCCGGGTAGAGCAGTTTTGCACCGACGGCTCCAACGTCCTCACGCTGACAGAAAGACAGCATTGAAGAAAGCCAGCCGCTCTCAATAACCTCGGTGTCATTATTCAAGAACAGCAGGTATTTGCCGGATGTCAGTCCAACGCCATAATTATTGATAGCGGAGTAGTTAAACGGACCATCCCATGTTGCAATGCGAACGTTCTCATATTGCTCGGAAACGGTGCGGTAATACTCAAATGTCGCGTCCTCTGTACTGTTATTCTCAACAACCAGAATCTCGAAGTTGCGATAATCAGTTTTTTCCTCAATAGAGTCAATGCAGCGGCGTAAGACCTCAACACTATCTTTATTGGGGATAACGATACTGACCAAGGGCTCTTCATTAAGAGCGTAGGCAATATGATAGAAACAGGCAGAATCAGTTAGCTCCGCAGTACCGTTCAGACCGCAGCGATCCAAATGCTCTTGCAGTGCCCTTCTGCCAGCATCGTCGGCATAGTTCTTATTTCCCGCACTCTTCGCAGTTGACGTATCGCTAATTCTCCAATGATAGAGAACCTCAGGGACATGATAGATATTCTGAGTCCTCTCTACTAAACGCAACAGAAAATCATAGTCTTGAGCCCCATCGAACTCTTTCCGTAGCATCAGTTCTTTAGCGAACGAGGCACGAACGCAAAGCAGATGAGTTATGTAGTTATGAACGCGAAGCAGATCTAGATTGAAATCAGACTTGAAATGAGGGGCCACATACTCACCGGCCTCATTTAAGAAGTCCTCATCGCAATACAGTGCATCAGTATCAGGACAGTCCTGAATTCGCCCTGCGTATCTATAAAGAGCAAACGGATCGAGCGTATCGTCGTGATCGAAAAACACGACATAATCACCCTTTGCTTCGGTAATGCCAAAGTTAGTGTTCCCCGAAATACCCTTGTTTGACTCAAGTGTAATTACCCTAATGCGATCATCCGTCATTTGATCCAAAGCTGTGCACAACTCAACGCACTCAGGTGACGAATTTACCAAAATAAGTTCCCAATTTCGATATATCTGATTGACAACGGAGTCAACCATCTCTTGAAGAAACTTAAGGGGAGTCCTGTACAGCGGCACAACAATACTGAATTTCAGCGAGCAACTTATGTCAAAATCACACGAATCCAGCATAGCCAAATAGTCTTGCCGCTTTGCACGCAATTCAGAATACCGGCCCGGTGAAGATGCCCTATAAAAGTGCGGAGAACATACACCTGAATAAAACTCTACGGAAGCGGGGTCAAAGCAAAGAAAACCAATTCGCGTCCGCTCACCACCATCAGCAACCAGGCAATAAGTCTTACCATCCCTAGGAATACGTAACGTAAAATCCGTTTCGAGGCGTTTAAGACCCCCTACAACCTTATTGATGGATCTGCCGCTAATAATGGACACATTATCTGCCTGTTGCCCTAAGCCCGATATAACCTTAACCGATAAAGCGCCACCGGTAGGAGAGCAGATAACGCCTTTTACAATCCAAGCCGAGCCGTCAGATGAAGTAACAAACTGGGTAGGTCTAATATGAATTTGGTGGGAGTAAGTCTGACGGTCAATATCCCTACATGCAAAGGCAAGGTCGGAATTGAGCTTATAATTCAGACGCGATAACCATTTAATAGCAGTCCAGTTAAATTCTTTCGAGAACACCTTCTGCGCTTTATCGTTCAGAGTTAAAAGTACATCAACGGAAACAATGCCTTCGCCCATAAGAGGAAAAGCGATAACAATCAGCTCAGCATTTTTAAAGGTCAAATCATACGCAGCAGACGGAAGGCTCTTATTTGACCCGCTATCAACAGAAACGATAAAGGAGCCTGCCTTTTGATTAAGAAAAGCAGGTTTAGACAAACAGAGGTAGACGGTTCCCAACCCACGACAAACTGATTTGAGCTTTAATTTCAACTCTATCTCCTATCAAAATACTTAGTAGATCACATCAAAGCGGGATAACTTTATAAATATAATAGCCATCGATTTCTTTTGCTAACTCAAGTCGACACAACTGAAGTGAACCATTCGATTGCTCAGAAACAGGAGTGCGAGTAAGAAGTCTGGAAACACCCAAATCCATAAGATTGTCGTACGAAGCCTCAACTGTAATATGATCGAACTCACGCTGAATAAAAGAAGCGTGATCATATCCAAGTTCTAAACTCACATGATGATACCTATTGTAAATATCTTCATATTTCCCAGTTTCATCCAGCCTTTGCCATAAAGGTAAATTCGGATATGCTTCAGTGGTTGTCACCGTCTTCGCACCCAAGGCAGCACATAAATTTCCAAGTGACGCGTCGTCCTCGACAGCCCAAACTTGATTTGAGTCATCAGAGACTTCTGCCGATATCTCTTTAGCTAAAGCGGAATCTGTAACTGGTCCAATACCATGTTGAAGCGGATGAACGCATAAACCAGACACGAACATTAAAAGGCCAAACAAGATATAGGCGTTTCTTTTACTAAGAGTCTTACCACCAATGGAAGCGACCAATAAAGGAAAGAGAATCGATACCGCAAAGAGAAATAAAAGAGCAAGATACAAAAAGCGCATGTATCCATGCGAACAAACCTTGTTCACCACAACATAAAGCAGAGTTAGAAGAAAGGCACCCGCAATAGATGAGGACGGAATTGGACTTTTGTCGTCTACCGAATCAAATGAAGCAGAAATCAGCAACAAGAAAATCTCAAGATAACCGCAAGCAAAATTAGCACGTGCGGTAGGAACATTCGAAAATAATGTGACTTTGGCAATAATCGATGGAACCCCGATGAAGATATAGATGATCAAAAAGAGTTGCAAACAATACAAGGGGAGATACTTGGTTTTTTTAGTCCTAAGAAGAAAGAGCGAGAACCCAATCGTACCCATCGGGAAAAAACACATCATAGATGAAAGAGCAGACGCGTTTCCAAATGACGGCTGTTCAATTGTAAAAAACAACGGCATCCCCGAGGCAAGCATTAAGTCAGATCCATTGCCCCCCGTCTCAAAACGGGCTCCTGGATAAACTGTTCCAGACGTAGCAAGAACAGCATCCTTCGAGCTGACAAGGATCAAGACGGTCGATACCGCAAGCAGAAGAATCGCTATGCCAACAGCAACGCTCTTATGAATATTCCAAACAACTTGACCCTTTTTGAACGTCTCCGCGAAAACAATCAACCCCATAAGAGCGAAAACATAAAAGAAAGGCACCATCCAAGCAGGATAAAGAGTCCAAATATACGCAGCCGAGAACCAGAATAACGCGAAAGCCAACAAGGAGCTTTTAACGAACGATTTATCTCGTAAGAAGCTACCGAGCAGACAGACTAAATACTGGCCGAATGCAATACCTTCCCAATAACCCCACCACGAAAGAACAGGTGAAAAAGTAACTGCACATGCGAAAGCAAATGCAGCGCACTTATTATTTGAAAAAAGATTAAACAAGTCGAAAGAGGATAAAAAAATTAAAATAATCTTAGAGATCCAGAACCATGAAAGACCACGTGAAGCCCCAAATAAAACGTAGCCCCAAAGGGTTGGCCTAAATATAGTTACGAGACTGATAGCAGCCGAATTATAGACGAGTCTTATATCAACGCCGGCCCCGCCCTCAAGAACAGGAGAAATGGAATTCAGGCCAGTGTTTGCCTGCGAAATATTCCATAGCGAGGTTACGTTATATTCATCTGACCTAATCCAGCGAGTCACGCCAAATAAAAGTCCCGACTTGGTGCCCCCCGCTATCTTTTCGCCCCATGCAGATATAGACGAAAAGTTAATATCAAGAACAACAAATACAACCAAGATGAGAAAACCGAGAAAATATCTCTTTTCATATAACAATTCAGAAATCCTGTAGTTCAACCTGGTTGCCGATTGATATACAAAGTAAATAAACGAGCTGAACGACAGCACACAAAGTAATGATGCAATATCAATTGAACTTTGATAGATGGTGGGCTCAGACAAATATCCACACATTTCAAAGAATAGAGATAGGTAAACACCGCCAAATATAACACCAGAGAACACGCAGACTCCGAATGGCGTAAATCTCTTATTCATCTGCTTTATCTGAATGTAACAAAAGGAATCTTTCACGCTATAACCTTACGAAATTGAGTTGCTTTTGAAGCTTAACGAATATAGATGATTAATTAGAACCGCAACAGGCTTAGGCCAGAACTTGCTAAGCATATAAAGGTCTTCCAAGCTTCTCGTGTCGTCTCTTATCAATGCGGTGGTTTCAGAATCTTCATGGATGCGATGGCGCATAAGAATGTCTCTGGAATAGACAAAATCACCATCAAGGCTCGAAAAACGCTCCCAAGCCTCCCAATCAAGATTCGACTTCATATTCGATAGAAAGATTGGTTTTGGCAGCATGGATACATTCAGTGTCACAGAAGGACAGCAAATTGAAGATCCGAAGCGTAGCAAATTCCTCTTATCCTTTGTCTTCGAAAGGAATCCCCTTTTTGAAATAGAGGAAAGCAGCGCGCGCTTTACAGAGAGCAAAGCATTGTTATCAACATCTATCCCATTTCTTATTTCCCCGTAATTAGAGAAAAAAATTAGGGGCTTTCTTGCTGAGTTAACACGGGAAAGCATCGTCTCAGAATAAGAAGGAAGATAGACATCATCTTGATGAGCAATTGTGACCAAGGGAGTCATACAATGCGATACCGCACAATTCCAATCATGTGCAATCCCGCTTTCACCTTCATTGATATATAGAGGAATTTCGAACTTGCTACTCACCTCTTTAATCCTATTGTTTGGCGTTGAAGTCGAAATAATGCACCCTGTCTTAATCTTCTGATTGAGGATTGATCGAACACATTCCTCAAGATAATCAGACTCACCGTATGCGCAAACAACAAATGTATGATCCCGATTTGTGAACAAAGCAAAGCTCCCTATACAAATAATATGGCTATACTTTTATCTACTAATATGTTCTGTATTATACAAATTGGAATGAACACGTGATTGGCAACTTAAGTCAATTAGCAAAATCTGATATGGCTATCGTCTAATAGTAAGGTTAAAAAGTGAAAAACAGCACACTTGTTGCAATTCCCGCATAAAATGAAGAAGACTGCATTGAAGCAACAATAACTGAGTTGAAAGAAATCGCTCCAGACTTTGATTTTGTTGTGATTAATGATGGCTCAAGCGACGGAACGCTCAAAACGTTATCGAAGCTCGGGTGCACATATATCGATTTGCCCATTAATTGCGGATTAACCATCGGATTTCAGACTGCTGCAAAATATGCCCTATCCAATGGATATACAGGAATGATTCAATTTGATGCCGATGGACAACATCGACCAGAATTCTTAAAGCAGCTTGTTGCTGAGCATAATCGCTCAAATGCAGATATCGTTATAGAATCTCGATTCCGAAATAAGCCAAAAGACTCCTCACTTCGCATGATTGGTTCGCGATTAATCACATGGCTTATCAAGCTAATGACTGGAACTACCATAAGCGATCCCACATCGGGTTTCAGATATTTTAACCGAAAAACGCTTGATATTATTGCCGGCGATTCAACTTTGAATCCCGAACCTGAAACCTTAGCGTTATTGGCTCGCAAAGGGTACCAAATACAGGAAGTCCAAGTTGACATGCGGGAGCGCCAGGGAGGAGAAAGCTACCTTAATTTCGCTCGCTCAATCTCTTATATGGCACGAGTCTTTGTTTCTATTCTTTTCGTTCAATGGATAAGGTAATTCTCATGAATATGAATATGCGTATCTTATTAATTTCATGTGCATTTATTATTTTTTTATTCGTATGTCGGAGTCTAAAGAAGTCGCGCATGAAGGCTATAGATTCTGTATTTTGGCTCTTTTTTAGTTTTAGCTTTGTTTTGTTTGGCGTTTTTCCAAATCTCGCTTATGCAATTGCTGATGCCCTGGGCTTTATCTCGCCATCTAATTTTATTTTCTTATATGTAGTCGGATTATTGGTGATTAGAGATTTCAATTCCGCCACACGCATTTCACAGCTAGAGCAACGAGTAAATTCATTGGTGCAAAAACTCGCTCTCAACGCTGTTGTAAACCCCAGATCGAAGGAATAATTTCGTTTTGCTCTGCAAGAAATCAATGTCAATGGGTTTGCCCAAGCCGCTCTCGACCTTTCAGAACACTATATACAATGCAATAGGATGTCTTTGCTATCTTAGCTGCCAATGGGTTACGACCGTAATGGTTGTAAGGCTTTCGTCTTCCTATGGAAACTCCGGTCTCTATGCCTTCGCAATGGCAACGGGAATTATATTTGCCTCAATAGCTTTATATAAAGTGCGCACATTCCAAGTATCTGATATTTCAAATCAATTCAGCAACTCAAGCTATATCGCATTTCGTTTAATAACAATTCTTATCGGCTGGATCGTTTGCGTCGTCTATATCCCCATAGCCACAAATCGCCAAATGAGTCTAATCACCGTCTCGTTCCTTTACCTTGTCTTTAAAACAGATGAGAGCTTTAGCGATGTGCTGTATGGCATTTATCAAAAGAACGGAAGAATGGACTATATCGGCATTTCGCAATTCATTCGAGGCTTTTTATCACTTTGTACTTTTTCAGCTGGATTAGCCTTAACGGATAGTCTTTCAACTGCCATTGTTTCAATGACAGTAAGCTGCATGCTTGTCACTATTGTTTACGACTTGCCGCATGCAAGACGATTCGGTTCCATCAAGCCCATTTTTGATAATTCAACACTATTATCGTTGGCCAAAATATGCTTCTTTGCAATGTTAGCTAGTCTGTTAGCCAACTCCATTGTATCTTCGGTTCGCCAGTATTTTGGTATTGTGAACGGAAGCGAAGCACTCGGACATTATGCAAGTGTTGCGACACCTGCAGTTTTAATTCAAGTTGCTGCCACCTACTTGTATAGTCCGCTAATCGGAAAACTCGCTGCAGATCTCAAGAAAGATAGAGTTCTATTTCTCAAATCATTTATTAAAACCATGGGAATGCTCATTCTCGTAATGGGTATTTGCGTTTTAGCTTTAAGTCTCGTTGGCAGCAAACTGTTAATCGTTGCATTCGGAAACAACATTCAGCCCTACGCATATTTGTTCCCATACGTTTTAATCGCGACAGCAGCTGTAGGCCTTCTTCTTTATTGCAATGACGTTTTGATTATCCAAAGACGAATGAAGCAAACACTGATCTGCAATGGCGTCGCTTTCGCATGCGCCATTGTTAGCGCCATACCCCTTATTGCTATATCCGATATGAATGGTATCAACTATTCAATTATCCTTGGTTGTTCAATAGCAATTCTAAGTTCGCTGTTCTGCATTATCCGTAGGTAGCTCTTTTCCGACGACACTATCTATTTAAAATGCGCAATATCAAATAAACCAATGGGGCGATATCGAAATACTGATATCGCCCCATTGGTTTCATCTTCTATTTATACGCTAGCTTTTCTCAACCAGCTTAACCTCAAACGCTTCCATATGCAGGGCTTCTCCGGTCGTACCGGCACACTCGCCCGATTTAACCCAACCAAGCCAGCCCTTGCTTTGCACATGAGCTCTATAGACGACGTCATAATGCTTGGCGAGATCTCCCGTCAGTTTTATTTCAACGGCCTCAACAGCAAGAGACTTCGCCGTAGTGCCGGCAACTTTTCCATTTTTGACCCACTTTTGCCAGCCGATATTCTGAACGTGAGCTCGATACTCGATGTTACCGGAATACCCAAGGTCGGGCTTGCTAATCGTCAACGCCTCAATGGCAAGATTTCGACCAGTTGAGCCCGCCGTCATGCCCTCATAAACAGGTTCCTGCCAACCAAGGTTTGAAACATGAGCCTTAATCGAAAACGTTCTCTGAATAGAGGGCTGATTCGTATCCCCTGGAGCAGGCGAACTCTTTTCAACCAAAACGACCTGGTATGCCTCGAGCCTCAAGCCAAACCCAGTCGTTTCGGCAACCTGATCATTGCAGGCCCAGCCAAGCCAGCCCTTATCCCGAACATGAGCACGATAGTAAACGTCATAACGATTGGCCATCTCACCAGTAAGTCGAATTTGGATAGCCTGGACAGACTTGCTCTGACCCGTAGTGCCGGAGACTTCTCCCTCTTTCACATAGTCTTGCCAACCGCAATCGGAAACATGCGCCCTGTACTCCAAGCTGCCATCGTAGGGAGCATTCTGCAGGTTGAGAGTAATAGCCTCGACAGCCTTGGACTGACCAACGGTACCAGAAACATTTCCGCCCTTGGAAGCCGACTGCCAACCGTCATTCGAAACATGCGAAGTTGCCAAAACATCAAGCGAGCCTCGTGACACCTTGACGACGCCGTAGCCAGTCTCACCTTTTTTGAAATAAGTCAAAGCACCGCTATCGTGCGAATAGATAGCGAAGTCGTAATTGGTCGTAGCAAGTATGGCATCCGAAAACTCCACGAGATAACAGGAGTCACCTTGCTTGCAAAGGGACCTGATAGCCGCGTCTGAGTCCTCAGTAATAGGCGAAGCAAACCAATCCATAATCGAATAATCGATAGCAGCGCCGGGCTTCAACGCTTCGGACTTCGTAGAATTCCAAAGTCCACCGGCAGCATCGGCACTGGCCGAGTTATACGTGCTAGATCCATAGCCAGACAAGCCAATCTCCGGATTAAAGAAAAGGATCAGCTCTGCAGCAACAGACGAATCGACATCGGTAATACCAAGACGGTCAAGCTGCTCCTGCTTTTGGGGATACATGCCCGTCGGTGTGTTCGGATGCCCCTTGTAATAATACAAATAGTCATCGCCATAGATAACTTCCGTCAAGTTGGCATAGTCGTCAAAATTCTGCTCATAAGAAACGTACGTTCCAAGCAGCATCATTACCTTTTTGCCCTGTTGAGTCGCCGCATCGAAATAACCATCGTTGAAGTTGTACAGGGCCTTAAACGCTTGGACCGTATCTTCTCCCCTATTCTGCAGGCTCGTAAGCATGCCCGAAACGTTCACCTTCTTAACGTTAGGATCGGATGCGATCTTATTCGCAAAGGCATTATTGTCACCACTCGTAAACAGATTCGTTCGAGTCATCCACCACTGAGTGCCAGGCTCAATACTCAGCACGGCATACATAGAATCCCAGTGATCGTGATAATCGCTATACGACTTTGAGACCTCACCGGTTTCGTATTCCTTATTCTTGGCGGCGTTCCATAAAGTAATCAGCTCCGCTTGCTTAGAATCTGGATCCTTAACGTCAAAGGCTTCGTTGGTAAAGACATACGTGGCGGATCCATCGGACAACAGCCGAATGGAGTATTGGCCTGCGGGAATCTTGTTGGCGTAAATCATCCTATGGATCAACGAACAGGTGATGTCATTGATATACAGATTGAACTTTGCCTTGGGATTGATCTTGTAGAGAGCAGCGACATAATCCGCGAACGCCTGATAGCTCGAACTAGAAGCATTCTCCTCATGAGTCAGATACGGAAGACCGTACATCCCGGATGGAAGCGAGTTCCAGTTATAGGCACTTGGACGATCGAGCATTACAATTGACGGAACGGTCGTTCCAGCAGAAGAGGTACTGATATCCCAGAAAGATAGCGAATAGAGAACAACGGGGAAAGAAGCACTCAAAGGGGCAAGGTTGTACTCACTCGCAGAAATGCCAATTGACTGATGGTCCTCTTGAACGATGTTTCCGTTCTTCAAATACTGCAACGTAACGTCAAACGGACCATAATCGCTAAATTCAATTTCACTGGAGCTAGAGCCCAGATCTCCGAGTGCAATCGTGCTTGAGACGGAACGGGTGACCCTCCCTCCATACGACATGGAGCCTGCCACCTTTATCGAATCAGCGATCCCGAGTCGTTTTATATCCTCGATCTGCGGAATATTCAGGGTTACTTTAGTCGTCTCCCCAACCTGAGAAAGAGAGCAATTAAAGACATATGGGACATAGGCACCAGCAGTATCGCCGGGCGCCGCGTCACCCTTTTTTTACAATGACGATCTGTATTGCTTCAACGGCATAAGACCAACCGGTGGTTCCCGCAGTCGACCCATTTGAAGTCCATCCAAGCCAGCCGAAATTAGAAGCATGAACGCGATAATACAGGTCATAAGAAGCCGCCCTGTTGCCCGTCAGCTTGAGCTCGACGGCTTCAATCTGAAGGCCCTTTCCCGTTGTGCCGGAGACGGCTCCATTAGAAACCCAATCCTGCCAGCCTTCATTTTGAACATGAGAGCGGTATTCGATACCAAGGTCTTCTGAATTAGGGAGGGAAACCCTGAGTGCTTCAAGCCTACGGGACTGGCCTGTTGTGCCAGAGGTCGAGCCATTCGATGTAAACGTCGGCTCCCAACCAATGCCTGAAATGTGAGATTTATAGCTGACGTCCGGGGCCGCCTCTTTGGGCTCCACGGTAGCATCAATCGAAGGCGCCGTTTCATCGGCTACAGCAGCAGTTTGATCCGAGGGGTCGGATTGGGTCTCTGGAACGGATTCATATTCGTTGGAACCAACATTTTGATCTGCCCAACAAGCCAAAGGGCTCAAAAGCAGCATCGTCATGAAGCAGGAAATCAGAACAATAAATGCTCTAAATTGCCTTTTCAAAAGAATCGCCTCCTAGATAGACGGTCGTCAATAACCATACTATCGGGAGTTAGCTTCATTAATGTCACCAATTAGGTGAACGAAGAAAAAGGAGCCTAATCCAACGGCAAGGGCCCTTTCCTGTTGCCAAGACTACGGCAACAGGAAAGGGCCCTCTAACAAGCTCTCACCGCTTACGGGAATAGTTAGTAGATTACCACCTTGGTAGCAAGGGGCACGTTATCCCAAATCCATTTAGCGCGATCAATGGGCAAACGCACGCAGCCTTGTGAAACATGCATTCCCATTCGGCTGTCCATGGGATTAAAAGTTCCCTGGTAGTACGGTATTGAATGGAACAGATAGTCACCGTAAAACTGCGTGTAGTAGTAGCAGGTATACCCATGTCCAAACGAGTAGCCCTTGCCGGTGACGGTATACTCACCCGTAGGCGTTGGAGTACTAGGGGCGCCGGTAGAGCAAGTCCAGTATTGAGCGTAACTCCACGACCCGCGCTGTCCACGAAAAACTCCAAGGCGGCATGCTTGCCTGTCAACCATAATGAGCCAGCTTGTGCTGCTCGAATATCTATTAGCTCGATTAAGCATAGTCATCATATCTGCCGGCAACAAGGGCTGGTCAGTAAACGGACGCGCAGTAGAACCGGGAGCACCAGCGCCCTTGGGAACAATCTTCACTTGAACAGACTCGACTCTGCAGCCTATCCTAGACGTACCCGCAGGCTGCCCATTTGAGGTCCAGTCGAGCCACCCAAAGTCTTGGCAATATGCTCGATACCAAACATCAAAGTAGTTCGATAAATCACCGGTCAACTTAATCTTAAGAGCCTCGATACGCTTTGCGCAGCCTACTGTGCCAGCGACATTCCCATTGGAAGTCCAACCTTGCCAGCCCACATCCTGTACATGGGCGGAGTACTCAATACCGCCTGATACGCTACTGGAGACATTCAACTTCAGCGCCTCAATAGCAAGCGATCTGCCGGTTGTGCCCGCAACACCACCGTTGCCAACGGGATTCATCCAACCAAGCGTGGCGACATGCGCCTGGAGCGTTAGAGCTGGAGCAGAGATAAATGCGGGCGCAGACGATGAGCCAGGATTCCCGCCCTTCGCGACAAGCTTAATTTGGACAGCTTCTATCTGGATATTTAACCCGGTAGTTCCAGCGGAATCGCCGTTTTTGGCCCAACCCAACCAACCATAACCAGCCGAATGAACTCGATAGTAGATGTCATACTGATTCGCGAGGGGACCATTAATGCGCAGCTCAAGAGCCTGAATGGCCAATCCTTGTCCAACGGTCCCAACATAACCGGCAGACCGCCATTCCTGCCAACCAATATTGGCAACATGAGCTCGTGCCTCAACCAGAGAATCATCATCCACACCGGCCAGCACCACATTCAGAGCTTGAAGCGAAAGCGATTTTCCCGTTGTGCCGGCATCCTGCCCATCTAAAACAGATGGAAACCACCCACGGCTAGCGGAATGGGCCTGATAAACAACATGAGCGCAATCGGCGGAAGTATCGGAAACAAATGCTCCGTCCGTTACTCCGGGAGCGCCACTGCCTTTACTGATAATCCTTACTTCGACAGCCTTAAGGAATGAACCCGGTATCGTTGCCCCCGCATCCGCGCCATTACACGCCCAGCCAAGCCATCCTTTTTTGGAGTCAAAACACCGGTACCAAACGTCATAGGCATTAGACAAATCACCAGTAAGAGTCAATCTCACGGCCTTCAAAGTACGGCCATCATTTTTAGAATTGAGCGCGGCACCGTCAGAAACAACTCCGCTCCATCCACTAAATTCATAGCAGCCTGAATAACCGATTGAACCTGAAGTCTCTTGATTATCAAACGAAATAGAAAGCGATGTTAAAGGCTCAGAGCCGCTCTCGGAACCCATTAAAATCGTTTTACCCTGCACAGTGCCCAAGCTATTGCCATTAAGGCCATACGAACTGCCACTCAGAACATCCGTAGCTCCAATAAAATGATTCGCTGTATCTCCAGGAGCAGAGCAGCCCTTTTCGACCAACATAACCTGAATACCCTGAATGGCGGCACCCTTCCCCACCGAGCCCGCAGGAGACCCGTTGGACGTCCAGCCCAACCATCCGCCCAATTTGGAAGCATACACACGGTACCAAATGTCGTAAGTTGCAGATATCTCGTCATTGAGCTTAAACTGAACGGACTCAACTGACCGAGACTGCCCGGTCGTGCCAACAGTACCTGAAGACCAGCTTTGCCAACCAATGCCAGAGACGTGCGCGCGAGAGGAAATAGAGCCTCCGTGGCCATACCAATTAACACTAAGCGACAGTGCCTCGATTGCATTTCTTGAGTCAATGACCCCCGATGTCTTTCCGTCCGCGACAACACCCATCCATCCAACATTGGAGATATGAGATCGATAGGAAACAGTAGGCGGTTCCTGGGAATGGTCCCTAAAGGCATCGCCTCGCGCTGGCGCATCTTGAGCATTTTTTGGAAGCACCTTTATCTGAATAGCTTCGATCTGATAAGCATAGCCCTGTGTTCCAGCAGGCTCACCATTTGAGGCCCAGCCAAGCCAACCAACATTTGCAGAATGAACGCGATACCAAATGTCATACGAGTCAGAAAGACCGCCCGACAAAGATAGCTTGATCGCTTCGATGGCTCGCGACTGTCCAACTGTTCCAGATGTCTGCCCGTTACCCACCGGCTGAGGCTCCCAGCCGATCCCGGAAATGTGTGATTGGACCGAAATGCTGTCATTCCCCAAAGGGGTGCCATCTTGTGAAAGCAGATTGATCTTGAGGGCTTCAACGCGCTTAGCACGACCTGTTGTGCCAGCCGTCATTCCATTTGAAACGGGAGCCTGCCAGCCAATATCCTGTACATGAGTCTGGTATGAAACAGAACCAAAGACAGCGGATACATCATTTTCGGGTTTCGGCGAATCAGTCGCATTGGAAGCAGACTCGCTAGAAACGGATGAGGGAGAATCATTGTCTGACACAGTCGGCTGCTCGACTTCAACCCCCTGCTGTTCATCATTTAGGACGAAACTCTCGTCTTCCGAGCTGCTGGCGGCGCTATTGGAATAATCAGTAGACTCCGGCTGCACCGGTAAAGAATCAGCCCAGACAGAAAGGGGCGTCAGAAGACAATGAAGAATCAGTAATGGCGTCATTGCCGTTGCTAGCAGTCGTTGCGTCTTTTTCATTCGACTTCCCCATCAATCGACCATCTTTAGCATCATTATTTATCGTTTCGGCAATTGCTTAAATACCGAAAACGTGAATGGTACTTAAATAGAAACGAACGGACCGTTGCAAAACGACCCGTTCGTTTTTAACCAGAGTAACTGCTAGAACCTGTGCGAAGGCATGACTTTCGATCAGCTATGCAAGCGGCACGTTGTCATACCAACCCCACTTTGGCTTATATGAGGTGGAATAATAATCCAACCAGTACGCCATATCGAGCGTCCTGATCTGACCGACATTATCCATAACCTGGTTATTGCCAATATAGAGACAAACGTGACCGTAAATGCTGCCCATGCGGGTATGCGTATGCGAAGGAACGGCAATGACCATTCCAACTTTCAGCTGAGAATAATCGGTGAATTTACAATAATCCCAGTAGTAATCGCAGGCATCTGTATGGACGTTCCTAAATCCGGCACGCTCGTAGATATCTGCAATCCACTCGGAGCACAATCCCGGGCCAGGAGACGGTACCTGTCGGGCAAGATCAACAATCTTCTTCTGCATAGGATTTGCAAACGCAGAAGGCTGCCCAAGCAAACATGGCGAAACGGTGCTCCCGGGGGCATTGGCGCCCTTCCTTGTAAGTCGAACTTGAACAGCTTGGACATGCGTCCCATAGCCAGTGCTACCGGCAACGGCACCATTTTTAGTCCAACCAAGCCAGCCGACATTATCGACATGGACCCTATACCAAACATCAAAATAGGTTGCTAAGTCACCAGAAAGAGAAATTTTAATAGCCTCAACCGAATTAGATTCAGCGGTAGACGAAAGCTGCTCCCCGTTTGTCTTGCCAGAAGTCCAGCCTACATTCGAAAGATGCAGTTGATAAGCAATCCCGCCGGCAACAGATGAAGTAGTTTTAGCCGAAAACCCGGTGATGGGAATTCCCTGACCGGTCGTACCGGACACCTCTCCGGCAGGGACATAATTCTGCCAAGCACCTTTCACCTGAGCGGAATACGTCACCGTAGGTATTTCAAGATGGGGATAGCCCGATGTATCAGGATGGGAGGTACCCTTCTTAATGAGCTTAATCTGAACAGCCTCGAGAGAGCATGACATACCGGTGGTGCCGGCCTCCTCGCCGTCCTTGGCCCAGGCCATCCAGCCGATGTTGGAGGCGTGCACGCGGTAGTAGACGTCGTAGTCCTTGGCGAGGGAGCCCGTGAGCCTCAGGCGCACGGCCTCGACGGCGCGGCCCTGGCCGGTGGTGCCGCCCTCGGAGGCCGAGGGGGTGTCCCAGCCCTGCCAGCCGACGCCCGAGACGTGGGCGTCGATCTGGACGCACGAGCCGTCTGAGTAGTCGGAACTGTCGAGCGAGAGCTTGAGGTCCTCGAGGGCGAGGCCGCGGCCTGTGGTGCCGGCGGTCGCCCCGTCGGACACGGCGCCCTGCCAGCCAACGTTGGAGACGTGGGCGCGGTAGGTCAGGGACATGGGCTTCTTCTTGAAGGCGTAGTCGACGTTGGCCCCGTCGGACGAGGGGGCGGCGTCGCCCTTCTTGACGAGCCTGATCTGGACGGCCTCGACGCTCCTGCCGAAGCCGGTGGTGCCGGCCTCCTCGCCGTCCTTGGCCCAGGCCATCCAGCCGATGTTGGAGGCGTGCACGCGGTAGTAGACGTCGTAGTCCTTGGCGAGGGAGCCCGTGAGCCTCAGGCGCACGGCCTCGACGGCGCGGCCCTGGCCGGTGGTGCCGCCCTCGGAGGCCGAGGGGGTGTCCCAGCCCTGCCAGCCGACGCCACTTACATTGGCGTTAATTTGCACAGAGCCATCTTCAACGGGATTCAAGATGCTGACCTTAAGATCCTCCACTGATTTAGACTGCCCCGTTGTGCCAGCCGTAGATCCGTCGCGCTTGCTGCTCATCCAGCCAATATTCGAGACATGCGCCTCATACTGAATATGCATCTTGCTGTCATCTACGTTGAGAAGAGAACCGTTGAAGCAGTAGTTCATGTCACAGCGTCCGTTGACGCCCGGGACATTGCCACTGCTTGAATACTGCCAGAAACTGTAGCTGCCAGCATAATCGCAACGCCAATTATATTGAGCGACCCAATGGTCATAACCGCTCAACGACGGAGAATTCAGGTAGTTGTTAAGCCAGTTAAGGTTCGCATAGATACCCGACTTAAAGCCAACGGCCTCCATACGGTTGCAAAAAGCCTGCGCAATCTGGGTAAGCTTATCCTTGCTGAAATCCGGATCTTGCAAGATATAGCTATCCTCAAGATCATAATAAACGGGAAGCGACGGATGATGGCCGCCGAGCCAAGCAAGTGTCCTGTCGGCCTCTTTATTGGCATCCTCTACAGAACGGGCGTAGGAGTAGTAATACACGCCATAAGGAATGCCGAGGCGTTCACATTCAGCAGCGTTCTTTTCAAAAGAATCGTCAGGTTTTCCGTAAACCGGACCGACCTTGAGAATGGCAAAATCAATCCCCGCGGCCTTAACCTTATTCCAATCAACAGTTCCTTGATGATTGCTGACATCGATGCCGCGCGCAACAGCGCCATTGGGCAAAGGATCGTCAGTTAAAGACTGCGCATCGATGTCGCCATTGTCAGAATCGATAAGCACGCCGTTTTCGAAACGCCAAGAGTTCGGTTCCAAAGAGTCGGCTTCGCAGGAATTCATTTCAGTGGAATCATCGGTTGGGGCTTCACCGTTTGACTCGTCAACACGAGACTCTTCGATGCCAATTCCAGGCTGTTCGCCTGAATCAGAGTCTACACCCCCATCAGGACGAGCAGCATTTGCATCGTCACCATACCATTCGGTTACACCCTGAGAACCCGAGGCATCGTCCTGCGCTCCCTGAGAGCTTGCACCTTGAGATTCGTACTCGTTCGATGTTTGCGAGACCGACTGCGAAGCAGCGGCGGCCTGGACCGACAGCGCATACGCGCTGTAAGGCTGAATGATTTGCGACCAGCCCATCAATAGCGTACAAACCAAAGCAGCAGACGCTTTAAGACGTTTCATGCATATCCCCCGAGACAGTAACCACAGATAAAGAAACGAATACTAGCTATATTACCGCACTTCCATACAGGCATTTAAAGCTTAGGAAAGCACCAGTTAGCACACAGTCAAAAAGAGGCGCTCCTGCAACGGAGCGCCTCAACAGACTCTATGCGAAAGGCCTAGCGGCACCGATTACACGACCTGGAGCATTGACCGAGCGCTCGGTCACACCGATCCCAGGCCACGAATCAATGATTCGACCGTTTCCGATATAGATTCCAATATGGCCCTGGTAGTAGACCACATCTCCCCTCTGCATAGCAGAAGTGCTAACCGGCATAAACGTGTTGTTGCGATACCAATTCATGGAGTTGTAGGTTTGCTCGGGCAACCAACGATGGTTATACGGGTTATACCAACCCATATCCATGCCAGTCGCATACAGACATTGCAGCACTAAGCCCGAACAATCAACCGCATCCCCCGGCCAAGAAGACCAAGGCTCGATATAACGCGTCCCGATATATTCACGAGCACGCTGGACGAATGCGTTGATGCAATCCTGTCGCGAAGCGTTGTAAGGAATTCGAGAAGGCGTGACATACGTAAAGTAACCGGTGCAATACGAAGGAAGCTGCACGCTATTGCAACTAACCTTTGGATAAGATCCCGGGGTCTGATACCCCATATAACGATAGGTCTCAAAATACGAATCAGACGTAGAGCCTGGTGCGGAAGCGCCCTTGGGAACAATCTTTACCTGTAATGCCTGAACAGGAATGCCAAGCTTCGTGGTGCCCGCCGGTGATCCATTTTTGGTCCAGCCAAGCCATCCGTAATTTGACACGTGGACGCGATACCAGACATCAAAGTAATTCGAAACGTCACCAGTCAAATTAATCTTCACAGCTTGGATTTGTTGTCCCTGTCCAATGGTTCCCGCTGTGGCTCCATCTGAGACAGCAGATTGCCAGCCGATATTGGATACGTGGGCGGAATACGAAATGCCACCGTTCATGGAACTATCGGAAAGGGACAGTTGCATTGCCTCCATGGCACGGTTCTGCCCAACCGTTCCGGCAACACCGCCATTGCCAACAGACGCTTGCCAGCCAAGACCGGAGCAATTTGCCTTAGCGGATAGCCCAGGAAGCTGGATCAACGCAGCATGATCTTGAACGGGAGCGTCGGACGAACCCTTGGCAACCAACTTAATTTGAATTGCCTCGGCCTGCTTAGACAGCCCAACGGTGCCAGCTGCGGCGTCATTTTTAGCCCAACCAAGCCAACCATAATCCGCCGCATGAATACGGTAGTAAATATTGTATTTTGACGAGTCGTTGCCAGTGAGCCTTAATTTAACCGCCTGAATTGCGAGGCCCTTGCCAACAGTGCCAGCATAGGAAGCACCCGAAACGTATGGCTGCCAACCGATATTCGCAACGTGTGCTGACACTTCAACGGAGGCATCGATGCCCTGCGTCGAAATATACAACGCCTGCAGAGAACGAGACATGCCCGTCTGGCCGGCAGTTTCGCCATTGCCAACGGGAGCCAACCAGCCCGCAGAAGCAACGTGCGCCTGGGATACAAGACCGATTCCCGACGTTTCGGTAAATGCATTACCGGTAGAACCAGGGGCAGGTTGACCCTTACGAACAAGTGCAACATCTATGCCGCACAAACCGGAAGAACCACCAGAAACGCCACATGCCTGACCATTTGACGTCCAGCCCGTCCAGCCATTACCGGAATCGTATACTCGATACCAAATGTCATAATTGGCAGCAAACTGGCCGCTCAGCGACATTTTTATCGCTTTAATGGGTGCGCCGGATACCGCCTTGGCGGCGGCGCCATCCGATTCGGAAGCACCCCAGCCTGAATATGCATCCATAACGGCATAGGAAATTGACCCGTCATCAGTTTGGCCTGCAACGCTTAAGGCAATGGAGTTCAGCAGTTTGGCGCCCTTGCCTCCAATCGTAGCCTTTTGACCAGAAGATAAGCCAAGACTCTCCCCAGAAACGGCGGATCCGGAAACCGCAACAGCATCTAGATCGCCGATAAAGACCTTGCTCGAAGAGCCAGGCGCTGCTCCGCCTTTCTCCACAAGGATTACCTTTACCGCTTCGATAGCCTTGCCTTTACCGGCAGAACCAGCGGCAGCTCCATTACAAGCCCAATCGAGCCAGCCTATACCCGAGACATGAGCACAGTACCAAATGTCATATTTTTCAGCTGCCTCACCGGTTAGACGAATCTGAACGGCTTCGAGACGCTGAGACTTACCAGTCGTTCCACAGTGCCCCTCAGACCACTGTTGCCAGCCGACATTAGAAACATGGCCACGAAGCTCAATGGAGCCCGAGTGACCATACCAGCCAAGCTGAGCCTCAAGCGCCTCCATGGGGAGGCCCCTACCAGTTGTCCCGGCAACAGATCCGCCGCCTACGGGCGACATCCAACCAATATTCGACGTATGTGAGCGAACAGTGATTGAGGCAGGTTCATCGCTACGGCTCTTAAAAGGACAGGCGGTGTCGCCCGGGGCGGGGTCGCCCTTGGGCAGGACCGCGACCTGGACGGCCTGGACGGCGCGGCCGTAGCCCGCCGAGCCGGCGTCGGCGCCGTCGCACGCCCAGCCCAGCCAGCCGAACTCGGCGGAGTGGACGCGGTACCAGACGGTGTAGCGGGCCGACAGCTCCCCGGACAGCCTGACCCTCAGGGCCTCGACGGCGCGGGACTGGCCGGTCGTGCCGGCGGTGCCGCCGTTGCCGACGG
>OIYH01000725.1_pt1 | contig 22303 bp, 17 predicted proteins | sample 1587911 | NCBI WGS metagenome assembly OIYH01 (sample SAMN03283252) | human gut metagenome | biome: human-associated habitat; material: feces | host: Homo sapiens | place: USA | collected 2013
CTTGGCTACGGCGGCCTGACGGTGCGCAGCGTCATGACGAAGCTCATCGAGCTCTACAAAAAAGACCTCAAAGAGGCAACGCCGCCTGATGTCTCAAAGATGCTGTCGGAACTCAAGACGCCGCAGCGCAACGGCAAGCGCAGCCGTTCGAGCCACGGTGTGCTCGTCGAGGGCGAAAGCGGCCTGCTCGTACGCCTTGCGCGCTGCTGCAATCCGATTCCGGGCGACCCGATTACGGGCTTTGTCACGAAGGGCCGCGGCGTTTCCGTTCACCGCGCCGACTGCCCGAACGTCATGCGCGACACGGATTTCTCACGCATGATTGAAGTCAGCTGGGATATCGGCCTCGATAAGGATTACACGGTCGAGATTGAGATTGTCTGCAACGACAAGAGCGGTGTGCTCGCGGAGCTTCTCGCCGTGCCGTCGGAGATGAAAATCAACATCCGCAGTGTCAACGCGAACCCGAACCGCAGCAACAAGACGTCGACGGTCGTCATGGGCCTTGATGTCAAAAACGCGACGCAGGTCGCGCAGATTATGACGAAGATGCGCCGCCTCAAGAATGTCTACAGCGTTTCGCGTGCGCTTGGCAGTCATCCGAACAGCTGAGGCAAAGAAGTTATTAGAAGGACTCTAATTGATTGTATTTTTGTGACATCTTTGGTATAATATATACATTTGAATTAGATAAAAGCCTGTTGTTGTCAGAATGACAAAGTCGTAAGAGAAAGAAAAATAGACAGAACAGGTATGGATAAGAAAAGGGGATTTTACTTATGTCACAGACGTTTACGATGGAAGACCTCAAGCGGATGCTGCAGGAAAGGCAGCATAAGATGACGCCGCAGCGTCAGATTGTCCTGCAGATCTTCCTCGACCACCCGGGCGAACATCTTTCCGCCGAGGATGTCCACGGCATCCTGCGCGACAACAAGTCCGAGATTGGTCTCGCCACGGTTTACCGCAGCCTCGAGCTGCTTTCAGAACTCGGCATCCTGCAGAAGATGGAGTTCGGCGATGGCTGCAGCCGCTATGAAGTCAACCGCACGGACCCGGCTAAGCACCATCATCATCATCTGATCTGCACGAACTGCGGCAAGGTCATCGAATTCCAGGATGACCTTCTCGAGCCGCTCGAAGAAGACATCGAGAAAAAACTCGGCTTCAAGGTCAGCGACCACCAGGTCAAGTTCTTCGGCCTCTGCAAGGAATGCCAGGAGGCACAGGCACATGAAGCTCAGGGTTAAGACATTCACGCTCAACAACCGCAGGGAAATCATCTCCAAAATCGTGCGCGAAGTGCTCGTGCTGTTTAAGGTAGAAATTGTCGGGAGACGCGGCGAGGCAGATTATCTGCAGCTTTCCGTCGTCAACCGCCGACTGCCGGACACGAGTGATGGCCGCGTCGTCATGGAGTCGAAGCTCATGCTCTTTGACCCTGCGGGGCATGAACGCGTCTTTACGCGCCAGAGCACGGGGGCACTTGATGAACGCGAGGGGGCGTCTGTCAACCGCCTCATCAAGCTCAACCTCTATCATATCTTCCGCGAAGAACTCGCTATGCCCCAGGCACCCTGGGGCATTCTGCATGGTGTGCGCCCGACCAAAATCGTGCACCGCTGGATTCGCGGCGGCATGGACGAGCCGGGCATTATCGCGCGCCTGCAAAGCGACTACGCCTGCAGCGAAGCGAAGGCCCGCGAAATCGTGCCGATGGCGTTCCGTCAGCTGCCGTTCCTCGCGACGTCCGACGAAAAGACCGTCAGTGTCTACGTCGGCATCCCGTTCTGCCTGACGCGCTGCCTTTACTGTTCGTTCCCTTCCAATATCCTGCCGGGGGAGGACAAGCTGCGTCAGTTCATGGCGGTGCTCAAGAAGGATATGGAAGCGGCCAAAGAGGCTGTCCGCCATTACGGCTTCCGTGTGCAGAACATTTACGTGGGCGGCGGCACGCCGACGAGTCTGCCGGACGATTTTTTTGCCGAAATGCTCGATATGGTATATAATGATTTTCATGAGCCTTCGACCGTGGAGTTCACGGTCGAGGCCGGACGGCCGGACAGCATCACGCCGGGCAAAATCGAGACGATGAAGCGCCTCGGTGTCACGCGCGTCAGCGTCAACCCGCAGACCATGCAGGCAAAGACCCTGAGGCGCATCGGCCGTCAGCACACACCGGAGGACGTTGTGACGATGTTCCGCGCGTTGCGCGAAGCGGGAATCCCGCACATCAATATGGACCTCATATTGGGACTGCCGGGCGAAACAGCCGAGGATGTGCGCGACACGATGGAGAAGGTTACGGCGCTCGGTCCTGATGACATCACGCTGCACGCCCTGGCCTTAAAGCGCGGCTCACGCCTCAAGCGCCTGATGGAAGAGCAGCATGTCGAGTTGCCGTCCGACGAAGAGACGCGCCGCATGTCGGAAATCGCGATGAGCTATGTCAAGAAGCTCGGCATGCGTCCGTATTATCTCTACCGTCAGGGCTATATGAGCGGCGACCTTGAAAATGTCAGCTGCTGCTGCGACGGTGCCGAAGGCATGTACAACATCCAGATTATGGAGGAACATCAAACCATCATCGGCATCGGCGGTGCCGCGACGACAAAGGTCGTCGACTTCCGCAGACAGCGCATGAAGTCTTCGTTCAACGCGAAGGACCTCGTGACGTATCTGCGCGACATCGATATCTATATCGAAAAACGCCGCGAGCTTCTCGATGAAGCTTACGGCGATCATCATCCATTATAACAGGGGGAACGATTTATGCTCACCAATGCCCCTAGGGGAACAAAAGACATTCTGCCGGATACCGTCGGCGAATGGAATTACGTTGAAGGCAAAATCCGCGATATCTGCGGCCGCTACGGCTTTGAAGAAATCCGCACGCCGCTCTTTGAGCACACGGAGCTCTTTCATCGCGGCATCGGCGAAGGCACAGATGTCGTCGATAAGGAGATGTACACGTTCGAGGACCGCGGCGGACGCAGCATCACGCTGCGCCCGGAAAACACGGCTTCGGTCGTGCGCGCGTACCTGCAGAACAAGCTCTACGGCGATTCTTCGCTCGTAAAGCTCTTCTACATCGGTTCGATGTTCCGCTACGACCGTCCGCAGGCCGGCCGCATGCGCGAATTCCATCAGTTTGGCGTCGAATCCTTAGGCGAGGAGAACCCGATGGCCGATGCTGAGATCATCCTTTTGGCGGTGGACTTTCTGCAGTCGCTCGGCCTCAAGGACCTTGAGCTCAGCCTCAATTCTGTCGGCTGCCCGAAGTGCCGTCCGGTTTACCGCAAAGTCCTGCAGGACTATTTCCGCGATAAGCTCGACGACCTCTGTGAGAACTGCCAGGACCGCTTCGAGAGAAGCCCGCTGCGCATTCTCGACTGCAAGGTCGATGCGGACAAGCCGTATATGGCCGATGCACCGAAAATCACGGACTGCCTCTGCGACGAATGCCGCGAGCATTTCGAGAAGGTACAGGGCTACCTCAAGGATGCCGGCGTTTCGTTCAAGCTCGACCCGCGTCTTGTGCGCGGCCTCGATTACTACACGAAGACGGCGTTTGAAATCAAATACGCCCCGCTCGGTGCCCAGAGTGCCGTGGCTGGTGGCGGCCGCTACGACGGCCTCATCGAGGAAATCGGCGGCAAGCCGACGCCGGCCGTCGGTTTTGCGACGGGCCTCGAGCGCGTGCTGCTGGCCCTCGAGAAACAGAATCTCATCCCCGAGCAGGCGAAGAAGACGGACGCTTTTGTCGTCGCCCTCGGCGATGCCGCCAAAGCACCGGCATTCACGCTGCTTTCGAAGCTGCGCCGTGCCGGTCTCAAGGCCTCGATGGATTATGCGGGCCGCAGTATGAAGGCCCAGATGAAACAGGCAAACAAGGCTGGTGCCCGCTTTGCGCTGATCATCGGTGAAGACGAAGTCAAAGAATCCTGTGTCATGCTCAAAGATATGGAAAAGAGTGAGCAGCAGAAGGTTTCTTTTGATGCAATTATAGAAAAGCTATGTGCTGAGGTGAAAGGTTAATGGAAACATTACAAGGTATGAAGCGCACCCATCATTGCGGTGTACTTCGCAAGACGGATGTTGGCCAGGAAGTCGTACTCTGCGGCTGGGTCTCCCGCCGTCGTGACCATGGCGGACTGATTTTCGTCGACATGCGCGACCGTTCCGGTTTCGTGCAGATTGTCTTCGATGAAGCTGCCATGAACGAAGGAACGTTCCACAAAGCAGAGTCCCTGCGCAATGAATTCTGCATCGCTGTACGCGGCAAAATCCGTGCGCGCAGCGAAGAGACGATCAACCCGAACATCGATACGGGTGAAGTTGAGGTTGTCTGCGCGGAGCTGCGCATCCTCAATACGTCGAAGACGCCGCCGTTCTACATCCAGGATGGCATTGATGTGGACGAGATGGTCCGCCTCAAGTACCGTTATCTCGACCTGCGCCGCCCGGAGATGCAGAAGAACATCATCCTGCGTCACCGCGTGACGAAGATCATGCGCGATTTCTTTGACCGCAACGGCTTCCTCGAGATCGAGACGCCGATGCTCTGCAAGAGCACGCCGGAAGGCGCCCGTGACTTCCTCGTTCCGAGCCGTGTCAATCCGGGCGAATTCTACGCTCTGCCGCAGTCCCCGCAGATTTTCAAGCAGATTCTGCAGGTTGCCGGCTTTGAGAAGTACTTCCAGATCGTCCGCTGCTTCCGCGATGAAGACCTGCGCGCTGACCGCCAGCCGGAATTCACGCAGCTCGATATCGAGATGAGCTTCATGAGCCAGGACGATATCCTGACGCTCATGGAAGCCATGATTAAAGAGCTCTTCAAGAAAGCCATCGGCAAGGACATCCCGACGCCGTTCGAGCGTATGGAGTGGGATACGGCCATGGATAAGTACGGCTCCGATAAACCGGACCTGCGCTTTGACATGCCTCTCATGGACATCTCCGAGTACGTCAAGGGCTCGAGCTTCAAGGTATTCAACTCTGTCATCGAAAACGGCGGCATGGTCAAGTGCATCAAAGTCGACGGCTATGCGGACATTCCGCGCCGCCGCCTCGACGACCTCGTCAAGTTCGTTCAGGTTTACGGTGCCAAAGGTCTTGCCTGGATTCAGTACACGGCTGACGGCATCAAGAGCCCGTTCAAGAAGTTCTATGATGATGAGACGTTTGCTAAAATCGCCGAAGCTACGGGCGCCAAGACGGGCGACCTGCTGCTTGTCGTCGCCGACAAGCGCCTCGTCGTCGACACGGCTCTCGGCCAGCTGCGCCTCGAGATGGGCAAAGAGCGCAATCTCATCGATCCGGACCAGCTCCGTTTCCTCTGGGTTGTCGACTTCCCAATGTACGAGTGGAGCGAGGAAGAGCACCGCTTCAAGGCCATGCACCATCCGTTCACGGCACCGCGCGACGAGGATATTCCTCTCCTCAACACGGACCGCATGGGCGAAGTCAAGGCCAACGCTTACGATATGGTCCTCAACGGCGTCGAGATTGGCGGCGGTTCGCTGCGTATCTACAACGCCGACCTGCAGGAAAAGGTCTTCGAGTCCCTCGGCCTCACGCCGGAACAGGCTCATACGAAGTTCGGCTTCATGATGGATGCGTTCCAGTACGGCACGCCGCCGCATGGCGGCCTCGCTTTCGGCCTCGACCGCCTCGTCATGCTCATGGCGAAACGCCCGTCCATCCGCGACGTCATCGCCTTCCCGAAGACGCAGAGCGCCCGCGACGTCATGTCGAACGCTCCGTCGCCGGTTGACGAGAAACAGCTCCGCGAGCTCTCCATCCGCACGGCCGTCAAGAAAAAAGAGAAGAAAGAAAACTAATCCTTAAGTTTAGCAGGGTTAGTATGGAAAAGCCCCGGGCATCAAAATGGTGCTCGGGGCTTTTTGTTTTTTCCTGCCTTATTTATATTGACACGATAATTCATCTTCATACTTGTAAAATACACGAGCCCTATGATAAAATTAACCTTATATCATAAGGGCTTGCAGTATTTCAGCCTAAGGGGGTAATGATTTGCCGAAGAAGATAGATATTCTGGGCGTCAAGGTGGATTCCGTCACGATGGACGAAGCCGTGGCTCAGGTGGAGACATATATGGATGAGATGAGCGGCGTGCTCATCGCGACGGCTAATGCGGAGATGATCATGCGGGCGACGCATGACCAGGAGCTCATGAAGATCCTCAATGATGCGGCTCTCGTCGTGCCGGATGGTGCAGGCACGGTCTGGGCAGCGCATCACCTCGGCCACGATATGCCGGAGCGTGTCGCAGGCTACGATCTCGCGCAGGAACTCATGAGACGTGCGCCGGAGAAGAAGCGCCGCATCTATTTCTTCGGCTCAGCCCCGGGCGTTGCCGAACTCGCCAAGAAGAAAGCCGAGACGCTTTATCCGGGCATCGAGATTGTCGGCACGCGCAACGGCTTCTTCTCGGAAAAGGATGAACCGGAAATCATCGAAAACATCCGCAGGGCTAAGCCGGACCTGCTCTTGGCGGCGCTTGGCGTGCCGAAGCAGGAAAAATGGCTCTACAAGCATCAGAAAGAACTCGGCGTGCCCGTATCGATTGGTGTCGGCGGCACGCTCGATGTCATGGCGGGCGTCATGAAGCGCGCCCCGCGCTGGATGCAGAAGGCGAAGCTTGAATGGCTGTTCCGCGGCATGCTGCAGCCGAAGCGCGCCGGCCGCCTCATGGCCCTGCCGAAATTCGTGCTCAAGGTCCACAAGGAAAAGGGCAAAAAATAAAAGGGATATTTTGCCCGGACTTCCGGAAAGAAGGGCAGCAGACTGCCCTCTGCTTATGGACAAAGGCTGGGCAATCCGTTATAATGATAAATTAGCAGGCAGGCCAGTAGGGGAGACTGGCCTGCTCCGTATGCGGCCGCTTCGACAGCAGCTGCGGACTGATCACGGAAACAGGAGGTGGAGTTTTGACTCCGATCATTTCAGAAGGGTATCCGTTTATCGGGGGATGTTTTGTACTGACGCTGCTGTTGGGCTGGTCGTTTCATCCGCTGATCGCGGTCATCCCGTTTATCTTCATGCTGTATTTCTGCTATTTCTTCCGCAATCCGAAGCGTCATATCGAAAAGGATGCCTCGGTCATCCTGTCGCCGGCCGACGGCACGGTCACGGACATCGTCGAGCTCGAGGCGGATGAAGACGGCTTTGTCAAAGGGCCCTGCACGAAAATCGTGATTTTCATGTCGGTCTTCAATGTGCATGTGAACCGCAGCCCGATGGACGGAGAAATCAAGCTTCAGAAATATTACTGCGGCCGTTTCCGTCCGGCTTACAAGGACACGGTCGGCTTTGAGAACGAACACCACCTGCTCGGCATCGAGAACGGCAGCCTGCGCATCACGGTCAAGCAGATTGCCGGCATCTTGGCACGCCGCATTGTTTCGTATGTTACGCTCGACGACAAGCTCGAGCAGGGTGAGCTCTACGGCATGATTAAGTTTGGTTCGTGTCTTGAGGTCGTCATGCCAAGGGAGGTTTCCGTGACTGTGGCGAAGGGCGAAAAAGTCGCCGGTGGTACAACGATTATCGGGAGGATGAAAGACTGATGGATTATCGCAGGTTAATACCGAATATGTGCACGTCGTCGAATCTTGTTTTCGGCATGTGTTCAATCTTGTCGACGTACAGTGACAATCTCACGTGGGGCTCGATTTTTATCCTGCTCGCGCTCGTCGCTGACGGCCTGGACGGCCGCACAGCACGTTTCTTCGGCGTGGCCAGCGAGATGGGCAAGGAGATGGATTCGCTCTGCGACCTCGGCTCGTTCGGCATCGCACCGGCATTTCTGGCCTGGGCGTTCGTGCTGCATAACCATGGGATTCTCGGCGTCATCGTCGTGATTTTCTTTGCCATCTGCGGCATGTGGCGCCTCGCACGCTTCAATGTCAATGCCTCGGTTGTGCACGGCTACTTCATGGGCCTTGCCATTCCGGCCGGCGGCAACATCGTCGCCATGACGACGTTGCTCTTTGTGAACCTCGGCATTGACCCGATGTGTTTTGGCATCTGGTATCCTATCATCATGGCCTTGGTCGGCTGGCTCATGGTCAGCCATGTTCATTACCCGAATTTCAAGGGCGATGGCGGCGAGCCCATCTATCTCGTCTCGAAGATTGCGGCTCTCGTCATGTTCATCGCTATTCTCTGGCTCGGCCACGCGTCGCTTCTCGCAGCACTCGCTGTCGCGATTTTCTCTACGTATGCTGTGCTGGGCATCGTCAATTCTCTGCTGGCAAGTTTTGCAAAGAAAGGCTGATTGTTTTTGTTCACACATCCTTTTGACATCATCATGGTGCCAATGCAGATCCTGATTTTCCTCTTTACGCTGTACTTCTTCGTCATCGGCTTTTGCGGCATGTGGCGCAAGAAGGAAGTCAAGATCAAGACGCCGCGCAAGACGTTTGCGCTCATCGTCGCGGCTCATAACGAGCACGCCGTCATCGGCCAGCTCGTCGAGAACCTCAAGCAGCTCAATTATCCAAAGGACATGTACGACATCTATGTCATCGCGGATAACTGTTCGGACAATACGGCGGAGATTGCGGAAAAGGCCGGCGCGATTGTCGAGGTGCGCACGCATCCGACGAAGAAGAGCAAGGGCTATGCCCTGCAGTGGATGTTCGACCGCCTGTTCAAGATGGACAAGCAGTACGATGCGGTCTGCGTCTTCGATGCCGACAACCTCGTGCATCCGCAGTTCCTCATGGAGATGAACAACCGTCTCTGCAAAGGCGATAAGGTCATTCAGGGCTATATGGATGCCAAAAACCCGTACGATACGTGGGTTTCCGGTACATTCGCCATCGCGTTCTGGGTCATCTGCTACATCTCGCATCTCGCGAAATCGAACATCGGCCTGTCGGCCTGCCTCGGCGGCACGGGCATGTGCTTTGATTCGGAAATCCTCAAGAAACACGGCTGGCAGGCAACGTGCCTGACCGAGGATATGGAATTCACGATGAAGTGCATGGCCGAGGGCATCAAGACGAGCTGGGCACACGACGCCATCATCTACGATGAGAAGCCGCTGACGTTCAAGCAGTCGTGGAATCAGCGCCGCCGCTGGGCGCAGGGCCAGTTCGATGTCGGCAACCGCTTCATCCCGAAGATGCTCAAGGCCGGCTGGAAGCACAAGGACATCCGCATGTGGGATGAATGCATCTACCTCATGCAGCCGCACTTCCTGATGATTTCGACCATCTTCATAATCATCAGCTACATCCAGCTCGCGTTCCCGCCGTTCTACACGAACATCTATAATTTCATGCCGTCGCAGCTCATGACGGCCATCATGCTCGGCCAGTACATCCTGCCGATGATCATCCTGATTAAGATTCGTGCCAAATGGAAATCCTGGCTTTACATGCTGCTGTATCCGGTGTTCATCTACTCCTGGATTCCGATTATCTTCCTCGGCTTCATCCACCGCAACGAGCACGAGTGGAGCCATACGCAGCACACGCGCGCCATGAGCATGAACGATATCGTGGGCAACGTCAAGAACACGAAGTCTATCAAAAAGACGGAACAGGACTGATGTAAGCCCCTTTTGCATGTTTTACCTCCCTTATGTATGAAGGGAGGTTTCGTTTTAGTAAACCTGATATATTTGCTGCATTGAAAAGGAGATTTTTTATGTATACGTTAAAAGTAGAGGGCGCGTTTGAAGCCGCCCACCGCGTTGTCGATTATCCTGGCAAGTGCGACCGTCTGCACGGCCACAACTGGAAGGTCGAAGCCATCGTCAAGGGCAAAGAGCTCGATGAGCTCGGCATGCTCGTCGATTTCAAAGTCGTCAAGAACGTCCTTAAGGAAACGCTCGACCGCTTTGACCATCGTTTCCTCAATGAGCTCCAGCCGTTCAGCGAGGGCGTGAACCCGACGGCCGAGAATCTCGCGCGCATCATCTTCAAGGAGATGGAACACAGCAAGGCCTTTGTGCGCGACAGTTATCTCTACGCCATTACCATCTACGAGACGCCGAATTCCTCGGTCACGTACACGAAGGAATAATAGGGGGCACTGTGATGCAGGAAAACCTTATTGAGATTTTTTCATCGATTCAGGGCGAGGGCAAATACGTCGGCTGCCGTCAGGTCTTTGTGCGGCTCGAGGGCTGCAACCTCGACTGCAGCTACTGCGATACCGAGAATACGCCCAATACGCATCCATTCTGCAATGCGGAGACGGCAGCCGGCTCGCGTCAGTTTGAGAGGCTGGCCAATCCGCTGACGGCAGAGCAGACGGCAGAACACATCCGAAAGCTTCTGCAGGAAGTCCCGCATCAGGCTGTGAGCTTCACGGGAGGGGAGCCGCTGCTGCATGCCGCTTTTATCCGCGAGGTCGCAGACCATCTGCGCGAACACGGCAGCGAGGTCAAAATCTTCCTCGAGACGAACGGCACGCTCTATAAGCAGCTCGCATCCATCCTCGATATCACCGATATCATCAGCATGGACATCAAGCTGCCGAGCATTGTCACGAAGCCGCAGTGGGAGGCCCATGCCAAATTCCTCGAGCTGGCGCGCACGAAAGACCTTTACGTCAAGCTTGTCGTATCGGACGAGACGACGAAAGAGGAATTTGAAAAGAGTGTGGAACTTCTCAAGGAATATGCACCGGACGCGCTGTTTATCATTCAGCCGGTCACGCCGTACGGCGGCTGTAAGGCCGCGAGCCCGGGAAAAATCCTCGCATGCCACTCGTATGCCCTCAAGAATCTCAAGGATGTCCGCGTCATTCCGCAGACGCATAAGATGATTGGCCAGCTCTAAGCGGGGCCGATTGGGGATCCAGAGATGTTGAGATACATCCGCGTTAATTTTGTTGTTGATTTGCTAAGGGAGAGTCAAAAGAATCATGAAACTGTTGGAAGAGAGAATCAAGCAGGATGGCATCGTACTGCCGGGCAATGTGCTCAAGGTGGATTCGTTCCTCAATCACCAGATTGACCCGGCGCTTTCGAAAGCCATGGGCGAGGAATTTGCACGCCTCTTTAAGGATGCGGGCATTGACCGTGTGCTGACGGTCGAGGCCTCGGGCATTGCGATTGGCGTCATGACGGCCTTAGAGCTTCATGTGCCGCTCGTCTTCGCGCGCAAGAAGAAGTCGGCCCTCATCAATGAACCGATTTACACGCACCGCGTCTTTTCCTATACGAAGAAGGAGTACTCCGACATCCTCGTGCTGCAGAAATTCCTGCCGGCTGGTGAGAACGTTCTGATTATCGATGATTTCCTCGCCAACGGTGAAGCTGCCCTCGGCCTTGCGAAACTCGTCGAAGATGCGGGCTCTGAGGTTGCGGGTATCGGCATCGCGATTGAAAAGGCCTTCCAGCCGGGTCACCAGCGCCTGCTTGACAAGGGCTACCGCCTTGAAGCCCTCGCGAGCGTCGCTTCCCTTGCTGACGGCAAAATCCGCTTTACGGATGCCGCCGATAAAGACTGAGGGGGCGTCTGACGTTGACAACTACCGCTGCGGTCCATCCCGTTGACCAGAAGCTGCCTTGGGGCAGGACGCTCGTCTACGCCTTCCAGCACGTGCTCGCCATGTACGCGGGCGCTGTGGCTGTGCCGCTCGTGCTCGCCGGCGCCGTGCACCTGAGCACGGAACAGCTCATCTACCTGATCAACGCCGACCTTTTCACCTGCGGCATCGCAACGCTCGTGCAGTCGTTGAGCATCAAGGGCTATATCGGCTCGAAGCTTCCAATTGTACAGGGCTGTACGTTCACGGCCGTCACGCCGATGATTATCATTGCCAACACGCATGGCGGCGGTGCCACGGGCCTGCAGGTCGTCTACGGTGCGGCGATTTTCGCCGGCATCGCCTGCTTTGTCATCAGTAATTTCTTCAGCAAGATGCTGCGCTTCTTCCCGCCGGTCGTCACGGGCTCTGTTATCACGGTCATCGGCCTGTCGCTGATGCCGGTTGCCGTCAACTGGATTGCCGGCGCGAATCCGACGGCCCCCGACTACTGCGACCCCACACATATTCTCATGGCCGCACTCGTCCTCGCCATCATTCTCGTCATCTACCGCGTCTGCCGCGGTTTCCTGCGTCAGATTTCGGTTCTTCTCGGCCTCGTCATCGGCACGATTATCGCCGATTTCTGCGGCATGGCGGATTTTCACGCCGTAGGGGAGGCAGCGTCTCTTGGTATCACGACGCCGTTTGCCTTTGGCTATCCGATTTTTGAGCCGGTCTCGTGTCTTGCTATGACGCTCGTCATGCTCGTCACGATGGCCGAGACGACGGGCGATATCGTCGCCATCAGTGAAATCGTCGACAAGCCCATGACCGAGGACATGCTGACGAAGGCCCTGCGTGCCGACGGCTTCTCGACGGCCCTTGGTGGTATCTTCAACACGTTCCCGTACACGGCCTTTGCGCAGAACATCGGCCTCATCGGCATGACGGGTGTGCGCAGCCGCTACATCGTCGCGACTTGCGGCGTCATGCTCATGATTCTCGGCCTGTTCCCGAAAATGGCGGCCGTCGTCGCGAGTGTGCCGACCATGGTCCTCGGCGGTGCTGGCCTTGCCATGTTCGGCATGGTCGCCGCGAGCGGCTTTCAGGCTCTTTCGAAGGCAAACCTGCATAAAAAGGGCAATATCATGGTCGTTGCCATCAGCGTCGCCATTGCCTTGATTCCGATTGGCGTGCCGAGCTTCTACAGCAAATTCCCGACGTGGGTGCAGATTATCTGCAACAGCGGCATCACGATCGGCAGCATCACGGCCATCGTGCTCAATCTCTTCCTGCGCGATGCACCCGAACCGGAAGAGGAACAGCTGCCGTTCCAAAAATGAGAAGTGAGAAGTGAATACTGAGATAAATTCTCACCTTCTTAGAAAAAAATAATATACCTCCCGTGAGGTCAGGAAAGACACCAATCTCACTGCCGTAGCAGGCAGGAGATTGGTGTTTTTGGGTAAAAAAGTGAATATAGTTCATAACATATTCATTGACAAGCCAAAATCGGCGTGCTAGAATACCCCTAAACTCAATGATAGCGAATATCAAATATAAATACATCATACAATATACTGCATACGAATGAATCCATCGCCAGAAGAAAGAGGGGAATATCATGTCATTGAAGGAATATATTGACGGCCTTAATACGCTCAAACGCGAGGTGCTGCTCGGCAGGGAGACGGCAGATGCCTTGCACGGAGCTTTTGCGGCCAAACGTGTCGTCCATGCAGGCCTGCTCGGCGACCCTGTCCTCAAGGAAACGCAGCAGGCGGTTTGGACGAAGGCCATGGCCGAGGAGGCCGACAGCAGCCGACAGCATGCCGTCTACATCCACATCCCGTTCTGCCAGACGAAATGCCTTTACTGCGGTTTTTTCCAGAATGCGAGCCGTCAGTCGGTCGAGGATGAATACATTGATGATTTGCTGAAAGAGATTGAACATGATGCCGCCGAAAAACAGTTGCAGACCGCCCGCATCGACAGCGTCTTCATCGGCGGCGGCACGCCGACGGCACTTTCTCCAGAGAATGCGGCCAGACTGCTGCGGAAGATTCAGCAGAGCTTCACGCTCGCGCCGGACTGTGAGGTGACGCTCGAAGGACGCATCCACGACCTCGTGCCGGAAAAAATCGAAGCGTGGCTCAAAAACGGCGTCAACCGCATCTCGCTCGGCGTGCAATCCTTCCATACCGAGCTGCGGCGCCGCGTCGGCCGTATCGATACGCGCGAGGAGGTCCTGCGCCGGCTGCAGCTTCTCAAATCGTACGGGCAGGATTTGACGGTCATTGTCGACCTCATCTACGGTCTGCCGGGCCAGACAAAAGAGCTCTGGCTCGAAGACATCCGGACGCTGATGGAAGCTGATGTCGACGGTATGGACCTTTACCAGCTCAACATTTTTCCCGGCGGCGACCTCGACAAGGCGCTGAAGACCGGCAGAATCCCTGCCTGTGCTGATATTGCCGGGCAGGCCGACCTCTACATCGCCGCGCGCGATTATCTCTTGGGCGAAGGTGTGGAACGCCTTAGTCTCTGCCACTGGCGCCGCCACAAGAGAGAGCGCAGCCGCTACAACACGATGGCCAAGACGGGCGCCGTCGTCTATCCGTTTGGCTGCGGTGCCGGCGGCAATTTCGCCGGTCTGAGCTTCATGCAGCAGCGCGAACTCGCAGCCTATCACAGGGACATCGCGGCGGGCAGAAAGCCCATCATGATGATGGGGCATCAGGTCGAACGCCGCCTGCAGCAGGCTGCCGATACCATCATTGCCAATCTCGAGACGGGCTTTGTTGATTTCCGCAAGCTCTGTTTCATGGATTCGCATTTCGAAGAGCTCGAAATGGTATTGAAGCTTTGGCAGAAACGCGGCCTGATGGCCGAGGACCTCGGCATCTACCGCCTGACAAAAGCCGGCGAATTCTGGTACATCAACCTGACGCAGAGTCTGCTCGAATGCCTGCAGGCTGCTCATGCGGCACAGGCCGTGACAGCACCGGCCGAAGAGGGCGAGACGACGGCGGACAGCCTCGATGCCATCATTGCCGAGATGATGCCCGAGGCCACGGCAGACGAACGCAGCGCGATCGTCCGCAAAATCCCGATGCCCGTGCGCATGATGCTCAAGCGCTCTTCAAAAGAAGCCCTGCAGAAGATGCTCGCGGGCCTGCCGCCCGCCATGCTCAAACGCATGCTGGGCAAAGCCGCACTTTAATTTATCCTTGTCAAAGAGCTAAACGCGCGCTGCTTGAACGACGCTCTTTGGCAAGGTTTTTTGTTGGCAAAAAATAAGTTTAGCAGCCGGCCACGCGGAGCTCAGCGCCAGCCCTTTCCGCCTTTCTATCCCCAATCGTCCCTAATCTGCGCCTCATCGCAGCCTCTTTTCTCGCCAAGACCCTAGACGCAAGCCCCAATATTGATTATAATGATACATAGACTGATTCATCATCATCGGTAAAAAAACGGGGCAGTCCCGCTTTCATATTAGGAGGAAATAGAATATGACGAAAAGCACGAAACCAATCTATGTCATTGGTCATCGCAATCCGGATACGGATTCCATCTGCTCGGCCATCGGCTATGCCCATCTCAAGCAGGCCCTCGGCTTCAATGCAGTACCGGCACGCGCCGGCAAGGTCAATGCTGAGACGAAATACGCCCTCGAGCATTTCCATGTCGAGCAGCCGCTCCTGATTTCCGACCTTTATCCGCGCGTCAAAGACGTCACACTCGACTGCAAAATCGTCGTCAAGCAGCACGACACCCTGCGCCACCTCGGCGAAGTCATGCGCGGCCATGACCTCAAATCTGTTCCCGTCACGGACAGCAAGGGCATCCTCGTCGGCATCGTCACGGTTTCTGACCTCGCAAAACGCTACTTCCAGGAACTCAGCATGCAGGACCTTTCCGAGATGCGCGTACGCTACCGCGACATCATCGCCGCTACGGACAGCGAAGTCCTCGTTTCCGGTGATGAAAGCGACTTCATCAAAGGCAAAGTCCGCATTGCCGCTGGCTCCATCCACACGATTCAGGAGACCATCGAGCCGAGCGACATCGTTCTCGTCGGCGACCGCCACGATGAAACCCTCATTGACATCGTCAACCAGGGCATTTCCTGCCTGATTGTCACGGGCAACGGCCGCGTTCCGGCCGATGTCATCGAGGCTGCTGAAGCGAAGCACCTCTTCGTCCTCGTTTCCCCGTACGATACGTACACGGTGGCCCGCCTCATCAACCAGTGCGTGCCAATCCGCCGCATCATGCATCCGGACCCGGTCTGCTTCAAGCCGCTTGACCTGCTTTCCGACATCAAGGGCACGATGGAAGAGACGAATTACCGCAACTATCCGGTCCTCGAGAACGGCCGCCTCGTCGGTCTCGTCAGCCGCGACAACCTCATGCTGCCGGAGCGCGACCGCGTCATCCTCGTCGACCACAACGAGCGCGGCCAGGCTGTCGAGGGTATCGAGGAAGCCAAGATTCTCGAAATCATCGACCATCACCGCCTTGGCGGCATTCAGACGAGCGAGCCGATTTTCACGCATGCTGAGCCTGTCGGCTGCACGGCCACGATTGTTGCCAACATGCACTGGCAGCACGATGTCGATATCCCGGCTTCGATTGCCGGCCTGCTGCTTTCGGCTATTCTCTCTGATACGGTCCTCTTCAAGAGCCCAACGTGCACGCCGTACGACAAGAAGACGGCTGAGCGCCTCGCCGAAATCGCCGGTGTCGACATCAACGAGTACGGCATGGCCATGCTCAAGGCCGGTTCCGGCATCGGCGACATGACGCCGGCAGAGATTGCCAAGAACGACCTCAAGGAGTTCCAGATTGGCGACTACCGCGTCATCGTCAGCCAGATTTCCGTCATGGACCCGAAGGAAGTCATGGACCTCGAGCCGCAGCTCATCGAAGCCATGCAGAACATCTGCGACAAAGAAGGCTTCGACCTCAGCCTCGTCATGGTCACGGACATCCTGCAGGAAGCAACGTACCTCCTGTTCACGGGCTCCCCGAAGACGCTCATCGGCGAGGCCTTCAAGAAAGATGCCAGCGGCACGCATATCTACCTGCCGGGCGTCATGAGCCGCAAGAAACAGGTCATCCCGCCGCTTTCCGAGGCCGTCAAACGCATCGGCAAGAACTAAGTTTCGCCGTCAAATTTCAGCAAACAATCAAGCCTTCTCCATCAAAAGCGTTTCGATGGGGGAGGCTTTCCTATCGATAAATATAGATACATATGAAAGAACAGATTGGAGGATACATTTGGATATTTTCAGTGGCTTGAATCCGGCACAGAAAAAAGCGGTTGCGCACATTGACGGTCCGTTGCTCATCATGGCGGGCGCGGGCTCGGGCAAGACGAAGGTCCTGACCTGCCGCATCGCGAACCTGCTTGCCAATGGCGTGGCACCGTACAACATCCTCGCCATCACGTTCACGAACAAGGCCGCGACGGAAATGCGCGAGCGCGTGGACCGCATGATTGGCGACGCCGCAAAAGACGTCTGGCTCAGCACGTTCCATTCGTTCTGTGCGCGTTTCCTGCGCCGTGAGATTGAGGCAACGGACATCTACAAACGCAATTTCGTCATTTATGATTCGTCGGACAGCCAGACGGTTATCAAGGAATGCCTTAAAGAGTTGAATCTCGACGACAAGCAGTACACGCCGGCGAGCGTCCAGAATGCCATCTCGAACGCGAAGAACCAGCTCATGGGCCCGCGGGCCATGGAGCGCGATGCCGACAATTTCCATCAGAAGAAGATTGCCGAGATTTACAAGCTCTACGCGGCGAAGCTTCGCAACAACAATGCCCTCGACTTCGACGACCTGCTGATGATTTCGGTGCTGCTGCTCGAGGAAAACGAGGATATCCGCGCGAAGTATCAGGGCCGTTTCCGCTACATCCTCGTCGATGAGTATCAGGATACGAACGGCGCGCAGTACCAGCTGACGAAAATCCTCGCGGCACGCCACCACAATCTCTGCGTCGTCGGCGATGCCGACCAGTCGATTTACGGCTGGCGCGGCGCCGATATCCGCAACATTATGGATTTTGAGAAGGACTATCCTGAGGCGACGGTCATCAAGCTCGAACAGAACTACCGCTCGACGAAAAACATCCTCGCCGCGGCCAATGCCGTCATCGAGCACAATGTCAACCGCAAGCCCAAGGAGCTTTGGACGGAGAACGCGACGGGCGAGAAGCTCACGTCGTATCAGGCGATGGATGAACGCGACGAAGCCCAGTTTGTCACGACGACCATCATGAAGCAGCGCACGATTTTCAACGCATCGTACGGCGACATCGCCATCCTCTACCGCACGAACGCCCAGTCGCGCGTCATTGAGGAAACGTTCATGCGTTCGGGCATCCCGTACACGATGGTCGGCGGCCTCAAGTTCTACGACCGCAAGGAAATCAAGGATATCCTCGCGTACCTGCGCGTCATCTACAACCCGCTCGACACGGTCAGCCTCATGCGCATCATCAACGTGCCGAAACGCGGCCTCGGCGCGACGAGCATGGCCCGCCTGACGGCGTATGCCGAAGAAAATGAGCTTTCGCTCTTCGATGTCATTTCGAATCCTGAGGTGCTCGAGTCAATTCCGGGCATCACGGCGCGCGTCCGCAAGCCTCTGGAGCTTTTCACGACGATGATTTTCAACTTTATGAGCACGCATATGAATATGAAGCTCGATGACCTCATCGATCAGGTTCTCAAGGAGTCAGGCTATATCGACGAACTCAAATCCGAGAAGAAAGTCGAGAACGAGTCGCGTCTTGAGAACCTCAAAGAATTCATCGGCGTGGCGCGTGATTTTGAGAAGACGGAGGAACATCCGAATCTCGAGACCTTCCTGTCGCAGCTTTCGCTCGTCTCCGACATCGACAATGCCGATATCGAAGACGACCGCGTGACGCTCATGACACTGCATTCGGCCAAGGGCCTTGAATTCCCGATTGTCTTCATGATTGGCATGGAGGAGGGCCTGTTCCCGCATTCGCGCACGCTCATGAATCCCGATGAAATCGAGGAAGAACGCCGCACGTGCTACGTCGGCATCACGCGCGCACAGCGCAAGCTCTACCTCACGAATGCCCGTCAGCGCACGATTTACGGCAAGACGAATGCCTTCCCGCCGTCGCGTTTCCTCGCGGAAATCCCCGACGAGTACATCGAGCGCCTCGTGCCGCGCGCCAATTCGTACGGCTTTGCCAATGCCAATCACTACGGCGCCCAGCAGCGCAGCGGTTTCATGAGTTTCCGCCCGAGTGCCAGCCAGATGGGCACGGGGACGCATTTTACCGGCAAGCCGCAGTCGGCGCTCGAAGCTCTTTCGGCCCTGCAGGACAGACAGGCGGCGCGTCCGGCCGCACAGGGCGTCATCCGTCCCGACACGAGCATCAAGTGGAACGTCGGTGATAAGGCCCGCCACGGCAAATGGGGCGTCGGCACGGTCGTTTCGGTCAAGGGCTCCGGCGAAGAAGTCGAGCTCAAGATTGCGTTCCCGGGGCAGGGCGTCAAGGGCCTGATGCAGAAATACGCACCGATTGCCAAGGTGTGATTTTTCCTGAAAGACCAGCAACAGCAGGAAAGGAAGAGGTCTTTTATGGCAGAAACAACGAAACAGCCGGAAACTGCGGCTGTCGATATCAAGGCGGTCAAAAAAGAACTGCAGGAACTCCGCAAGGTCATCCGCTACCACAACAACCGCTATTATAATGAAGACAATCCGGAAATCTCGGATTACGAGTACGACCAGCTCATGCTGCGCCTTAAAGGCATTGAGGCCAAATATCCGGAGCTCATCACGAAGAATTCGCCGACACAGGTCGTCGGCGGCAATGCCCTGCGCACGGCCGGCGTGCTCGTCAAGCACGATGTGCCGATGCTCTCACTGCAGGATGTGTTCAGCAGGGAAGAAATCTTTGCGTTCGTGCATGACCTGCAGCAGGAACTCGACGACCCGGAATTTGTCGTCGAAGAGAAGATTGACGGCCTTTCCATGGCCCTGCGCTACGAAAACGGCGAGCTCGTGCGCGCCATCACGCGCGGCGACGGCATCGTGCAGGGCGAGGACGTCACGGAAAACGCCAAAGTCATCAAGGACGTCAAGAAAAAACTCAAGGACAAGCTGCCGTATTTTGAGATTCGCGGCGAGGTCTATATGGAGAAAAAGGCGTTTGACGAGGTCAACGCACGGCAGGAGCTCTTAGGGCTCAAGCCGTTTGCCAATCCGCGCAACTGCGCGGCCGGCACCCTGCGCCAGCTCGACAGCCGCATCACGAAGGAGCGCCATCTGTCGCTCTTCATCTTCAACCTGCAGACGGCCCGCGGCCGCGAGTTCAAGACGCATACGGAAGCGTATGCATTCATGAAGAAACAGGGCATCAAGGTCATCCATGGCTATAAGGTCTGCCATACAGCAGAAGAAGTCTGGCAGGCCATTGAGGCCATCGGCGAGAACCGCGGCAATCTCACCTACGACATCGACGGCGCGGTCGTCAAGCTCAACAATCTCGCCGACCGCGAGAAACTCGGCGCGACGGCCAAAGTGCCGCGCTGGGCGATTGCCTACAAGTACCCGCCGGAAGAAAAAGAGACGGTCATCCGCAAAATTGAGCTCTCCGTCGGACGCACGGGCCGCATCACGCCGACGGCGGTCTTCGACCCCATCCGCCTCTGCGGCACGACAGTCGAGCGCGCGACGCTGCACAATCAGGATTTCATCGACAGTCTTGACGTGCGTATTGGCGACACGGTGCGCGTCTACAAGTCGGGCGAAATTATCCCGAAGGTTAAGGAAGTCGTAAAAGAGAAGCGTCCTGCGGGCACAAAGCCTTTTGTCATCGGCAATACGTGTCCGGTCTGCGGCGCACCGGCCGTGCGCGAGCCGGATACGTCGGACATCAAATGCCAGAATCCGAGCTGCCCCGCACAGCTCGAGAGCCATATCCTCAATTTCGTCGGCCGCAATGCGATGGATATCAAAGGCCTCGGCGAAGCGGCTATCCATACGCTGATTGAGGAAGGCTATATCAAGGACATTGCGGATCTTTACACGCTCAAGGAAAAACGCGAAGAACTCATCGCCAAGGGCATCATCGGCAAGGAGAAAAACACCGACAAGGTGCTCAAAGCGATTGAGGACAGCAAGAAAAACGAGCCGCAGCGTCTGCTCACAGGACTCGGCATCGCAGGCATCGGCCGCACCGCCGCCCGCGAGCTCATGCTGCACTTTGGCTCTATCGATGCCCTGAGCAAAGCCTCCGAAGAGGAGATTCTTGCCGTACGCGATATGGGCGAAATCAGCGCCAAGGCGATTGTCAGCTATTTCAAGGACCCGCAGAGTCAGGAAATCCTTGCCGCGTTCCGCAAAGCCGGGGTAAACTTTACGCTTGAGGATACGGGGCTGGTGGATGAAAAGTTCAAGGGACTGACCTTCGTCATTACGGGTACGTTGCCAAACCTTAGCCGCAAGGAAGCCGCGGGGCTCATCGAAGCGCACGGCGGACGTGTGGCAGGGTCCGTATCGAAAAAGACGGATTATCTCGTCGCCGGCGAAGCGGCGGGCAGCAAGCTGCAGAAAGCACAGGACCTTGGGGTGAAGGTGCTCGATGAAGCGGGGCTGCAGGAGCTTATGGCAAAGTAAAGTAAGGTTCGTTGCGTTCCGGTGGAAGGCTGAAGGATAGAGATACCCGCAGAGGAGAGGTTCGCTCCGATGCGGGTTTCTTTTTTCGGAGGTACGTTTTGGGGCTCGCTTCCCAGCCCTCTCCCTCCAACCGCCTCCCTCCTTCGTTTCCCCGCCGTATCTTCCTCCCAGTTGAATCCCATCCCTAAGACTGATATAATAAAGTATTGTCAGCAATACGAGAAAGGGCAGGTGAATATCTTGAAAGATGAGACGATTGCCAAGGTGGAGCAGGAGCTTGATGGCTGGGAATATCTGTCGGAGCTTCCTGAAACCTGGCATGGCTTTACGAAGCGTCTGATTCATAAGCCCATAGAAGACTGCTACGATATTTTTGCCTATGAAAGTGCAGCGCTTCATAAGAGCGCGACGGCGTATTTTCACGAGGAGACGCACGAATACAAGCTGCGCATCAAGATTGGTCTCATCGAGCTCTGCCGCATTGAGTTCATCACGGCGGATTTTTCTGTTTTTGAGCATCTGCTGCGCGCGCAGCTTGAACAGCTGCTCTGTGACCTCGCGGTTTTTAATCCGAAGAGCATCAGCAGCATCGTGCGCGATAAGGAAGTCTTGACTTGGGAAGCGGGCAGGGAGCTGCCGGAGGAGCTTGCAGGTTTTACGCTGTTTATCCGGCCGGAATATCCCTTTAAGATTAATAATGGCTCGTATATCATCATCGATTACGTTGACTTTTCCCTCGAAAGCAATGTGACGTTCTACTATAATATATACCGCGACGAATTCTTCAGCGAGGCGCGCATCTGGAATATTCCTGACGTCAATTACGATTTTGACTCGAATACGCTGCCTGAGCTTGAGGAAAAAATGCAGCGCTACCTCGTGCCGCGCCTGCAGGAAGTCCGCCGCCGCGCGGAGAAGGAAGCTGCGGAGCGGGCTGCGCGCGAAGCAAGGCGCCAGACCGAGGCGAAACAGGAAGAGGCAGAGCCTCAGGAGGAAGTATGATTCTCATCGATAAAGCTATTCTGCATATCCTTGATTTTAATTCCGGCGTCACGGTTTATTCCGATGAACCGCTGACCGTGGCCGACAGCATCGAGACGTATCTCTGGAAACA
>OIYH01000736.1_pt1 | contig 21962 bp, 19 predicted proteins | sample 1587911 | NCBI WGS metagenome assembly OIYH01 (sample SAMN03283252) | human gut metagenome | biome: human-associated habitat; material: feces | host: Homo sapiens | place: USA | collected 2013
GAGAAGTGTCAGCCATAATTTATTTTGTTTGAAAAAGTTTTACCGGACAGCAATACTTATAAATCTTGTTCCAACAAGGTTTATCTATACCACTTGCATACCTCACGTCTTGCCATAAAGCACATTTCAAGATAAGCAACAGATCTTCTTGTTCCTTGTTCACAGAGTTCCGAATATCTTGTCCATATTGTCTATATACTGCTTCTCAGTATACTTAGCTTTCACTTCATGATAGTTCAGTTCGCAGACTTTAGCCAACTGTTCACGGTTGTCATAACAATTTAGGAGATAAGAATAAATCTCATTGACATTGATACCCTTCTTACTGCAAGCGAAACCGTTATCATAAGACGCAATCTCCGGTATGCCGGCATGGTCGGTGGTGATGACAGCCATACTGTTTCCCATTGCCTCCAAAATGGATATGGGCTGACCTTCGTTAGGATAACGAGACAAGAGCGAGAATATATGACATTGATTAAGCAGGTCCACTTTTGCCTGACCTCCGACCACACCATGAAACACCACATTCTTAAGTCCTTCAGAATGCTCTTTAAAGTATGTTTCCTCTGCAGGATCAAAGAACTTACCTGCAAAGTGGAAGACAAACTTATCGTTTTCTCCACGCTCCACAGCCATCCTTGCCAACTCCAGAATCTCCCTATATCCCTTGCTCTCAATGAAGTTGCTCAGATAGAGTATATGAAGTGCGCCCCCTTCTTTCATCTTTGACATCTTGTCATCTACAGAAGGAGCTATAAAGGCATCGTCCACACAATTCGGACAGACAAATATGCGGTCGTCTGATAACATTCCCTCAAAGATTCCATGCAGCGAATGTCCGAGCACGATGCCGCCAGCCAATCTCTTTACCGCCCGATAGTTCATACGTCGTTGCCAAGCTGGCATGTCATGGTCCACTAACTGTCGGTAATATCCACCATGTATATGCACAATGCATGGCTTCTTTCTCCATTGAATGACTTTCAAGAACGCCAAATCACGAAGATTGCCACCACGAGTCTGCGAAGGTGTGAAATACACAACATCGCTCTTACATTTCCATAAAGCAATCAACGACTGCAAGATTCTCTTGTTATTGGTAATATCAATCTTGGAGAAATGATATTTCTCCTTCAACCGAGAATTATATAATGTCTCCACCGCCTTTGAGAGACCATGCATCGGAGGCGGAAACTGAGCTAAAAAACATATAGTATTCATATGCATAATATTAAAACATAAATAATCACACTTAATATCATCCTCCTATCGAATCCATCGCTGCCCTCAAAAAAGGAACTTTCAGAAAGTTCATGTCACCTTCCATGTTCTTTTCTCTTAGCTGTATTAACCTCTCCATTGTGCAACAACGTTCCAAGGCAGTCTTGCGTTCATTCAAGTAAAAATCATAATAGTTGTCATTTGCAATCAAACTGCCATAACGTTTTCTGATGTTATAGATTCTGTCCCAATTGTCCACCTTATCTTGATGTCCTTTACAACTGAGGGTAACGTTAATATCTTCTTTTGGCATTTGTTTTTTGTAAGGCGATGCAAACTTCACCATTACTATAATCAGATATGTCAATTCTGAAAATGGATAGAAACATTTCAACTGATATTTCCGTTTATATTCTGTTCCATTATCAAACAAAGGATCTTTAGCCTTTTTGCACTTTCCATTGCATTTCTCACAAGTAGGAACCAGATTCAAGAGGTTGACAGAATTGAAAGGGTAAAGTGCCCTTGGTAGATAATGGTCAAATGCACTTACGGTATCATCCAATTCTGTATCAATCACATCCATCATACCACACATTATACAATTGGAGTTTCGTCCTACAAGATTCTTGTAATACATTCTTATACTTCCATATTCATTCTCAAAAGGTTTTCTTTTCAGACAACTGTCATAAAGAGCATTACAGAAATCTTTGATTGCGTCAATCAAATGCTTATTCCCTATACCCAACACCTTTTCCAATTCCGAATAATGGACGGGGGCGATTCTTCCTTCACACAACTCTTCTATCTTGTTATTGCAATAAACAGCTCTGCGCAAAACCTTTATTTGATAAGGTTGAAGAATTTTACAGCTATCATACATTATCTTCAATGGATTAAGCAAATACTTCTTGTTCACCCCATCTATTAATGCACGATAGCGAGGGATAACCAAACTCGTAGAGAAATGCTTTTGACTGATTTTTGAAGCTTTCAATACCACCTCCAACATAATGTAGTTCACAAAAGACTGAACACGATACAATTCCGATTTAATCGGATGGTAAGACAACTGTACCATAACTATTCTAAAGATTCAATTGCCAACAGTTTTTCCACAGAATCGCCAAAACATTCATTTAGACGTTTCTTTATTTCTTCTTTCGTTCTGCCTTCGTCAACTACCTTTAGGATAGCATTCTCAGAAAGTTTGCCTATACTAGCATTGTTACCAAATATCTGGGACATCAATAAACCGATGGATGTGCCATACGTCTTGATGCCTAGCTCAGAGGCATGTTTGGCATAAACCTTATCTTTTACATCCTTATCCATGATTATCACATTGTCTGACAGACAATCAGAGATTATAAAAGGTGAATGTGAAGTTATCAGTATTTCCTTAGCAAGGTTAGCTACATTTGTATCAATATAGTCGCTCTCATAAGCTGCTTTCAAAGTATCATCCAATATGCTGACAAAACGAGAACGCCAACTTGGATTAAAGTGCGTTTCTGGCTCATCCAGCAACAAGAGCGAATCATTCTCCTTCAGCAGCAAGCATATTGCCATAGTATGTATAAATTGATGCTCACCATCAGACAATTGTCTCAGCAGCATCTCTTTACTATTTCCGTCCTTGTCTATTTGCTTTTCAAGATAAAAGTCCAAGAAGTGGAATACGTCATTGTCTGCGCCAGGGTTATCAATTTTACCCTCTGTATACATACCTGTGGATGCGATAACCTCCCTTACCTTTGAGTTTTCAACGGAATGATAATTCAGCTCATAGAGCAATCGGAACATTTGAAAACACTCCATACTTGAATGAAAGTGTATTCTAAAAGCCTGCTTCGTTGCCTCATTAACAAAAAAATCAAAATAATACACCTCATTCAAATCGTCATACCAAGACATCGTGCTACAGGATTGGAATTTCGGAAACCAATCTCTTTCCAACAATGAAAGGAATGAATACTTCTTTTTGTCGAAAAGAAAGGTTTTCCTTTTTAAACACATACGGAATCTGTTGATCTTTAAAATTCCTGTATTGTCATAAGCCTTCAAAGGCTCCAAGGTTGCATCATCTTCAAAAAGCAAACAACAGAGCAAGATAGCTTGGCTCATATTGGCATCAATATAAATCAAGTTGTTCTCAGGGTTCACATAATCCTTGTAATCGCCAACTGTCGCTTGCTTGAACTCGTCAAGATGCAACAAACGGCTCTTGATAAAAGGAATGCTTAATGTCTCGTTTTCTCCAGAAGAATAAGCAACGATATATTGGGGCAAGAACCCTCGTATGAAGTAACTCATGCCTCCTCGCTCTATTCCATCAAGATCAATAGTAACGGCATGTTGATGTTCAGAGTTAGGAAAGACGAACGTTAAACGAGCTGTCTCATTGGTTCTTTTCGTAATTATAACCTTCCTTGTCAAATCATTTAAATGCGAGTGGTCTTGTTTTTGCACAATGAGATATTCCAAGGTAAACGCATCAACAACACATTTCTTAGGCGAAAACACCCGTTCATCAAGAACATAATCGGGAAGATGTTGGCTGATACATAGTTCTATATAATAGAAAATATGAGCTAATGCCTCCATCACATTTGACTTACCACAACCATTCAGTCCTACTAAGCAAAATGGGTGAAATTCAGTCAGTTTTTTCCAGTTATTAGGATGATGAAAACGTACTTCAAAGCCTTTTCGCAAACTTCTGAATCCTTCTTCTGATTCTATTATAAGACGCAACAGTTTCATGATTTCTTTCTTAACTTAACGGAGTTGGTGTTTGCATCAAAATATTGCTCCTTATCTCCACAAAGTAATGAATTGTATAATTCTTCCCTTAAAGCATCATATGTTTGCAGAGAATCTACCATGGCTGGAGTTTTATACGAATATTTGACGATTTCTTTCTCATCAAACGATGAAAAGTTTCTGCCAAAAATCTTGCGATAGAGATAATAATGCAAATAATAATCTTTCAAAACATTTATCTGCTTGATGGCATCCATCATATAATTCTTGACAGCATCAACCTTCTTGTACAAATCCACCAAATACAATTGTTCCCTCTTATTAGGAACTTTCAAACTGATATTTTCTATCCGTAGTAATGGTATCTTATTATCTATGGCATAGTCCTCCAGCATTCTTAATATTTTTTTTAAAGGCAATGTACAAGCTATGAAATAAGGATCGTATTTATCGTTAATAATAGTCAATGCCACCTTGCTTTTTCCATAAATCTCTATGACTCCTCTATCCACGCAAACATTCAACAAATCCATTTTCTTGCAGCTTTTACCTTGGCGAATGTGCACCAGTTCCCTTAATTTAATATCATGCTTCCACATCATGCCTAAAGCTTTCTCCATTCGTTGATAACATGTATAAGGGAATTGCATCAAGTTGTCAGATGCTTGCACCTGCCAATTATATAAATTTTGAACAATATCCAGTTTTTGCACAATCTCATACTGTTCTATTATTGGTGGGTATTTGATAGACAGATGAGAAAGCAATTGACTAATAAGTACTCTCTTCATGCATTTGAACACCCTTTCAATCCAATCTTGATTAGCAAGCAAATAGTAATAAACATATTTAGACAACACTTCGCCATTGCTTTTATTTTCCAAGAATAAAATGACATTAGAAAAGGAATATTCATCCGTGCAGTAATCTATACCCAAAGTACCATCAGAACCAATGACAATCCCCTCGTTATGAAGTTTAGATTTAAGCTGTGAGCGATAATCCAACTTCTTAATGTCAAAAAGTTCCACCAACCGTTTTTCTTGATATACCATACCGTTACAGATATCTTCTCAGTTCATTAATACCTTCCTTAATTTTACCTTGGAAATAATCCAAATGCTCAATAATGACGTCCAAGTCCATATTCTCCACGGGCTCATCATACGTATCTACATATTGTGCAACAAGAAGAGATGCATTATTCTCCAATACCTCAGATATAGCTATGAGCTTGCTGTCAAACCAATCATTATGCTCTTCATCCTTTCGCAAGAAATTATCTATCAATATAGGCAATGGATTATAGGCATTCTTATTGCGCTTTCTGTCATTGCTATAGCCATCATTGTGCAAATCACAAAACCATATTTTATCATGTACGTTCGATGGACAGTTACGAACTACAAGAATAGCAGTGTTGACAACCGCTTGTGGCTCGAACTCATGTTCAGGCAATCCGACTACAGCCTCTACCCTAAACTTTTGAAGTAATTTACTCCTTAAATTCTGCTGACGAGGAGTGGAATTATATAAAAAGGACATAGGCACAATCATTACTGCTAACCCATTAGGAAGCAATTTATCTACAGCCATATCAATAATGTCTGCCGTATGCTTATGAATGGGTAAGACACTGACGATTTTTTGAAAATACTGAGTCTTTAATGTATCGGATTGAAAACCATTATAAAACTGCGGTTGTTTCAAATTGGCAAAGTGAAAATAAAAATTCATTTGGCATAGAAACCGTAATTCAAAATCACGTTCTTCACCTTCCAAACAAAAATCTTCATTCAAATCCTCAGAAAGGGCAGATTCTGCAAAATTTACTAAAGCAGGGAAATCATCAGCATCAAATGTCAAATTGTATTTATGAGAAGCCTTGACTAACAAGGTATAATTAGCATCCATCAACAAATTGCCTATACCCATTGCTGGGTCAAAGACAGTATCAGGAACTCTTAGTTGTGCCAACTCACACACTAACCGACGTAAGTATTTGGGCGCAAATAACATCTTTGTTTTTGGGATACTCTTAACAAGGTAAGATAGCAGACATTCATAGATTTCTTCATACAGTCCAATTGTTTTCTTACTCATTTCCTTTCCGCCCAAAGCCTCATAAAACATTTTATCTATGCTTATCAGAATACGATAGAATATCAGATCCGAAGCTACAGATTGAGATAAAAAATGCGAAGAATCTATTCGTATCCCCAATGGCTGTTGCCCAAGAAATGGAATAATTTTTTTAGTAAACAGTACATGACATTTTTGGGGGTCCATTTGCACTAAAAACGACCATTTATACTGTTCATGTCCAGCAAAGACAGAATCCATATATAAGTAATCTCTTCCTTTAACATTCTCTATATCTTCCAGACTTTTCAAGTATAGTAAGCAAGTGACCTGATAAATTGTATCAAATCTATTTGTAATACCAACTTGCAAGAACAAGTCGAAAATTTCATCTAAGTGCCTTTTTATTATTTCCATAGAGACCACAACAAATTAGATTTTCTAATATAAAGGAACTTACATTCCTTCAAACACTTTTATATGAGCCTCCGCCATCTTCTCGACGGTATAGCCTGCAATCTTTCTCAGATTATCCGATGCAATATTGTTTCTTCTTACATCATCATCCATCAAGGTTTCCATTATAGCCTTTAGCTGTGATGGGTTATCAGTATCTATCAGGCAGTCCTTGTCTGTGACAAGTTCCATACCAGCCACACATTTGTTGGTTGTGATAACGGGCAGACCGTATGCCATCGCCTCATTGATTACAAGTCCCCAAATATCCTCACGAGTGGGATGAACGAACAGGTCAGCAGCCTTGAAATATTCCGCCAACTCATTCTTGGTCTTGAAGCCCTCGAAATGCACCTGAGTCAGATCATATTTTCTCTGCATCTCCAAATACTCTTCTGTAGGTTTGCCTCCAACAATGTAGATGCCAATATTCCTGTCCATATCCTTAGCCGCCTCCATCAATACGTCAAAGCCTTTGCGATGGATAAACTGTCCTACGGCAAGAATCATCTTAGACTCTTTCACGCCGAACCTTTTCCTTATTGACAATTTTTCATCAAGTGATAATGGGTGCTGAAGAATATCAGCATCAGAAAGTGACGAGAATGGATAGCGGTGGATTTTTGCAGCATTCCCGGCATAATAATTAACATATTCATCGGAAACACAACTTGGGCTGAAATATGCCTTTGCCCCTTTAAGAAAGAATGATTTAAAACGTCTTTTGAAGCTATTCTCACCATAACAGGCCATCGCCCCGTCCAACTCGTAATAATATGGAATATGGCGCAACTTAATTGAAAGCAATGCCGCCATTTCCGTAAAATAGGCATAGTTGGTTACAACGACATGGTCATAATCCATTTTATTCAGATATCTGAAAATATCCCAGTTGACTTTCTTTTCTTCTATCTCTCCTTCTTTCAGGAATATTGCCTTGAAATTCTTTATTCCATCCTCCTTCCAATTAAATGTAATACCAGGTGCCCGCTTGGCCTCAAACAATACGGTCAAATCATAATATTTGCCCAATATTTCATAGAAATCAATTCGATAAGGAGCCGGAATATTTGTGATAAAAAGAACTTTCTTTAGTTTCTGTTCCATAAATCAATATATAAGGATTGAAGTTTCTTTGATTCTATATTAATGTTGTAATCAGATTCATATATATTGAACAAAGCTCCATTTCTATCTTTCTTATCTTGTGTTACTGAAAGTATAGAATTAACCCATACCTCTTTTTTCAAATCAACAAACGACACTTTTTCTGCAATTTTTGCAGCTTGTGGTACTTGTGAAGACAATAAAGAAGGACATCCATTCACCTCTGCCTCAATTGCAACAATTCCCAAACCTTCAAACAAAGAAGGAAGGACAAAAAGGTCAAACGCATTATAGTATTTATAGGCATCATCCCTACCCCCTGTAAATACCACATTCTTATCAAGCTTTAATCTTGAAACTTTCTCTTTGATGCTTTGCATAAGATGACCTTCGCCAACCAACATAAGTTTGCAATTTGGCTTTTCCCTTACAACATCAGCAAATACATCTATTAAGAATGTATGATTTTTCTGGGTATCAAAGCGACCTACATGCCCTATAAGAAATTCATCATCCCTGACACCATACAACTCTCTGATACGCTTGCGTTCTTCTTCAACGAAAGCAAACCTCTCCACTTCAATGGCATTACGCACAACGGTAAAAGGCTTGTCCCCGAACAACCATCTGCCCGCAACGTCAGAACATGCCATTCTATGAGTAGCATACTTGTTTATACTCTTTCTTGCTTTCTCCAGGAAGAACAATTTAAGAGGGTTCGTCGATAGATGTTGAGTATTATGACTATGCGCTATGCGAACAGGGACGCCACATTCTTCCGCTATTTTCAGCACCCAAGCCCCCATGGCATCCATGTGGGTATGGATTATCTTATAGTCACCATTCGTTATAATTTTCTTTAGTCGATGCACATAAGTAAAGGGATGCGTACTTTTCCTTGGAAGCACAAAGATTCGTCCTCCCATTTTCTTGATTTCCTCATCATAATACCCATACCCACCAGCATCATGAACAATAAAATCTATTTGAATCTTACTGCGGTCAAAATGACGATAATAATTCATCATGTATGACTCTATGCCACCACGATTCATCAGTCCGCCATTAACATATAGTATTCTGATCATAATTATTTATACGATATAGTTATCTTCCTCCAATCAAGACTCTGTATATCCTGTTTCCTGAAATTATATTTATGCAGGCAACAAGAAGAAGAAACACCAATACAGGCGTTATCAATTGTATTGAATTGATACATAAATGATTATGAGGAAGTATTTTAAAAATTAATTTTTGAAATATGTTTATTATAAAGAAATGTGTGCAATAGATGAAAAACAATCCATGCATCCATTTTTTCTCCTTAAATTTCGTCAATGTCCATTTCGCAGGAAAACAGTCATAAAGCGCCCATACCAAAACAGGTGATAAGAAGCGAAACAAAAACATTCTTCTATCATCAAGATATGCTATTGCATACAGCCCAACCATTACCACAATGCAACCAACTGCAATTTTTCTTTGATAATTTTCGGTGGGGGGGGGTAATCATATATAACTTATTATAACCTATATATGCACCTAAAAGATAAACAGGCAGCCAATGCCAAATGCTTTCATATTCCATACTGTATGACATGTTCAAAAACACCAAGCCACAAATGCCAACAACCATAATAATCTTACTTTTTAGCATAACGTAGAATACTGGTGACATAAGGCAAAACACAATGAGGTCTTTTACAAACCAAAGGACAGTATATTTGCTGTTTATTATTGATAACAACATTCCTGCAACGTCACTTGGAACCGGTGGCATATTCATCATGGATGCAATGAAAGATATATGCGTCATCGCCCAGTAAATCCCTACAAAAATTATATTCCACAGTATGTATGGAATAACCAAAGACCTAATCCTGTTTCTCAATTTATCCTTTATCTTCGACATCGCTGCAATACTTTTGTAAAACAGCATTGCAGAAATGAAAAAGAACATAGGAACTCCAACTTGCGCAAATACTACTACTGCATGTATAAGTGCATAATCTCCCTCATTATTTATTCCTATCCTGTTTAAAGGTTTTGAATGGAGCATGACGATGACAAAGGTCAACGCTATATTCAATATCAAGACCTTGTTATGAAAGTAATTACTTGATTCTTTTGTATCCATTTTTCATGACTAGCATTATAGCCCTACTATTGGTTGATTGTTTAATTACTTAATTTTTTCTACAGTATTTGTTAGCCTTTCAGAATATCTTTCCCATGTATAATTTAAAGAAACAAGTCTAGCATTCTTTCCCATAGTCTCTATACATGAGCTATTTTGTATAAACCAATCTATTTTTTCTTTTAATTGTTCTCTATTAGAAGGCTCTATAACAAATCCAGTTTTAAAATCTTTTATAGCATCATTGCAACCAGAGTTCGTTGTACAAATAACAGGAAGTCCACAGCTCATTGCTTCGAGACTTACTTGAGCAAAGCCCTCTGAAAGAGAAGGTAAAACAAAAACATCAGTATTATTATAATATTCAGCTAATACATCATGTGTAACGAATCCACAAAAATGAATATTATCACTGTCTCTATACTTAATATAATATTCACTATTTTGAGGATAGCCTCCAACTATATTTAATATAACTTCGTCTTTTGAATATTCTGATACTACAGATAGAAGATGGTGAATACCTTTACGATAACAAACTGCACCTACAAAAATCAATCTTAAAGGATTCGTAGTTTGATATTGGCTTTTAGCACTGAACTGATTTATATTTACTCCATAAGGATTAATAAAAATTTGATTATCTTCAATACCGCTATACAATAAACTATTTCTTACAAAAGTTGAACCTACAAGAAAGTAGTTTGACAACATAAGTTCTTCCTTATTTCTTTTCAACTCTGTTTCATCTTGCAGATAAGTAGCTTCTTCTAAAATTTTGCTATCAGCAAATTTTTCACTATCATTTCGAAATATCTTTTCTGTGTAAATTCTACTTGCTATTGTGACATCAAGAATACGCTTGATCTGCGGGGCTCGTTCTTTCAGTATTCTCCAACATTCATTTGCATTGGTGTCATACATGATAACGGCATCCACTTGATTTTTAATTGCATACTCTGCAACTTTTTTCCCGAAGCTATCATGAAGCCAATCATAATAATGCGGGAAATGTTTATACAATGCTGGGAACTTACTTAAAAACAGTCTCAACAATCCCTTCCACTCACAATATTGCAAAACCATACCGTCAGGTATTGCGTCTGTTCTGTGCGAAGCACACTTTTTCTTTGCATCACCACGCAATATATGCTTGACAATACGAGTCAGACTAAATGGTTTATCATATATCGTTGTGATATACTTAAACAAGTATCCTTTCTGCAGCAAAGCTTCCGCTGTTCGGAAAGAATGCTGCTTACCCTCGTGGGCTACTATTACTTTCATCTCTTTATTTTATTTAATTAAATATGAGAAAACGTAGTATAATTACAGCTATTTGGTAACATTGAAGTATGATTTTTGATTATGGTATGCATATAGCATAAACAACACTGGAAAATACATTTGATAGCCGTATGGGGTACCGGCTGTTAAACATGTCAAAACTATATTTATACATCCAAGTTTAAACATGAAGTATACAGAATCGTTTGTTTTCCTAACAAAATGTTTGATAGAGACATATAGTACATTATAAATATATACAAAAACTCCGACAAGTCCCATATCAAAAACACATTGTAGAAGAGGCTGATCCATATACATAATCATATAACCTTTTCCAAAGAAATAATTTACTAAACTAAAATCTGTATTAAATATAAAAGAAGCCTTTCGTCTTATATCTACTCGCACAGCAGCAGATTCATCATAATTACTTTTGTCTAATCCGAAAAGTGTATCTATACCTTTCTGTAAATGATCAACAAAGTCATTAACAAAATCTGTTACAAAAGGGACATGAGGTAATAAGTATTTAATAGTCAAAAATAAAATAATTATTACAGGAACAAACTTTAAAAAATTTTTCAAGGAAGAGAATTTACGTTCGTTCCATAAATAATATAATATGTATAATATAAATACGAGTACAACCGTTCTTTTTCCTGACGATATTATTAATATAAAATCAATGAATAAAAATAAAACGAAAAATACATGTAGTAGCTTATTCCTTATAATATTATCTTTGAGTAGGGCTAAAGTAGCCATTGTATGTGTAACTCCTGCTGATGGATATAGGAACACCATTGCTTTACCCGTGTCCTCTAAAGAATTCAAATAATCCTTATCAACGTTTCCTGTCATCATACCTCCGAATCCATTAAAAAACAGATATAATGCCATAACAACATTTATCGAAGATAAAACATAAAACACTATAATAAACTTATTTAAATATTTTTTTGGAAGTGTACCAACTGCAAAAATTAGAATAACGGAGTAATAAACAAAAATATCTTTTGTTATATTCATTTCTTGTGAACCACCCATAACCATGTATAATACTATAATTAACTGGGATAGAAGTAAAATAAATATATCCTTACTAATGTTTGGAAATTTGAAGCGAATCATATTGCGATAATCCACCATACACAAAATGGATATTATCATAAAAGGTATTACAAGATTTACACCTGTTAGTACCCTTATAAAATTTCCTAATGAAACCCCCAACATGCATAAGCTAATTCCTATAGATGTCGTATAATTCTTTATGTTCATTTATCTATATAACTATTTTCACCCTAATACAATATTAATTCTCTCAATCTCTTGTGTCACAAATACACTTACCTTTTGCGGGGTCCAACTTGGCTGTACTTGTTTCAAAACTTCCGCCAGAATATAACCAGTTATCTTATCACCATTTGCTTTAGCTTTGGTAATAAACAGATTATAATGTTCATTATCCAACGGCTGGCCGGAATCTGGGTACATGCTTAGCCATATCTTTAACGCGGAAAGCGTGTCTTCGGCCAGATCTTCCACTTTCGCTGAAAGAATATCACACATATCACGATAAAGACTTTTCTCTATACCCTTACCTCCTGTCTTGCTATATGAACCATTCAAGCCAAAGAGACGATGGCGCTCATAATACAGTTTCATTAGCTCATCACGCACCACCTTCTTATATTGAGGAACAATATCTGCATTAGCATCCTTCAATCCTTGACAGATATCATCACTTAACACATTCTGGTGAATGTATCCCAATATTCTGATCATTACACTTATTCCAGTGGTCTTACAGATAATAGAACGGTGCTTATTGTCAACAGGCCAGATGTCGCTGAAAACAGCTTCCACTTCTTGATAGAAAGCCTTAAGCTCCATTGCCATATATTTATATGAAGGTTTACCTGTATTGTCATCAGCGTCAATGCGCCAGATGCTCATACGAGAAGACAAGTTTCGGATTAACGATTCAGCAAAGCATGACTGCGACACCAGGCCGATGCCACTTCCCAACATTTTTATCTTGCCTTTCAAAGGTGAATCCTCACTACTGTTCATGTGCTTGACAAGCATGTGAGCCACATATATATAATTACGTGGATCATTCACATAACTGTCATTATAATACATGCCGTATATGTCATAATAAAGAGACTTGCTTACCTTACGCTGGTTAAAGTTGACTTCTACGAAGATTTGCGACTGTTCCCACAAATCAAAATTAAGCAAGATAGTACAGTTAAACTTGTAGTTTTCGATGTATTCCTTAACTATACGGTTCTCTTTATCCTTCTCATCATCGAACAAATTATGTCCACATACATCCTTATAAAGTTCTTGCATCGCAAACAATCGGTGTTGACCATCAACGATATATACTTCATAAGGCATTTTTAAAGAAACAATATCACCAATTGTATAATCAGAATTTTCATCAACATATGATAAAATCATTGCGGTTGGAAAAACAGCCACAGCCCTACGCCCATTGACTTCATCAAGAATAGAAATTCTGATAAAATCTTTTATTTTAGAGATTCGCTTAGTATCTATTCGCCGCTGATAAAATTTATTTTTCTCTTCCGCATCATCCTCTTCATCTTTTTTGTATGGATTATCATTGGGATCACGCATATATGAGAACACAGAATGACGACTTAAATCAAGAAATGGAATGCATGCTTGCACCACAAGTTTCTGCGAGCGGACATCACCGCTCAATACTAATCCATTTATTGCTTTCATACTCAATTATCCAAATAAATCAATTTCACCTGAAGCAGAAGAGGAAGTAGGAGGGTCAGTATCAGCCGTGTCAACACTGTCTAAAGCATCCAACCGTTCAGAAATTTCATCCACTCGCCCATTCAGATCATCCAACATGTCGGCTGTATCATTCTGCACTCTTGCCACAGCATTTTGCACCATTTCTTTAATATGACTTTCCTGATTGCCGAGATATACATCTGAAGCATTCTGAACTTCCTCCCTTAAATGTTGTTGCAAATACTCTTCGGTTTTAGTCTTTGATGTTGAAGTAGCAACAGATGTGGCAGTATCCGCTGCAATCTTCTTTGCCGTCTCTTGACAATCAAGCTCAATGTCTTTAATAGTCTTAAACCCAAAGAATCCTGCGATTCCGATAATTATAGATACAAGTATTCCTGCTATCGACCAATACTTTTGCGTATCGGCCCGATCTTCCAATATAGCCTCATACCTATCTGCTATAACATGTTCATGCTTGTTAATAACATTGATCAGACTATCCGTATAGTAACAGAATTGCCTGTCATCATATACTGAATCAGGAGAAACAGTAAGAATGATGCGGTGTGTTTGCGGCCTCTTAGATGAAAAGCAGTTATATGCCAGCACAATCAAAGCTATTGCGCATAACCCTAACAAGACTGCTGAAGCATAATTCAGAAATGCATGAAATTTTCCATCTGTCATCATTAGGTCATATTATATCTTCATTAATATCTGTTGGAAATTATTTATAGAATTTTCCTTCCTATACAAACTTCCATTAACAGGTTCTATTGAATCATAAGACAATACAGCTTGCAACAAGTCATCTACAGTTATAGGATACTTTATTAGTTTACCCAATCTATAGTTTCTTATCAAATCTCCTAACAACCCGGCATCTGGTCCAATCACTGGTTTATCGTATTGTGCAGCATAACCGAGAACGCCACTGCTTTGAGTAACATTTTCATAAGGTATCAACATATAATCTGTGGTATAAGCTAATGAGTTGAGAAATTCGTAAGTACAGAACTCATTATATACCTTTATCTGTGCACCATTATTTATTGTTTCAAGTATCTGATAAAACTCATTGTCACAATCCTTGCTTATTCTTCCTGCAAAAATGAACGTAAAGCCCTTGGCGTCTTTCATACGGCTGATGGTATCAGCAATAAGCAAAGTTCCCTTTCTTCTTCCAAGTCCACCGAAATGAAGAAAGATTTTGTTTTGTACAGGTATATTTAAATCTTCACGAATATCTTTCGGTGGTTCTGTTTGCGGGAAAGGATCCGGCAGAAAGCAAAATTTATCAGTATTGTATTTCTCGTTCAATAATGATACTGACCGCTTGTCATTCAAGACAAAAACTTTCTTAAACACCGAGCTATTTACCAGTAAAAAGTATTTGATTTTCTCTATTATCTTTGACTTCAACGACAACGTTTTGTCATTTAAAGCTATTCTATAGATGATACCTCTAAAATCAATCCTTGAAGGTAGAATAAACGGAAGTGCAGGAAGATATTCCATCAACATGATTGTATGTACCACATCGATATTATGCTCCTTACATTTCATTCTCAGATAACGTGATTTTGCGAATGATAACTTGATGATATTCAAAAAGCCATTTCCACCCTTGATGCATTTCTCTAAATCATCGTCCGCAATAAAATCTAAAACAATATTATCGGCCTCTGGCCACGAGTATGTAGACTTCACATCATAAAAGTCTTTTGATACACAAAAGACATAATGATTGTCTGCATCTCTTAAAGCGAAGTCATAATAATGATGCAGATACTCAAGATGATGTCCTTTGCAATCTGTTGTAAAAACTAAAACGTTTGCCATAAGTTAGTCAACAACAATTTTATTATATAACTGAGAAGCTGCCTCTTTTATCTTCTTGCGGTCTTCTTCAGACATATCGCTCTTGCCTATGCTCTTTTTTCCATCATAATATTTGGCGAACAACTCTTCAAGATATTCACGAGAAAGTCGCTCTTCTGGTTTATAAAGGTGACGCTCGTGCTCCAATATTTGCTCTATACTAAATACTGAGGCTATAACTTTTGCAGGGGAGCCAACAGCCACAGCATATGGTGGTATTTCTTTATTCACCAATGACTGTGCTCCAATTACGGCTCCACGACCAACATGCGCTCCACTCAAAAGAGTTACGCGAGTACCAATCCAAACACCCTCCTCAATTGTCACTCCTTTTTCATTGTCATTAATGTGACAAGGACCTCCTAAGCGATGAGGCACACCAACTGTTGGCGTATGATTGCCTGTAACAATAGTGCAATCAGGAGCTATTCCCGTGAATTTTTTTATTACAACCTTACCTGTATCGTTTATGATTGTAAGCCCTTCACGAATATGAATATCCTCATGTAGAAAAACATTAGCTGGAGTAGTAATCATTGCTGGAGTTTTCAACAATGTTGTACAACCAAAATAGCCAAAAGACTTGCGATTTTTGGGCTTGATAAAGCGAACGTTTACGAATCTGCAAAAATGCTTGATTCCAACAATGAACGAAAGATTTTCTTTTACGAAATTACTTATTCTTGACATAACTAAAATGTTTATTTATTCCAAATACCTGTAGCTTTTTTATTAATGATTTTATTAATCTGAATTGTGAAGAAAGTTGCATAAGTCAAGTTTATTGCCAGCATAGACGTAACAACCCCCAAAGCGCCTATATACTTTCCTAAAAACAAGGACAATGGTATGTGAAGAAACAGACCGAGTAAGGTTACATAAGACTGGAGCTTAATTTTACCAATTCCATTTATCAAATTTACTTGAAGGCTGTCCCATGAACTCGACAACATATATACACCGACCATAACGCTCATAGAGAAAGGCACGACATCCACTCTTCCTATCCAAAGTCTATAAACAACAGGAGAACAGATTACCATTGCAACAATCAAGAGAGCTACCCATCTATAAAGGCGAGCCATTTTCTTGTAAGTATTCTGCATCCAACCGAAATCAGACTTCGTATAAGCCTCTGTAAAAGCAGGCCAAAGCGGTCCTATCACTAATGTGAACAGCATCATTGCAGTACCAATATATCTGTATGCAATATTATAAGCCGTAACGTCAGCCGGACTTGACACATTGGAAATCAAAATATTCGTAGCCTGATACATCACAAGCATCTGGATCTGGATAATAAAGAACTTTACTCCCAATGAGAATAAATCCTTCACCAAAGAAAAATCCACACACTTAATTCTTGGTGAAACAGATGACAGACTATGTCGGAACATATAGAGAGAACATACAGCCAACACTATAATCGGTAAATAAGACACTGTCAATGCCAAATTAAGCATTGACGGCTCTGTTGTCTTGGTAAGAATGTAAATGACTATTACCGAAAGGAAGTTTCCAACGACAGGAAACACACCAGACAGGGCGACTTTTTGAAAGGACGTTAATACAGTACCAAGTACATTGAGAACCATTTGCAAGCAAAAGCTAATGACCAGTACCTGCATCACTTGTGATATAGTAGCATTATAAGCTATTGGAACATTCAGCAACGTACTCCAATTTATAAGTGGCACTATAAATTCAAGAACGATACACAGAGGGACAAAGATTACCAACATGATTGCATAGGTGGTTGAGACCAACTTTCGACCTCTAAGGATATCACCATTTGCTAATGCCTCTGACAGCTTGTTACGTAAGCCTAACGTGAAACCAATATCAAAGAATCCAAGCCATAACAAAATGGAAGATACAGTCAGCCAAATTCCATAAAGGTCTGTGTTAAGATAACCAAGCGTCAAAGGTACTAATATCAATTGTGTCAAGATACTGAATCCCTTGATCATTAATGAACCCGCTATGTTCTTTTTGATATTGGCTCCTCGCTGAGAACCTTTAAAGAGGTTTTGTGTCGTTTTTTTTAATCTTAATAATAATTCCATTATATTATTTTATTTCGTAATTACGTCTTTTGTATAAAAATCCGCCGTAATACGGCTCTTGGTTTAACCTGATGTTTGAACAATTAAATATATGTTTTACGTTTTAATTGTTTTATATGTATTGCGTTAAGCTGCACAAAGCAACGAACTTAAAAATATGTTTACGATTGACAGAAATGTATTCCAAAGTCCTCCACTCCCAACGCATTCAATATCACACGGCTCGTATACAACGACACCACCATCATAAAGAGCATACGGAAGTAAAGGAGCAAAGTATTCTTAGCTATCCGCTTGTTGTTATCTGATGATTGATAGATATGAAATTTTTATAATTTTAAATACTTTTTATTATCTAAAAAAGACTCCAGATTATGGAGAGATTGATTTAGATAGTCATATATACACTGATAATCTTCCTCAATTTGGGACAAAGTCAACATGGAACCGGCATCAGAAAAAGACCAGTTTCCATGGGCAAGTTTGTTTCTATGGTCTTTGGTCCTTTCCATTGCGTCCTTCACTCTGTTTTCTTCAATAGTTAACCTTCCTCTACAACCAATGGCACCTACGACTTTTTGGAAATAATTATAATCGACATTACCCGAAGTATTAAAGCCAAATTTCTCCAAAAGGACATTTTCCTTATTGGCAGTTTTCTGATACAAGTCTTTACTTATTTCCAAAATGCGATTCTGGGATGTTACATCCTTATACAGCCCACTTATATGGAGGAGAATCAAGCGTGTAACCAATTTATTCAAAGGCACTCTCTCATCATTAATAGTATCTTTCACGACAGAAATCACAGTATTCAAAGTTGATTCAACTAAATTATACTGGATGAGGTAAAAATTAGCTCTAAGAATCTTCTGACAATCTCGGTTGGGAAGATAAGAAATCATAGTTCCTTGATAGGATTCGCTTTCTATAGGTTTACGCTTATTGGTTGCAACAGAATCCATAAACTTCAAAAGATCCAAATATTCCAAGACATCCTTACAACGTTCCTGGAACTCCACTATAAACGTTTTCATTTTTCAAGAAAATTCTTTTTTGCATAATCTATACGTTCCTTCAATTTCTGAGGAGTATGAGTTCTGTATCTGCTCGACAGCAGGGTAAAGAAATGATTTGGATGTCTTTTGTCAAGTACTGACCAAGCGATATCTTGTGGGGCTAAATTGTTATTTTCACGAAGTGCAAATAACGCCCCCAATGCAATGGCTTCAAAGTAGGGTTTTGAAACCCCTATAACACCTTTAGCTTTTGCGAAACCTTGCTCGGGGAAGGTTCTTTCCACAAAAGATATAACTTTCAAGAAATCTTGTTCTTTATTATTCATATCCTCTTCATCATTGGCTTCATTCTTCAGTTCAATATAATTATTGAGGAAATCTGCCACTCCATTATTTTTTAAACTCACCTTGTTGGCAAGTTCGAATTTAGGATATGTCTCAGAAAAAGCACAGAACCTCAAGACCATTTCCTCCTCTTCTCTTCTGTTTTGAGCATACCCTGCAACAGGGCATAATTTTCTAAATTGTTCATTCTTTGCAAGACGCATTATAAAGTCTGTAAAAGGTCCTTTGTAGATACCACGTCTTGCTTCCATTGCCATTAATGTAACACCACTTGTATTGATTCTATCAAACATTTCGTTTCTGATTTCTGGCGTTGTTTGATCATTCAATACTATCATTCTCATGGAAATATTTTTAAACTTGCGTTGACGAGCTGCGCCTAATTGCGAAAACCTAGTATTATTCAATTCAGTGAGTTTCTTTAAACCACTAAGTTCCAATTCATCATTAACATAAGCATTCAAGGTTCGGATTCTCTGCGAGCCATCCACAATCTCTAAACGCCCATCATCTTGATTTTCTGCTACAAAAACCAATGGCACAGGAAGTCCGAGAAATAGACTTTCGATAAATCGGGACTGACGAGAATCTGTCCAAATGAATTCCCTTTGATATTCAGGGACATATAATTCATTCTTATCCGTATCTACTCCTTTACTATATTTATCCACATAGTATTCTATGGTAAACTCACGAATATCATATTTGACACTTCGTTGTTCATTTTCTATCTGCTCCTCTATTTTGTTCAATTGAATATCTTCTAATTTATCCATATTTTATTTCCCACTAAATTTTATATAAATCACCGTTAGAACGTAACTGCTGATTTTCAGAAGTTAGAACATCCGTTAGTACTCAATTTAGGGCATAGCCCTTTGTCTAGGCACTTTTACAAGTGCCTACATATTGAGATGTTAAAAATTTTACTTGTTTATTAACTATTTCATACATTTTACACACAAGTGATTTTCGGCTGCACTCGGCATAGATCAAACAAGTTTGGCTCTGCACTCGTTGGCACGAAAATTCCTCGCTCGACAATCCGAAAGCAAGCTTTCATTGTTCTCACTTATCGAAAAAGTTCCAAATCTTCACTGCTGTAAATAATTCAATGTTTAAATTCAGTAGCGAAGATAATTATTCTGATATAAGTGCTAATTTGAGGGGGTACTCAGGAAATAGAAACCTTTTATTATTTACGCGGCACCCTTACCAACCGTGGCTTCAGCGACTCAGGTACTTGGAACGATTTTGAGCGTGGGGTCGTATTACCATTCTCATGCCATTCTGCATGTATCTTTCCGTCTTCTTTGGCAGGATGCATAGGTTCGTGATGTATACTACTTTGGAGACCAAAGACGGGGCGGGATTTTTCTTCCATATAACATAGTCCAGAATCATAGTCCTTAGGACTGTCTACACACCCATACATGTAATTGAACATCGTCTCTTGACCAATCTCTTGGGTGGTTACGGACGAATAAACTTTTCCTCCTGATCGTAATTGTCTTGTTACGATATTACTCTGAATTGCATACCATTGGTCATCGGTAATAGGTTTATTGATTGAAGCCCACGGTTGCTTTCGACGGCTTACAAATACATAGCCGGCTTTTCTCAATCTGTCAATTCTTTTAGTAACACTCATTGTGGCGTCAAACATCTTTGTCGCCAAACGAACCGCTTCACTTGAAAAGGTTGTTGTCTTAGCTATTGTCTTAGCCACATCCACTATATCGTCCTTGCACCATAAGTACTCACCCGCATAGAAATAATTGAATATCTCAATGGAATCGTCTTTTGTATAATTAAACGAGTACAAATAGCCACTAATAAGCCCCTCACTACCTACATGATAAGCGAACCCATTCTGTCTGCCTGGTCGTTTAAATGGTTGTAACCCTATAACTTTCAGTTTATCGGAGTAGACACCAAAGGGATTGTGCGGATCATTACTATTCTCGTTTGCCAAAATAGCATAAAGATAACCTACATATTGTTTATCTTCATGCTTTGGCTTATAAGAATCTGTATCACTGTCATAATCGCACATGGCAAAGAACATGGCAACTTCTATACTGTTAGTGACATCCAACACGTCGGTCTTCAATCCGTAATGTTGCGCCAATCCAACATAATCTACTTGATAATGACTATTTTCAAAGCGTTGTGTAACATCAAACTGCTCTAAAAACAAACGGAACTCGGCTATTCTTACCTTCTCTACAAAAAGCTCATCATCAGTCAGTTGTTGACGATAAATAGTAGGAAGACACCGTCCATAGTAACCACCCTGTCCTCTATAGAGAACCCCATAATCCTGAGACGTAGGTATCAAGATGTAGCCTTTTTTCCCTTTAACCCTTACCTGTTCAAACGTTCCTTGTTTCGGTTTGTACTGAGGATTCTCTTTGTAAAAATGTGCCCGGGATTGCTCAAACCACTTGATATCATTAACCAATTCCTTAAAAGAATCATAATGGCGCTCAGCAGGAACAACACAAATGGGATATAGATTAATGTCTTTGTCTTGCATAATAATAGTAGTTAGGGCATAGCCCTTTCTATAGACGCGTTGTAAATACCTTTATCTTATTATGTTTGTCCCGCTTCGCGGAACATAAAAGGGAAGAGTCACCTTATAATAATTATTAGTGAGTATTTGGTAATTATTAATTGCTGCTGAACGTGGATTAGTGATACGGCTTTAAGCCGTACCTCCTATGTCTTGCAAGTTGGGCTTGGTGTAGCGGAGGCATGATACCTCCGCTACTATACATGCTATTTTCAAAA
>OIYH01000737.1_pt1 | contig 21960 bp, 27 predicted proteins | sample 1587911 | NCBI WGS metagenome assembly OIYH01 (sample SAMN03283252) | human gut metagenome | biome: human-associated habitat; material: feces | host: Homo sapiens | place: USA | collected 2013
AGACAATGAACATAACGAAATAATTATAAACGGTTATATCAGACATAAAAAAAGAGAATGAATCAGGAATGAAATAATTACATTTCATATACCCCTAAATTCATTTCTCATTATTGTCCCCCAGATTGCCCCCTAAATTCGAGCCCCCTAGAAAATTTGGATACCCAAAATATGATGTAATTATGGTCACTCAAAACGAGTGGCCTTTTATTATGCAAGGGAGTGATATTATGTGATAAAAATTAAGATTAAACAGGCAGAAAGTGATTGCCTGATTGAAGTACATGGCCATGCTCGTTACGCTCCGATAGGAAAAGATATCGTCTGCAGCGCTATCTCAGTACTATTTTTGACATTGGCCAATTCAATCGACGAAACATCTGATGCACTTTGCAGATATTATGAGCCTGATAAAGATAGCAAGACGTTGTATATCTCAGGACTAGATCTTGCTGGAGAATTAGCAATTAATTTCTTCAGAGTTGGATGCAAAGGCACAGAAGAAGCGTATCCTGAATGTGTGGAACTGAGAGATGTGTAATCACAAATATTTGGAGCGTGTCGAAAGACAATATTATGATCAATGGCTAGAGTGCATCGTTGAAGTACGAAATCAACGGTGCATTTTTTGTGGAAAAGCCAAGACTTATAAAGTCTACATATCCACAGTTCCAAACAAGACCAAGCATTCACGTCGTTAAACTGTATGGGTTATAGGCCAAGCATTTATGCCTTAAAAAGATATGGGAAATGACAAGCAAAGTCAGAAAAATAGGAGGAAATATATATGAAAAAATTCAATGACAGACTACCTTTTTGCTTACAACTTTTTGCAGATGAAACTACAGGTGAAAACGAGGGTACAGAAACAAAAAATGCTCAATCAACTGAAGGACAAGACAACCAAGAAAAAAACAAAGCATCTGAAAAAAAGTATTCAGATGAAGATTTGAATGCGATTCTTGACAAAAGGTTTGCACGTTGGAAAGCGGATCAAGAAAAAGAAAAAGCAGAAGCTAAGCGCTTAGCCGAAATGAATGCTCAAGAACGAGCAGAAGCAGAACGTGATAAGGTGCAAAAAGAGCTAGATGAATTGAAAGCAAAAAATGCGATTGCAGAAATGACAAATGAAGCACGTAAAATGTGTGCAGAACATGATATTAACGTTGGAGATGACCTTTTATCTGTTCTAGTTAATAAAGATGCAGATAAAACAAAGAAAGCGGTTGATGCATTTGTTAAGATGTTTGAACAAGAAGTAGAAAAAGCAGTTAAAGAAAAACTGAAAGGTAACGGCCCTAAACGTGGAGGTTCAAACAAAGGTGTAACACGTGAATCAATCATGAATATCACTGATCCAATGGAAAGACAACGCATGATTGCGGAAAATATGGATTTATTCCAGTAATAGAAAAAGGAGAACTAACATATGAAAAAAATTTATAAAGGTATGAACTTGCAAATGTTCGCAGCACCTGAAGGATTAACAGGAACAGGCAACATCCAAGTTAGAGCACACGAAATTGATTTTGTTACTAGTTTTGGAAAGAATATCCAGGCTTTATTGGATGTATTAGGAATCATTCGTCCAATCCGTAAAGCAAATGGTTCTGTTTTAAAAACAAAGAAAGTAACAGGAACATTAAAAGATGGACATGTAGCAGAAGGCGAATCAATTCCATTAAGCGAATACAAAGTTGAAGAAGAAGTGTTCGATACAATTCAAATCGAGAAATTCCGCAAAGCCGTTCCTATCGAAGCAATTGCAGAGAAAGGATATGAAGCTGCAGTATCTGATACTGACGAACAGTTCCGTATTGATTTGCAAGATAACATCACTGATCGCTTATATAAACAGTTGAATTCAGGCAGCTTAGTAGGACATGAAGCAACTTGGCAAATGGCAATTGCGATGGCAATCGGTAATGTTAAACACAAATTCCAGAAGATGAAACGAAATACTACTGGTATTGCCGTATTCGTCAACACATTGGATGCTTACCGCTATTTAGGAGAAGCTAATGTATCTATGCAGACTGCATTCGGTTTAACATACATTAAGAGCTTCTTAGGAGCAGATATTGTATTCTTAACAGACCGAGTAGCAGAAAAAACAGTAGTAGCCACTCCAATGAACAACATCATTGCATATTACGTAGATCCAAGCGATTCTGAATTTGTTAAAGCAGGACTTTCATATACTACTGACAGTACTACTGGCTTCTTAGGATTCCATGTAGAAGGGAACTATGATCGTGCTATTTCTGATATGTTCGCTATCATGGGATTACGTTTAATGTGTGAATACCAAGATGCAATTGCACACTTTGCAGTAGGTGGTTCTGATACTCAGACATTGCGTAATTTAACATTAACGGCTTCTAAAGGCGAAGAAACAGGAACTACAAAAGTAGCAGTTGACGAACAGTTACAATCTATGAATAACAAATTCAAATTCAAGGTAGGAGCTTCTGAAGAAACAGTGGCATATGGTACAGATGTAAAATCTTGGAAGAACTTCGAAGAAGGAGCAGATATCAAAGCAGCAGAATCTAATCATTGTACAGTAGTTGAATGTGACCGAAACTACAAAGCAGTATCAAAAGGCGATGTAGTTGTTGATTTAAAGGCATAGGTGATTGAAGATGTCGACAACAACCGTATTAAATGATGTAAAACTGCTTCTTGGTTTGCAAACTGATGATGAAAAGCTAGAGACCATTGTAAGACTTACGGAGGGTCGACTTAAAGCGCTTCTAAGCGTAAAAATCATACCGGATGAACTAGAATATATCATTACTGAAGTGTCCATCAAACGCTTTAATAGGATTGGTTCTGAGGGTGTTCAAACGCATTCAGTTGAAGGGGAGTCAATGTCATTTAATGATGATGACTTCTCTTCTTTCTCTTCTGAGATTCAATCTTGGAGAGATGAGCAAGCCAATCAAAATAAAGGAAAGGTTCGGTTCTTATGAGGTACGATAAACCTATTTACTTTCAAAGATTTGTGCAAGGCTCTTATAACGAGAATACAGGCAACTATGAAGATGATTTGATTGTAGAAGAAATGGCAATGGCTTCCATAATGGATACAAAAACACAAACTATGATGCAGGTATACGGACAAATCAAACAAGGAAGCCTTACTTGTCATATTCAGAATATCTATCAAAAGCCTTTTGATTATATTCGAATCGGTGCAAAGAGATACAAAGTAGATTACTCACGAAGACTCCGAATAAAGGAGTCTTTTATTCTGTCTGAGGTGCAATAAATGGCAAAAGTTGAAATAAGAGGATTAGACAAACTGCAGAAAAAGCTCAAAAAGAATTGTTCTTTGGAAGATGTGAAAACAGTTGTTTTGAAGAATGGAATGGATATGCAAAATAAAACTGTTAAAAATGCAGTATTTACAAAAGGGTATTCAACAGGAGCAACCAAAAGAAGCATCAGAGGTGAAACTCGTGATGGCGGATTCACATATGCAGAAGGACCATCAACACATTATGCACCTTATGTTGAATTTGGAACACGTTTTATGGATGCACAACCTTTTGTTAGGCCTGCGTTTAAACAACAAGTACCAATATTCAAGTCAGACATGAAAAAACTAGTTAAGTAGGTGATGCAATGGATTCACAACAAGAGTTATTCATTGCACTAAAAGTGCAATTAGAAAAAGCGTTAAAAAGTAAAGGCGTTAATGTATATGACACGTTTCTTCCAAGTGAAGGGACACCATATCCATATGTATACATTGGTTCAAGTCAACTAGTGGACGATTACGGAAATAAAACAATGATTCTAGGCACTATCACGCAAGTTGTGGATGTTTGGTACAACAATCCTAGGAAACGTGGAGAATTGTCTGAAATTATGCAAACCATTAAGAAAGTGGCTAGACAAATCAACCACACAAACAACTTTGCTTTTATGATCCAAAATATCAACCAACGGATATTATCGGATTCAAGTACAGGAGCACCATTGATGCATGGTGTTCTAGAGTTGGATTTTAGAATTACAGGAGGAATAAAATAATGAAATTTGATTTACAAATGTTCGCAGAAGCAATGAAAGAATCAGTTGCAGGTAAACAGTTGATCTATCTTTTCAGAGTTGCAGAAGATTCAAAAAAAGAAGATGCTAGTGCAATTGCATTCCCAACAGAAAACGAACGAAACGTAACAAAAGATGCAGATACAACTGCTACAAAAGATGGAACTATTCGTACACCATCAGTGGCAGAAATTGAAATTACATCAACATCTGTTTTAGCAAAAGGTGATGCAATTATCGACAAATTAGAAAAAGCCATGTTGGCAGATAAGTTAGTCGAATGTTGGGAAGTAAACCTAGCAGAAGAAGGAACTGAAACAAATGTCGGCAAGTTTAAATCTAAATACTACCAAGGATATTTGACTGAATGCTCAATTTCATCAGAAGCAGAAGGAGTTGTTGAAGTTGATTTAACATTCGGAGCAAATGGAAATGGTGCAGATGGATATGCAACAGTCACAAAAGAGCAACAGGAAGTAGCATCTTACGTTTATAAGGATGTAACTAAGGAAGCGTAATAAACGCATGAGGGGCAGAGATTGCCCCCTTTTATATTTGTATTTAGAAAGTGAGGACTTTAAATGAGTAAAAACATGGAAATTGAAGTAAATGGTGAAACATATCAACTAGTAGCAGGGTTTGGATTTTTACATGAAGTCAATAAAAGAGTGGCTGTAGATGTACCAAACACTAAAAACAAAAAAGAAGTAGGTTTGAAGTTTATGGTCGCAAGCATCATGGATGGAGATATTGATGCATTAGTCGATTGTATCTTCTGTATGAATATTGGACAAACACCACGTTTAAAGAAAACAGACATTGAAAGATATTTAGAAGATGTTGAAGATATCGACAAAGTTTTTGAGGACGTAATCAATTTTTTATCTCAAGCGAATGCGTGCAAGAAAGAAGTGAAATCACTGATGACGAGCATGCAGAAAGAAGAGAAAGAAGAGAAAGAAGAGAAGAAATAGACGAAACATTTGATGAAATGTATGAGCGTGTCGCTTTGACTTGTTTTAGATATCTAGACTTCAAAAGTTTGGATCAGGTAAATAATCTTACCCCTTACGAATATCGTCTTTTAATGAAGGCCAAAGAGCTACAAATGGTGGATGATCAGTATTATCTGCATTTGCAAGCGTACCTAAATATGACTGCACAGGCTAAAAAGCAAGTTGGCAAGAAACAGAGAATGGTATACACGAAATTTAGCAAGTTCTTTGACTATCAGAAAGAGTTGGATCGTGTCATGGGAATAAAGAAACAAAGCAAGTTTGATAAGTTGGCAGAGTTCATAAATAAAAAGGAGGGATAACAATGGCAGAAAGTTTTAGTGTTGAAGCCATACTAACGGCAACCGATAAGAATATGACCTCAACCATGAACAAAGCTATAGGAGCGTGTCAGTCGTTTGGTGATAGAGTTAAATCTATCGTTGCAGGTGTCGGCATAACTAAAGCTATTGGTGCAACGATGAACGTTCTTAGCTCATCCTTTGATGGTGCTATTAATAGATTTGATACCATGCAATCCTATCCAAAAGTTATGAAGTCTTTGGGGTTTTCAATTGAACAATCTCAAAAGAGTGTTGCAAAGTTAAATCAGTCAGTACAAGGCTTACCTACAAACTTGGCAGATGTTGTAACAACATCTAAGTCGTTGGCTTCCGTTACAAGTAATATTGATAAGGCAACGGATACTACAATTGCATTAAATCATGCGTTTTTAGCGAGCGGTTCAAGCTCAGAAGATGCATCACGTGGTTTACAACAGTATTCACAGATGCTTGCTAAAGGTACAGTTGATATGCAATCATGGAGAACCTTACAAGAAACAATGGCACCAGTATTAACTAAAGTTGCAAAGAAACTAGGTATTACAAGTGGTAATGCAAATGAATTGTATGATGCATTACAGAATGGAACGATTACATTTGATCAGTTTAATGATGCAATGATTGAATGTGATACAGAAACAGGTGGTTTTGCAGAAACTGCATTAGAAGCATCTAAAGGTATTAAAACTTCTATGACTAACATCAAGAGTGCAGTACAAAACTTAGAACAAGGGTTCTTGTCTGCAATGAATAACATGTTGAAGTCAAAAGCCATGGGTGGATTAGTTGATAATCTAGAAAAGATTAAATCTAAAATCTATGACTTTAGAAATTCAATCATGGAATCCAAGGATGATGGTTTGACATGGGACTTTAAGCCTGGAGTCTTGGAGAATGTATCAAAAGCTATGGATTGGCTTGCAGATAGAGCAAACAATGCTAAAGCTATGGTCCAACAATTCTATGATGGATTTATGAAGACAGATGCAGTACAAAACGCTATTACATTGTTCGACAAAGTCAAAGATGCTATTGGAAATGTAATGGATAAGTTGCAAGACAGTAAAGTCTTTGAGCAGTTAGGACAAGACATTGGAAATATCATTGCAAAAGTAGAAGATGTAACTGGCAAAATTGCAGATTTCATAGCAAATCTTAAAACGGAAGATGTTAAGAGATTTGCAAGTGCAGTCAAATTATTGGCAGGAGCATTTGTTGCAATCAAAGTTGGTAGCAAAGTATCTAGTATGATTAGTGGTGTCGTTGGCACGGCTAAAGGTGGATATTCAAAGTTAAAATCAATTATTGACAAAATCAGAGGATTAGGAGAAAAGCCAACTCAAGAAATACCTGGACAATTACCACAAAATGGTACTCCAAGTGACGGTATTGGTGATGCAACAATGCGAACTGCTCAGAAAACATCTAAAGCTGCACAGATTATTAATTCTGCATTTGAAGGAATTTCAAATGTTATTACTTCGGTATGTGAAGGTGTAAAAGGAATTATAACAGGTCTAGGAGAAGCTATTAGTACTGCTTTTCAAGGTATCGGACAAGGCGTTAAATCGGCTTTGGAAGGAGTCGGAACAGTCATTGAATCGCTTGGTACTGCAATCAGTACGGTAGCACAAGGTATTGGACAAGGGTTAGCAACTGCATTTACAGGATTAGGAACTGCAATCGCAATGGTGCCACCAACTACATGGCTTGCGTTGGCAGCGGCTATTCTAGCAACTGGTGCTGCAATGGCATTGGTTGGATCACAAGGTGAAGGTTTACAAATGGTTCTTCAGGGTGTTGCAGATGTTGTTTCTGCGTTTGGACCTGTTATCAAAGAAGTATTTGAAGGTATCAGTGGTGTAATTACATCATTCGGTGAAACAGTAAGTGGAATCTTAAACTCAGTATCAGGAGTGATTGAATCTATTGGCCAATCGGCATTAAATGCTGGTAAAGGATTTAAAGAATTAGCTAAAGGTATTCAGATTATTACTGGTTTAAATTTGTTTGATATGGGAGCTAGCTTAGCTGCAGTAGCAACCGGAATAGGAGCTATATCTGCAGCTTCTGTAGGCATAGGAAGCGCTGGTACTCAGATGATGGCCCTTGTAACTGCTATTGGTATGGTAGGTACTACATTTGCCAGTACGTCGGCTACAGTGACCAACTCATGCAATAACATTATCAGTGCAATGTCTGCAGCAGAAGCTAGGGCTTCGACTTTAGGAACTGCAATGGGTACTAAGTTTACATCTGGACTTAAAGGAAGCTTATCAAAGAGTGTTTCAGTAGCACGATCTTCATGTACTAACATCATTAGCGCATTCAATGCGTGCCAGTCTAAATCTTATTACTGTGGTCAGATGATTGGTCAAGGATTGGCGAATGGTTTAAGAGCTAGTGAAGGTACTGTTAGAGCGGCTGCTGCAAGTTTAGCATCTGCAACAGATGCGGCAATTCGTGCAAAAGCTAAGATTGGCTCACCATCTAAAATTGCAGATAAAGATGGTATGTGGTGGGGTAAAGGATATCGCAATGGTATTTTAGGAATGGTTCCTCAGGTTAAAAAGGCTGCAGAGAAGTTATTATACCTTCCACTAATGAGCGCTCCTAAAATGGCTTTTGGAGGTGTTGTGAGTGATATGAATGCAGAATACGATTACACTAGCAACGCTCAATTAACGGTTGAAACACCACTTTACATTAATGATCGTGAATTTGCACGTGCAACATATAGAGCAAATCAGAATGAGATTAACAGAAACTCAAAGCTTAATGAGAGATTGCGAGGTAACAGATAATGTATGCATTCGTAAATACAGTAAATAGTGGCATCGTCGGTACTAACCTACCGACAGAAGCCATGTCATATAATGGCGTATATTTAGAAAATGAAATAGATGGATATCGTACACTTTCTGTAACAGGACGTGAGTTGATGGAATCAGAAGTAAAACATACTGAAATTGATGGAATGGATGGTTCTTATTACAGATATAAAACAACTCCTGCAAGAACGATTACTGTTAAGTACCAGTTGAGAGCTAGAGGAAGCAGAGAATTTCGAGAAGCTTACAACAAGATGAATAAATTGTTGAGTGGCGAGCAAGTAAAGGTCATTTTTAATGATGAAAGCGACAAGTATTTCATTGGAACTAAGACATCTAACACACAAGTTGATGGCGGAAGTAATAACGTGATCGGTGAAATCGAAATCTATTGCTCAGACCCTAGGAAATATTCAACTACAGAAAAAGAGTTCACTGCAACGGATGGAGTTCTAAACATTGTCAATGATGGTACTGTACCAGTTAGCATTGATTATGACATTACTACTACATCAGAAACCGGATATATTGGTATCGTATCAACTGAAGGAGTCATGCAATACGGAAAGATTGAAGAGCTTGATTCAGAAACATATCAACAAAGCGAACATTTAGTTAGCATCAACAACTTTTACAATTGTGCAGATGACACAAACGGTACTGATGTTATGCATCCACAGTACGGCTCTAATGGTACACTGGCGCAACATACATGGTTTGGACAAAAGTTCATTGGCTTTGGAACTACAGGAACAAAAAAAGGTTCTGCAAGTGGTGGACTTAGAACATTGGTAATACCTGCAGATTCAAACGGAGATACAAGTGGTGCTCAGAACTTCTATTGTTATTTTCATTTGTTGTTCTATGCAGGTCTAATGGGGCAAACAGGAGAAATGTGTATCAACTTCTTAACCGCAGACAATAAATTGATATGTGGTTGTAACTGGTACAAGACAGATACAGTAGGCAATACAGGACATTATGAGTTTTGGGCAAACAGCAAAATGCTTAGAAACTTCTCATATACAACTTCACATTTACACACACAAAATCCTTGGTATTGGAGTTGGGGACACTGTGATGTGTTAAAAGAAGGTGGAAATATTCGCTTTTTCTACTGGGGCGGATATCACAACTATTACATCCCAGAGATTGCAAATATGAAGTGCGCTAAAATTCAGATTGCATTCAAGCAATGGGGTAACAGAGGCGGTAATCAACTAATGAGTATGATGGGCTTTGATGTAATCAACTTCACAAAAAATAATGTATCAAAATGGAGAGATATTCCTAATAGATATCCTAATGGTACGAAAATTACAATTGATGGTAAGTCATCACACGTTTATGTAAACGGAATGTCTAGACCTCAAGATGAGGTTCTAGGAACTAAGTATTTTAAAGCACCAGTAGGCACTACAGAGATAAAGACTACGTGCTCAAGTTGGTCAAAATCAAAACCAACAGTAAAGGCTAGAATTAGGGAGGCATGGTTATAATGGAACAAATCAGAATAGCAGTATTAACTCCTTACGATAAGGTTCTAGCTTTTTTAGACAATACAGTGCCTAGCGCAATGCATTACTTTGATGAAACATTGCATACATACTTGAAAGGCTCAGCATATACATTTGAATTCACTACATTGACTGCACATGATGATGCAGCCTTTTTAGTTGAGGGCAATAAATTAAGCTTTACCAGAAAGAACAAAGGCTATTATTTAACGATCATGAATGTTGAAAAAGGCGGTGATACAACAAACGTTACCGCCTATGGCCTTTGCCTTGAATTAACAAATGAATATGTAGATGCATATAAAGCACCTAGAGCTATGTCATTTGCCGAATATGTAAGTGCGTATGGATTTGAGCAATCGTTCGTAATTGGCAAGAATGAGGTATCAGATAAACGTATTACACACGAATGGACTGGCAGTGATACAGTACTTGCAAGATTGTATTCAATCGCAAATGTATTTGATGCAGAGCTAGAGTTTGTTACTCAATTAAATGATGATTACTCGTTGAAGAATATTGTGTTGAATATTTACAGAGCGCATTCAGATTCCGCTCAAGGAATGGGAAGTGATAAACGCAGTACGATCTTAAGATATCCTAATGATGTTTACGGAATCACTAAAACAAGTGATATTACAGAGTTGTATACAGGTATCAGACCTACGGGTAATAATGGGTTACAACTTAACTCGATTAGTGGCCGTGTTGTAAAAGATTCAAATGGAAACGTTTTGTATAAAGTTCAAGGTAACAATATACTTGCACCTCAATCTAGAGATAGATTTCCTAGTACGTTATTAACAAATCATTCAAACGATATGTATGCAGTGCTAGTGTGGTCTTATGAAACAGACAGTGTAGAAACCTTATATGGTCAAGCACTAGCTCAATTGAAAAAGAATTGTGTTCCTAAAGTTACATACGATGTAGATACATATATTGATGCTGATATTGGCGATACATTTACCATCGAAGATGCGGAGTATAGTCCTACTTTATATTTAGAAGCACGAATAACGGAACAAGAGATTTGTTTTACAGATACAGAAAAGTGCAAGACAATTTTTGATAACTTTGAAGAAAAACAATCACAGATTAGTTCGGCTCTTATTTCAGAAATGAACAAGATGATTGAGTTAAAAAAAGTTTATGAAGGCTCAATTGTATCTTCAAATGGAGTTTTGTTTAAGACCGATTCAGATTCAACTAAGCTTACCGCATTAGTTAAAAATGATGGTGTTGATATTACATCTAAGTATTCAATCATTTGGTATAAAGATGATGTGCAATTATCAACTAGCCAAACAATCACAGTCAACGCTTCAGATTTCACAGAAAAGGCGGTATATCGATTTAAAGCAATGAGTGGTGAAATACTTAAAGCAAGTGCAGAAGTCACTGTAATGCGACTACAAGACGGTCAGAATGGAACAAGCGCATATGTACATATTGCTTATGCCAACAGTTCAGATGGTCGTGTTGATTTCAGTTTAACAGATTCAAATCGTAAATTTATTGGTCAGTATTCTGACTCAAAGCAATATGGTTCAGAAGACCCAACTAAGTACAGATGGAGTGCAATCAAAGGTGAAGATGGTCAGTCATTTGTGAGTGCCGAGGAACAATTCTATTATTCTACATCTCAAACCGAATTAATCGGTGGTGAATGGTTCGTTGGTAATGTGGTTTATCAATCAGATAAATTTCTTTGGAAACGTTGGAAATGTACGTATGCAAATCCAAGTGAAATCAAGTACACGAAAGCTATTTTTGATAATACCTGGAATGAGATTGATGCAAGGATTGGTGAGATTCATACTCAAGTATCTCAAGCTAACACTCAATCTAAAGAAGCCGTTGATAAAGCGACACAAGCTCAAACGGCTGCAAGTAAAGCGAATGAATTAGCTACAACTGCAAATGCTCAATCAAGTGAAGCTAAGCAACTAGCACAAGATGCCAATACTAGTACTGGTAACGCTCAGAAACAGATTGATGCGATTAAAGGCGATATCACTGATTCAAAGCAACAAATTCAAGATGCGGTTGATAAAGCAAATGCAAATGCAAATGAAATCAATACAGTTAAAGAAACATACGCTACAAAAGTTGATTTAACTACGGAATCAAAAACAATTCATGCAGATGTTACAACAGAAATTGAAAAGAAAGTTGGTGAATTGTCGACTACTGTATCAGAAACTTATGCTTCTAAGAGTGATTTAACAAGCATTGAAGGTAGTTTAAATACCAAGATTAAACAAAATGCCGATTCAATCACAACTCAAGCAAGTTCAATTGAAAAGTTGCAATCTGATACAACTAAAGCTCAGAAAGATATTATTGATGCAACAAAGAAAGCAACGGATGCTCAAACTCAAGCAGATAAAGCTTTAGGTAATGCTCAGAGCGCTCAAACTCTAGCAGACCAAGCGAAGAAAAAAGCAGATAGTGCTCAAACTAACTTAGACAATGCTAATAAAGAATTGGCAGATGCAAAAGCTAATTTAGAAACAGTCACAGGTCGTGTTGATGCGACTGAGAGTGAAATTACAAAAGCTCAAACACGTTTAACAAACGCAGAATCTGCAGTACAGAAAGCTCAGTCTGATGCAACTAAGGCTCAAAGCAACGCAACTACGGCAATCAATAATGCAAAGACGGCTCAAGGAGTGGCGGATGATGCAAAAGCTAAAGCAGAACAAGCTCAGAAAGACCTTGCAGAACTAACAAACAAAGTTACTTCTAACACAACTGCAATTGAACAGAATTCAAAAGCTATTAAATTACAAGCTACATCTGTTACAGAAATTAAAGGAGTGGCAAATACTGCAAACAGTAATGCATCAAGTGCATTAAATAAAGCCAATAGTCTAACTGATAGAGCTAATAGTGGTGAGTTTGATGGTCGTGGTGTTAAAAGTACATCCGTTGAATACCAAGCTTCTACTTCTGGCACTACTGTACCTACAGGAACATGGTCTTCTACAATTCCATCTGTTGCTCAAGGTTCATATTTATGGACAAAGACTACAACTAACTATACAAGCGGAACTCCTACTGTTGGATATTCTGTAGCTCGTATGGGTGTGAACGGAGCGAAAGGTGAAAAAGGCGAAATCGGACAAACAGGACCTCAAGGGCCACAAGGAGTTAAGGGCGAGACAGGTTCACAGGGTCCTCAAGGACTAAAAGGAGATACTGGTCCTAAAGGCGCTGATGGTAAATCACCAACTGTGTCTGTTAGCAAAAGTGGAAACACTACAACTATTACTGTAAATAACCCTGATGGTACAAAAACAAGTCAAACTGTAAAAGATGGAACTAATGGAACTCCTGGTAAAGATGGAGCTACAGGAAAAACTACATATTTTCATGTAAAGTATTCAAATGATGGTGGTAAAACATTTACTTCTAATTCAGGAGAGACTGTAGGGGATTATATTGGTACTTATACAGATTTTGTTGAGGCCGACTCTAATTCTGTTTCAAGTTATACATGGGCCAAAATAAAAGGAGCTCAAGGAGATAGAGGAGCCACTGGTGCCACAGGAGAACGTGGACCGCAAGGAGTACAGGGATTAAAAGGAGATGTTGGTCCTCAAGGACCTCAGGGATTGAAAGGTGATAAAGGAGCAACAGGGGCTCAAGGCCCTACTGGTGCGACTGGTACTGGTGTAGCTAGTATGACACAACAGTATTACATGAGCGACTCGAAAACCACTCAAACCGGTGGCTCATGGGTTGAATCAATGCCTACGTGGTCAAATGGTAAATATTTATGGACTAGGTATAAAGTGGTTTATAAGAATCCTGCTTCAACAGTTTATACCACTCCTGTATGTGATAGTTCATGGGAAGCAGTCAATGAAGAACGTACAGAACGACAATCTGCCATTGAGACAAAAGCGAATGAAATTACTGCGAAAGTTAGCGAAACTTACGTATCAAATTCGGCTTTGAATCATTATAAAGAAGAAGTATCTACTCAGTTTAGCCAAACTAAGAGCGATTTTACGTGGTCAATTAATCGAAGCGTGACCGATGCTAAAAATGAAATGAATGGTCAAATCAGCAGTGTGAATGGTAGATTGGATGGTTTAAAACAAACTGCAGATAACGTAAACAGTTATATGTCTTTCGATAATGATGCGTTGACTTTAGGTAAATCAGACAGTGCATTTAAAACTAAGATTACAAACCAAGAATGGTCGATTCAAAAGAATGGTGCGAAAGTTACTTATATAAACGATCAAACAATGTACATCACAGATGGACAATTCACACAGTCTTTGAAAGTTGGTGCATTTGGATTCGTGCCAAGAGCAAATGGCTCGCTAGACTTCAAGAAAGTAGGGTGATTAAATGGCAGAATTTAGTGGTGGAATACAAATTGGTAGTGGTCAGTGGGATAAATACTCGTTAATATTACGAATCAATGAAATATCTTATTCTGTTGAAAACAACACATCATATGTAGAGTGGTGGGTTGGTATTCGATCTAATACGCAGTACCATACACACAATGGAATTCCAGAAACATTTAAAGTATCCGTGAATGGTACTCAAGTGTTAGATCAAAGCTTTACACCTAATGTTCCAGCTGGAACTCTTGTTGGTGTAAAAAGTGGAACGGTAACTATTTCACATGATGCAGATGGTTCAAAAACAATTTCAGCAAGCGCATCTTTCAGTGGAAGTAACTCTGGATATTATGCACCTATTACTGGTTCTTGCAGTGGTACTGTTAAATTGACAACTATTCCAAGAGCATCAAGCATATCTATTGATAGCCCTAGCATTGAATGTGGTAAAACTATAAATATTAATGGCTCGAGTGCTTCAAAAAACTTTACACATAAAATCTACGCAACATGGAATGGTAAAACAAGTGAATTAACAACGATAAGTGGGACATTAACACCCACTTTTTCTTATACGATTCCTACCGCATGGGAAAAGGACTTACCTAATTCGACAAGCGGAATTGCTACATTTACATTAGAAACATTCAGTGGTTCAACTTCGGTTGGCTCAAAATCAGTAAATGCAACAATTAAAGTAAGAAGTGGAGTCGTTCCTAGCGTTGGAACGGTCTCGATATCTGATATAAATTCAATCTGCGTAGGAATAGGTCAACATGTTCAAAGTCAATCAAGATTAAAGTTCTCAATTGCTACAAGTGGTAGTCAAGGCTCAACTGTTACATCTGTATCAACTAAATTTGAAGGACAAACATACAATGATAGTTCATTTACTACAGGTACTGTACAGGGAAGTGGCAAGTTGTCGTACACAATCACAGTTACAGATTCACGTGGTCGTACCGCATCTAAGAGCGGTTCAGTTACTGTGTCGGCATATAGCTCGCCAAGTTTGACTAATGTAACTGCAAAACGTACTAACTCAAGTTATGTAGTTGATGAGGCAAGTGGTACATATGCTTTATTACACTTCAAAGTTGGATTTACTAGTTTAAGCAATAAGAATGTAACATCATTCTATATCCAATATAGAGCGAGTGGTGCTACTAGTTGGACTAAAATAAATTCATGGGACAACAACTATGCGCTTGAGCAAGACTATAAAGCAGGTAATTTATTTACATCTGCAACAAGCTCTTATGAGGTTGCGTTCGGTGTTAAGGATAAGTTCATGAATGATTATTCATGGCAGATATTTACTGTAACTCCTACTTATTCCTTAATTAACTTTGGTAAAGATGGAAGATCATTAACTTTCTTCGGCCAAGATAGTAATCAAAAAGACACATTAACAGTATTAGGTGATATTGTAGCGCCTATGTTCTTAAATAAGATATTTCCGGTTGGTGCAGTATACATCACTTATGATAAAAAGAACCCTGGAACATTCCTAGGCGGGACATGGGTACAGTTTGGCCAAGGTCGAACTTTGGTTGGTGAAGGTACTGGAAACGATGGTAGTACAAGTATGTCTTTTACTGCCAATCAAGTGGGTGGCGAATATAAGCATTTACTATCTTTGAACGAAATGCCATCACACGCTCACCGTCCACATGATTGGGATATTATTACTGCATATGGCGGTAATACAGGATTCTATAACATGACTTATTTAGGAGACAATAATCGATCAGGAACATTTACTCCATTTATTCATGATTACGATAAAAATAGATATGGCTCATATGTTGGCAATAACGAAGCGCATAATGTCATTCAACCATATACAACAGTATTCTTCTGGAAAAGAATCAAGTGATTACTTTGTCCTTCTCCAGAAATAAACTACGATATAAGGCTGAATGTTATTGTGACTTTGACTTCCTCCTTCGCTTGAAGTGAATGTGTTTAATGAAACTCTAGCTGCGTGGTATTGAGATACGTTTTCTCGATAGTCGCCTCCGCCAAATCTAAACAACATTGAATATGGTAATGGCGTAAAAGTATCCCATCCAGTGTATCCTTCAACCATTGCATACTCATTATGCACATGGCTTGGCATTTCGTAATAATTTAATTGATGTTTGAATTCTCCTCCAGTTCCGGAAGAAGTAAAGGACATACATAAACATTACTTCGTTCTTCGCCAAAAATAAGTCACAATATAAGGTTGGATATTATTATGATGAACGTTATCTCCTGCAAACCCAGTATAGCAAAACGTGGTCACATCAGCTACATTTACGTGTGTTTTTGGACCGACATAGTTTTTCGTTGAATAGTCAATTATAATTCCATAATCACTTGTGGTCATTGAATCCCATTCAGAATATCCTTTAACCAATATACGTTCGCCATGATGATGTTTTGGCATTTCAATTTCTTGAAGTTTATGTTTATATTCTCCACCAATAGAATCAGTAGTAAATGACATACCTTGAATAACGATTATATGTATGTCCTTTACATCCAATTCTGAAGGTGGAGAATACTATCATACGTTATCATATTCTGAAATGCCTGCTCACGCACACGAAGTTGGTATATGGGGTACGTCTGGCGTTTTAACAACTACTCCGTGGGAATTTATGACCATTAATGGTTCGCATCATTCTGATGGTCAAAGTCACAATGTAAATAGTATTCATACAAATGGTTCTGGTAACAATATTCCACACAATAACGTGCAACCATATTTAGTTGTTTTCTTTTGGCGAAGGGTAAAATAGCTACTTGATACGTCTCCAAAAGTAAGTTACCACGTAAGGTTGTACATTATCGTGTGGTTTGTTTCCGCCTGTTGGCCATGTTTGACCGTACCAATAATAATTAGTTCTATTAGTACGTTCAGTGGCTCTCGTAAAAGGCACATCACTATATGAATTACCATATAATGCAGTTGTTACATCAGTTTGTTGGTCTAAGATCCAATGCGTATGGCTCGGTAGCTCTTCACGCGTAAGTTTATGAAAGTAGTTACCGCCAATCCATCCAGCAGTAAATGACATACTTATGCAGTTCGTCTCCAAAAGAAAACGACAAATGATGGTTGTAAATTATTATGAGCTTTATCCCCTCCTGCGCTTGTTGTATCGCTCATAAATCCACCGTTAAACCAGGAGTTGTTTGATGCGGATTGAATATTTCCTTTTCCATCAATCCAAGCGCAGTCATTAAATTTGTGTGCATGACTAGGTATTTCTTGTATTGTTAGTTTGTGTTTGTATTCGCCATACAACTTTCCAGATGTAAAAGACATACATTTACTTGTAGTAGTCACACAAGAGTTCAACGCATTTACGCTTCAATTCCATTTGTGGATGAACGTAGATGTTCATTGTGATTGATACGTTGGAGTGTCCTAACAATTCGCTCAGTGATTTATAATCACAACCACATTCAATACATCTTGTTGCGAATGTGTGTCTGAGTGCATGGAATTTGAGATGTGGTAGGTCAAGCACTTTTAAAACTCTATTGTAGTAAAGCCTGTATTTATTAGGCTCTATTGGTTTATCTCGATTTGTTAATACATAGTTATCTGCATCACCTTGTAGAAGGATTGCATAATGCATTATCCATGTGTTCAAGGGAATCATACGAGTGCTAGAACGTGATTTAGGTGGTGTCACATACAAGTGACTACCATCTTCTTTTGTATATGTGCGAATCATGGTTTTGTCAATTTTTAAAAGTTTGGTCTGTACATTTATATCAGACCATTTCAAAGCGCATAGTTCACCTATGCGTATTCCAGTGTGGATGCATAACAGGATTCCAAAGTTTTTGTAATTAATCTCAGATTGGAGGTGATTAATCAATGAGATTTGATTTTCTTTTTCAAAAATTTCTACCGCCGTAGGAGGATGGTATGGAAGTTGAATATCGATTTTAAATGGAAGTGTGAACTTCAGAATTTGAATAATGTCTTTGGCATATTTAAAAGAAATGCCACCTTTTCCATCTTTACGACCATTTTCAAGTTTTTGAAGAATCATTTCCTGAAGAATATCATTGTTCAGTTCCTCGATTTGATAACTGCCAAGTGATGGCAGTATGTGATTATGAATCACATTACAATAATTTGTGTAAGTGCTGTATTTTAGATAGATTTTCTTTTCTTTTAACCAAGAATGTAATTTGTCAGAATATAGCATTTTTGTTTACCTCGCTTTTTTTATATTAATAGGAGGATTTTAAATGGTTAAAACACATGAAATCAATTTAAATACTAAATTATGGAATTTTTTCCAAGAACACGATTTTATTATTCTTGATTTGACTGATGAGCAAATCAATGAACAAGATTATGTGTTATTTAAACAAGTATCGTTAGACGAAGGAAAAGAAATGGATACTGGTTTATTTAGAATGACACAGATTCGCAGCATCACTACTAACGATGGATTCAAAGAAGGCTATGTGATGTTAAATGTAACTAAATTATAGGAGGAAAGTTATGGAGTTAAATGAAACAGTAGAGTTGATGAACTCTGCAGATTACAAAGACAGATTCAAAGGCGAGTATTTTCAAGTAAAGATTCGTCACGACAAATTGAAAGCTATGTGCGAAAAATGGGATGAAGGAAAGTTGAATTTCAAACCGACTTGTCCAAGAGAAATCTATGATCTTCAATTAGATGCCATGAAAAGATATATGGACATCCTTGTTATTCGTACAAAGATTGAAAATGTTGAGTTGATCTAGGAGGTAACTGTATATGAATTTTGCATCTGCATTTATATCTATGACACGTGGCCACAAGGTGGCACGTAGTCATTGGACTGGATATTGGCATATCGTAGATGGAATCATCATGATCCACACAAAAGATGGTGTTGATTTCAAATTAACAGATTCAGATGATATCGTGTATACAATCAGCAATTGTGCATGTGATGACTGGCACATTGTGGATAATTATGGAGTTAGTAAGGAGAGATAGAGATATGGAACAATTAAAAAATGTTAAGTGGTGGAATGCAGCTTGCACACGCTGCTTAAAAACAATGTGTCAAACTGCAATCGCGATGATTGGAACATCACAATTGATGGAACAGGTGGATATTAAAGTTGTGGTATCAAGCACTGCTTTGGCAGGAATCTTATCGCTTTTGACATCTTTGGCCGGCTTACCAGAAGTTGAAACAACGAAAGAAAATTAATTCGGTGGTCTGCAATGGATGAAATTATAATTGCAGTCCGCCAATTCTTATTGGTATGCGGAGCAGTCATCACTATCGGTGGCGCTTGGAAGGTTTACAAAGATTTTAAAAAGCCGAATGACGACTTAAAAGAAACAGTTAGAAGGCATGAAGAATGGTTGAAACGCGATAATGAACGAATCAAGTCAATCGAAACATTATTGATTGCTCAGGAAGGTATCAAAGCAGAACTAAATAAGCATTCTCAACTTTTGTCTGAACACGAGCAAAGGCTTGAGGCTGATAAAGAGCGGGGCGATCTGATGTTAAAAGCGAACATGGCCATTCTTGACGGAATGTTATCTGAAGATGATAAAGAAAGCCTGAAGGCTACGCGAAAGGAAATTCAAGACTTTTTAGTCGAAAAAAATTAGGAGGCAAAATTTATGGAAGAAAAAGAAGTAAAATTTGAAGAATTATCAGAAGAAGCTCAATCAGAGCTATCAAATGGAAAAGAAGAAGGTGAAGATGAATGTCTTACTCAAGCTTAACTAATAAATATATTCCTGCAAGTGCAGATAACTATATGCGTGGTCGTGGAGGATATAAGATTTGTAAAATCACACCTCATCATATGGCTTGCGAATGGACTGCAGAACGATGTGCTCAGTCATTCCAAGTAAGCGGAAGAATGGCTAGTGCAAACTATTGTATTGGTTCAGATGGTACGATTGTAGCGAATGTCGACGAAGAAAATAGAGCGTGGACATCATCAAACTACTACAACGATTGCCAATCAATTACAATTGAAATTGCTAATGATAATACAGATACGTGGACAATCTCACCAAAAGCATGGAATGCATTAGTAAATCTATGCGTGGATGTATGTAAACGATATGGATTCAGATTAAACTACACTGGTGATTCAACTGGAAGTTTGACAGAACATAGAATGTTCGCAGCAACATCTTGTCCTGGTCCTTATTTACATTCTAAGATGAATCAATTAGCAAAAGAAGTAAATGCTAGATTGGATGGTCAAACTGTAGCACCAAGCGCTCCAAGTACTCCAAACACTCCAAGTGGTGAAAAGTATTCAGTCGGTACACCTATCTGCACAAATACATTAAGCGTTAACTGCTACGGAACTTCTAAAATCTTAAAAGGAGATTGGAACGGTTCAATTGGTAGAGTTATTAAAGGCTCTAAATATCCATATCGTGTTGATCGTAATGGAGTAGCTATTGGATGGACAAATGATGCAGGTATCGATACAGACCCTCATACACCAGTAGGAACGACGCAATCAAGTAGTGAAGCTATCGATCAAATTTTACATGAAGGTAGCTATGTTACTTCTGTACATATGAAAATCGGAAATCAAGGCTTGAAAAAAATTGGCGATGATTTATGTTGCTATCTATCAAAACTGGGTGGTTGGTTTCCAATTCGTATGGTAGACAAAGTACCTAATTCAGACGGATATAATGACAATGTATTGCATACCACAAATGCAGTAGTCTATGTATCTAGAATCAGAGTCGATGCAGTGAATGTTCAAAAGAATATTGTCAAGATTGGTGGCGTTTGGGTTGACCCAACACCGTTAACAGAAATTGCGTAAATATAATGAAACCTACGTGTAATGCGTAGGTTCTTTTTTATGACTTGAATTTGACTTATTATTTTTTAAAAGTATTAAAAAGTAATATTTTATATGAAACACATACCTTTATATAAAGTATAAATCATATGCATAAACAAGGCATACATCTACGAAAAATTTACTAACTAAGCAAAATCCCCTTTTATATAAAGGGGATTTAATGATTTTATGTTGTATTATATCTTAATTAGGCCCTAAAAATTTGAAATTGCGTTCAAAATCTCTTCTTCAGCATTAATTAAGCAGCCATAGATTTGACATTCACACAAAGATTTGATAATAAAGAAAAGCCACTGAAATAAATCAGTGACTTTCTACATGGCGCTAAGGCCGTTGTGTAATAATCAATGGCGCTAAGGCCGTTGTTCATAAGTATATTAACATCTCATAACTCTAAAGTCAAAAGATTTACTTTGTAAATAATTCTATTAATTTATTATCAAGTATTGTCATGATTTCATCTGAAACTCTAATTTTTAAAATGGGATCATACTTGTTTATTGGTTTAAGAACTCTTAATTTGCTGATTGTGGAGATGTTTTGTACCATTGCATAGGAGTCAACACCCATTTTTTGATACATTTTGGCAACCAAAATAAACTTATTTGCATTATCTAACATTGCTTTTTTCTCTTCATCTGTAACATTTTTAATGTTCTCTATGAATTCATTTAATTGTTTATCTAAGAAAGGGATTGCTTCATTAAGAAAAAAATTACCGATTGGAACATAATAAGGCTTATTTTTTGAACTTAATGGAATTACCGTTAGCACACCATTATTAGGTGAATCATTTTTCGTTAAAACGATAGCTAAATGTTTCCCCTTGATTTCACTACCCATAGATGGTGAAAATTCCACCATTACAACACTTCCGCGTTTAAATCTTTGAAATTTCATTTTATTTTTCCTTCTTTAATACTTTCATATTCCATCTGAGCTACTGTATCCACTGTATGTTGACCTTTGTTAT
>OIYH01000739.1_pt1 | contig 21878 bp, 16 predicted proteins | sample 1587911 | NCBI WGS metagenome assembly OIYH01 (sample SAMN03283252) | human gut metagenome | biome: human-associated habitat; material: feces | host: Homo sapiens | place: USA | collected 2013
ATTTCTATTGAATCCCAGATATAACCATGATAAAATAAGATGAGATTATAGACAATGCTGTCAAAGGAACGGTATCCTCCATTTTCCATGTGAAGGATACCCCTGAATTGCGGAAAGGGGTGAACAGGATGGCACTGCGTCTGTTTGAGCACAACGAGAAAGCATATCATGCGGCAGTCCGGATGATGGAGCAGTATGGCAAGGCCGCCATTGTCCACCCGACCGGCACTGGAAAGAGCTACATTGCGTTCAAGCTGATCGAAGACAACCCGGAGAAGGTCGTGATCTGGCTTTCTCCCAGTGAATATATCTTCAAGACCCAGCTGGAAAGCTTGAAAAGGAACGACCCGGATTTTCCGTTGGCGAACGTTCACTTTTATACCTACGCCAAACTGATGTGCTGTGCGCAGGCACAGCTGGACGAAATAGCGGCACAGAAGCCCGCTTATATTATACTTGATAAATTCCACCGTGCCGGTGCGGAATGCTGGGGCGAAAGCACGGTGGCTTTATTAAGGTTATGCCCGGACGCAAGACTGCTGGGCTTGACAGCGACAAACATCCGATATCTGGATAATAATCGTGACATGGCCGAAGAGCTTTTTGACAGCCGTGTTGCGAGCGACATGACCCTTGGCGAAGCAATCGTCAGGGGTATTTTGCCTACTCCGAACTATGTGACCACCGTCTATCAGTACCAGAAAGACTTGGCACGCTATCAGACAAGAGTGGATAATCTGCGTTCTCCCGGCATTCAGGATGTGAATCAAAAATATCTGGATGCCCTGCGTCGCGCCTTGGAACAGGCAGAAGGATTAGACAAGGTTTTTGAACATCATATCACGAACAAGTCTGGAAAGTACATCGTGTTCTGCGCCAACAAGGAGCACATGGACGAAATGATCTCTCATGTGCCGGAGTGGTTTGCAAAGGTGAATGCGGAAGTGGCGGTCTACGAAGCCTACTCGGATGACCCCGGTACAGACAAGGCTTTTGCCGACTTCAAGACGGATGAGAGCGACAAGCTGAAGCTGCTGTTTTGCATCGACATGCTCAACGAGGGCGTCCATGTGGAGGGGATTTCCGGGGTCATTCTATTCCGACCAACGATCTCGCCCATTATCTACAAGCAGCAGATTGGTCGCGCTTTGACCGCTGGAGAAAATTCTACGCCGCTTATCCTTGATGTAGTCAACAACTTCGAGGGTCTATGCAGCATTGCGGGATTGCAGGGCGAGATGCAGGAGGCGGTCCATCGGCTCTATGCCAACGGTGAGGGCGATAGGATCGTCACCGAACGGTTTGAAGTTGTCGAGCAGGTGCATGACTGCCGGGTGCTGTTTGAGCGGCTGCAAGCAAGCTTGTCCTCTAGTTGGGACCATTATTTTTCGGAAGCAAGCATTTACTATGCGGAGCATGGCAGCCTGAATATTCCAAAGCGTTATACCACACCGGCGGGATTGAGCCTTGGCGAATGGCTGACGACCCAGCGCCGTGTTCGTGCGGGACAGATTCCGGGGAACTTGACCGAACAGCAAATAGCACGGCTGGACAGCATCGGGATGGAGTGGGGCAACCGCAACGATGCCGCATGGGAACGTGGTCTGGAAGAAGCGAGAAAATTTCGGGAACAGTTTGGGAATTTGCAGGTCCCGGCGAAATACAAAACGAAAGATGACTATCCTCTGGGAAAGTGGATCAACAATGCGCGGAAACGCCGAAACGATGGAAAACTGATAGAAGAACGCATCCGACAGTTGAATCAGTTGGGAATGATATGGAGCGTATTTGATGCCAAATGGGAACAGGGATATGCACTTGCTATGAATTATGCCGCCAAGCACGGCGACCTGAATGTTCCTGTCAATTACACGACTGAAGAGGGCGAAAAGCTGGGTGCGTGGATTTTGAATCAGAGGACGGCATATGCAAAAGAAATGCTTTCCCAAGACCAACTCGGCCGTCTGGAAGAAATAGGAATCTATTGGGGAAACCGTAATGATCGCCAGTGGAACGAGGTCTATGGTGCCGCCAAGCGTTATTTTGAGGCAAATGGAAACCTTGATGTCCCGGTGGCCTATGTTTCACCGGAGGGCTATGCTCTTGGAAAGTGGGTGCGGCGACAGCAGTATGCGTATCGGAATCCGGAGAAAAGCAATGCGATTTTGTCTCCACAGCGCGTTGCATTGTTGGATGCCATCGGAATGCAGTGGGGGAAACATGACCCGTGGCAGCACCGGTACGAGCTAGCGCAGGAATATAAAAGAGTTCATGGGAATCTGGATATTCCGGCAAAATACAAGACTGCGGATGGCATTTGGCTGAGCCGGTGGGTATATAACCAGAAGCGGCTGCTGCAAAGCGGGTCAGGAAAGTTGAGCGAAGAGCAAAAGAAAAAGCTAAAGGAGTTATTGGGGTATTATGTCAAAATTTCAGCATGATGTGATGTTGAAGATCGTAAAAATCATCGATCTGGTAATGATTACAATTCCGTTTGCACTTTGTTGGGAGCTGTATTATTCGTATCAGGTCTATGCAAAGTTTGGCTGGAGGGGCAACTGGACCATGATCGGTCTGTTTGCGGTGTTGTTCTTTCTGTTGGGTAAAGTCTACGATGCGTTCTGGATGTCTTTGCAACGCATTTCAGAGTTGATCTACGGACAGGTACTGGCAGCCATGGCAACCGATGGCATTCTGTACATTGTCATCTGCCTGATGGCCCGGCGGCTCTGCAATCTTCTGCCGGGCATCGCAGCGATTGCCGGACAGATCCTGATGGCCTCAATCTGGGCGAAGTTGGCGCATGGATGGTACTTTAATACGTTCCAGGCCCAGCCGACTGCAGTCGTTTATGATGTTCGTCATGGATTGGAAAAGCTTATCAATGAGTACGGTCTTTCAAAAAAATACGATGTCAAGATGACCCTGAACATTGAGGAATGCCTGAACGACCTGAGCCTGCTGGATGGAATGCAGAGCGTGTTCATCAGCGGTGTCCACAGCCATGAGCGCAATATCATCCTGAAATACTGTGTGGGACAGGGTATCAATGTGTTCGTGATCCCTCGCGTGGGCGATGTGATTATGAGCGGTGCCCAGCCGATGCATATGTTCCATCTGCCCATGCTGCGTGTGGGCCGCTACATGGCAAGCCCAGAGTTCTTGTTTGTCAAGCGTGCCATGGATATTGTGATCTCGCTGGTGGCACTGGTTATCCTGAGTCCGGTGTTTCTGATTACGGCTATTGCAGTCAAATCCGATGGTGGTCCTGCTTTTTACAAGCAGGTTCGCCTGACCAAAGACGGTAAGCAGTTCGAGATTCTGAAGTTCCGCTCCATGCGTGTGGATGCAGAAAAAGACGGCGTGGCCCGTCTTTCCACCGGCGATAAGGATGACCGTATTACCAAAGTGGGCCATATCATCCGTGCCTGCCGTTTGGATGAACTCCCTCAGTTGCTGAATATTCTAAAAGGTGATCTGTCCATTGTAGGCCCTCGTCCGGAGCGCCCGGAAATCGCCGCCCAGTATTGCGAGGAGATGCCGGAGTTTGCGCTGCGGCTTCAGGCAAAGGCTGGTCTGACCGGTTATGCGCAGGTGTACGGCAAGTACAACACCACCCCCTACGATAAGCTGCAGATGGATTTGATGTATATTGCACATCCCAGCCTGATCGAGGATCTGAAGATTATGCTGGCAACGGTGAAGATTCTGTTTATGCCGGAGAGCACGGAAGGTGTGGCAGAAGGTGCAACTACGGCGATGGGACAGGAGACAGAAGAATGATGCAGGAGGATTTTGGGCTGATCAGCATTATCATGGCAGCTTATAATGCTGAACAAACAATAGAGCAGGCGATTAACTCAGTCTTGAGCCAGACCTACACGAATTTTGAACTTCTTGTGGTTAATGATTGCTCGAAGGATAGAACCGTGGAATTGGTCAAGAAAATTGCTGCAAAGGACGGTCGTGTGCGCCTTATTTCTAATGTAAAGAATAGCGGAGTGTCCTACACGAGAAAGCACGGCTTGGAAGAAGCAAAGGGCTCATGGATCGCAATTCTTGACAGTGATGATGCATGGGCACCTGAAAAACTGGAAAAGCAGATTGACCTTCAGAGAAGAACCAATGCTGATCTCCTTTTTACAGGTTCTGCTTTTATGGATTCGGAAGGGCAGTCAATCGATTGGCATCTTCATGCTCCGGCTGAGGTGACTTACCGACAGTTGCTGAAGCAAAATGTATTATCCAATTCCTCTGCGCTGGTGCGTAAAGAATTATATGCAAAGCACTATGCAATCGGTGATGGGATGCACGAGGACTTTGCCATCTGGCTCAGCATCCTGAAAAAAGGAACGAAAGCCTATGGTGTGGATGAGCCGTTGCTTATCTACAGAATTGCAAAGTCATCGAAGTCAGGCAATAAGGTCAAGGCCGCGAGGATGAACTGGAATACATATCGGTATGTCGGGCTAAATCTGATGGAAGCGATCTATTATGAGTGCTGGTATATATTTAATGGGATTAGAAAGTATCGAAATTTAAGTAATAATTAGGAGATAATGATGCCTGAAATCAGTGTAATTGTCCCAGTTTATAAAGTTGAAAAATACCTTGATCGTTGCATAGAGTCTATTGTAAATCAGACCTATCCTGATCTTGAACTTATTCTTGTTGACGACGGCTCTCCGGATAATTGTCCTGCCCTGTGTGATGCGTGGGCAGAGCGTGATGAGCGAATTCGAGTGATTCACAAGAAAAATGGCGGTCTTAGTTCTGCGCGAAATGCAGGAATGGATGTAATGTGCGGAAAATATGTATGCTTTATTGATTCCGATGACTGGATCGAATTGAACTTTCTCGAAGTCTTAAGGAGTCTTTTTGAAAAGTATCCGCAGGCAAAAATTACGGCGTGTGCCTCAAGGCAAGATGCAATCCCCGATTTTCAAGTTATTCAGCCAAAAGAATATATAACCGTTTATGACAAAAGAAAAATGTTTGATTATTTTTTTCGGGTAAACGGAGAGCCAAGTAATACAGGTGTGTGGAATAAGCTTATAAAAACTTCCATTTTAGAAAACTTTAGGTATGTAATTACTTTAAACGAAGATGTAGAAGCAAGTTATGAGTTTTATACAAGAGCGGATTTTATGGTGGAAACAAATCAAATCCTACATCATTATTTCGTGAATAACAGTGGAATTACACGTTCTACTTTTTCGGAAAAAGATTTGGACTATCTTTCCGTATGGGATCGTGTTGTAACTCGCACTGAACAGGAACATCCGGATTATTTGAGATTTGCTATTTTGGCGAGAAAAAGAGCAAATTTTACAATGCTTTCTAAAATGCTAATTCGTGGATATGATAAGAAAAATAAAAATCTAAAAAGTATTTACAAAAGACTGAAGAGTGAAGTTCGAAAAGATTACTTCCAGCTACTTTCGTCAAAAATGCCGCTGAGCAGAAAAGTATTGCTGACATTAGAGTGCATTTGAATGATATGATTTTTATAATAAATTATTTTTTGATGATTGCAGAAGGCTTCGTGTTGAAAAGACGATCCTTAAAATGCGGGAAAAAGCTTTTCGTAATAATTACTTTTCTTCAGTTAGCGGCTATTGTTTCATTGAGAAAAGAAACGGTTGGTATAGACACAGCGATGTATATTCAACTGCTTGAATGGAGCAAAAATGATATTGAAATCTATTGGATTGAGGCGGGCAGCAGAACGTATATACATCTGCTAGGTAACATATGCACAACATATACGGAATATCTGGCAGCATGGGCAATACCGACTATGGTGTTGTTTTATCGATATATAATCCGAAATTCGAAAGATATATACCTTTCAATATACATTTTTGCGAGTTTAATGTTCTATTTCCTAGAGTTCAGTCTGGTGCGGCAAGCGTTGGCGATAGGAATTGTTCTGCAAGCAGTGAGTTTGCTGGATGAGAGAAAATATTTTCGGTATATATTGATCATTTTGATAGCAATGAGTTTCCATTCGAGTGCTGCAGTTTTCTTTTTGCTACTTCCGATTTCCTTTGTGAAATGTAAGATAAATTTGTCGCTGTCTATAATGATTGTAGCGTTATGTGGTATTTGTGCAGTTTTCGGAAGAATATTAACGGAAATCGGGGCAAGACTGATTGGATATTCGAGCTATTTGCAGACCGAATATGCGAACGCTGGAAATGTTCTTCACCCTGCGCTGTTTTTGATCATCTTAATGTTTTGTACGATCTTAAGTATGGGGGCAAAATCTACAAAAAAAAGAAAGTTCAAAATCGAGTATGAAATGTTGGCAGTAGGTGTTCTGTTCTATTGGATTTCACTTTCAGTGCAAATTGTAAATCGAATTCCGTATTATTTTACGGGAAGTGTGATGACGATACTGCCAAATTTGATTGTGGAAATGAAAAACAGAAAACAAGCGAAGATAGTGAATATATGTGTGATAGTTTTTCTCGTTCTCTATGAGTTCTTGATGATAGCGCAAAGTGCCCAAGGAATTATGCCGTATCAATTCTTTTGGGAATGAAAAAGTAGAAGGTTAGGATGAAAAAATGATGAATCAGAAAATTCCGAAGATAATCCATTATTGCTGGTTTGGAGGAAATCCTCTTCCAGAGTTGGCGCAAAAGTGCATTGCATCATGGAAAAAGTACTGCCCGGAATATGAAATTAGAGAGTGGAATGAAAGCAATTTCGACTTGAACTGCTGCGATTATGTTCGGGAAGCTTATGAGGCAAAAAAGTGGGCATTTGTGAGCGATTATGCAAGATTTTGGATTTTGTATCATAAGGGTGGCATTTATTTTGATACTGATGTCGAAATTATTAAACCGCTGAATGAAATTTTAAAACAGGGGGCTTTTTTGGGCTGCGAAACTCGATATACTGTAGCACCCGGATTAGGCATGGCTGCTAATCCCGGATTAGGCATATACAAAGAAATGCTTGATTTTTATGAAAAGCGGCATTTCCGAAATCAGAATGGTGCGATTGATACAACAACAATTGTGACTTATACGACACAGATTTTGGTGCAACACGGATGGAAACCGGATAGAGAAATTCAAACGGTAGAGGGTATTACGATTTATCCGCCAGAGTATTTTTGCCCGATGAATTACAAAAGTGGTGAATTAAATATAACTAAAAATACGAGAACTATCCATCATTATGCGGCATCTTGGTATGGAAAAACGGATAAGCAAATTGCGGCGATCAATAAAAAATGTATTGAGCGTTTTGGAGTAAATGTTGGACAGAAAGTTAGCGCGGTATTAGTTCTTCCGTTTCGACTTAAAAGAAAATTAGAATACAATGGAATCATGAAGAGTAAAAATCAGTAGGGAAAAGTCTATGAACAGCATGCGTTGTATTATAACACGGAACGAGTACTGAGCAGCTATCATGGAGAGTACAGCTTGATTCGGGAAAATCGGCAGTGGATTGATCAATGTTTTCCGGAATGGCGAAACAATCCATATCTCAAAAAGGAACCGTTAACGATGAGGCTGAAAATCTATATGACAGCATCAAATGTTGCGCCGCCGAAATACTATCGCAAAATAAGAAAAACTATTAAAGGAATTGTTAAGAAAATAAATGAACACTGAACGTAGAACCGGTGTAGTTCTGTCATATATTCAAGTCATTTTAAATGTTCTGGTCAACATTATCTATGTTCCGGTATTGTTGCATTACCTTGGCCAAAGTGAATACGGTCTTTATCAAATCGTTGGCTCCTTTTTCTCGTATGTCACGGTATTTGAATCCTGTATGTCTGCGGGAGTCCTGCGCAATTACTGCAATGCACTTGGAAAACAGGATGAACAGTTGGCAAGGGAAATTCTTTCCACAGCACGCAGCATCTATCGGCTGATGGCAGCCGGAATGACAGGGCTTGGAGTTGTTGTAATTTTAGGCTTCCGGGCTTTTTATGCCAGTTCCTTTACGGGGGCGGAACTCCAGGAGAGCACCATCATCCTTGGGATGCTGTTCTGCAATATGGTTGCAACTCTGTTGAGTTCAGTCTATCTGACAGTGATCACAGGGCAGGAACGCTTTGTGTTTTTGAAAATTTCCGGGATCTTACTTCAGACAGTTCAGCCACTGCTTGTGATCCTCTGCGTGATGAGGCTCCCTTATGCAATGTCTGTGACAGCAGTCATTGCAGGTTTGAATTTGGTCAACATCCTGTTTCGCTGGTGGTATGTTCAGTGCAGGTTAGAAATTCGGATTCCGACGCTGAAACCGAATTCAAAAGTGGCAAAAGAAATTTTGACCTTGTCTTCGGCCATCCTGATCGGATGCATCGCAGATCAGATTTTCTGGAAAACAGATCAGGTCATTTTGGGCAAAATGTTCAGCACCGCAGTTGTTGCGGTATACTCTGTTGGTGCGCAGATCTACATGATCTATATGCAGTTTGGGACACAGATCGCAGGTGTTTTTTACCCGCGAGTCAGTGTGTTGTATCAGGAAGAAAATGGATTGCAGAAGGTTTCGGATCTGTTTATTCGGGTTGGAAGGGCTACATTTTTTGTGATACTGCTGGTTTTGTCCGGCTTCATCATTTTTGGTCGTGAATTTCTGCTTGTATGGGTCGGCGAAGGCTATGAGGCAGCCTATTGGGTTGCAATCATTGTAATGCTGCCGTTCTCTGTTGATCTGGCACAAAACCTTGGATTATGCATTCTACAGGTCAAAGGACAGTATGGCTTTCGCGCGAAGATTTACCTGCTAAGTGCACTACTGAACATTATAACAACAGTGTTATTCGCACGCAGGATTGGGATTACCGGTGCGGCACTTTCCACAGGAATTTCGATGTTTCTGACCAGTGGATTGATAATGAACTGGTTTTTTCAGAAAAGAGTCGGCCTGAACATGATAAAGTTCTGGAAAACTACAATTGGCATCATAAGTTTGGCAGTTCTTCTCACCGGGGCTGCATGTTTCATCAAGGGAATGATTTGGCATGATCCGGTATCTGTAATACAATTGGGCCTCGGTATTCTCCTCTATACCATAGTGTACGGCGCAGTAATGTTTTTGTTTGCAGCTGATCCGGCAGAGCGTGAGCTGCTGCAGAGGCTTTTAAAAACAAGAAGAAAGTCAAGATTGTAACTTACAAATGAAGTAAAATAAAAATTTTTGCTGCCAGGAGCGTTCTGCTCTTGGCAGATTTCTTACGCAGTAAATGTTGTGAAGGGAGGAACCCTCACGTCAGGTACAGAACAATATCTGATGACCTGCAAGTAAAATATATTTTTACTGACAACTACTTTGACAATTATCGTGGTTCGAAGGAAGTGAAATTGCTCCATATCAAACATAAATGACTACATTTCCCACACCATGGCTCAAAATCACGTCCGGAGAAATTTCGTTTAATCAGCAGGAACATGTTGCCAATCTAGCTGTCATAGCGCTTCTGAGGAGAGTGTCTGGGAGAACTGCTGCCCCGGCGGAAGCCCTAGGCCTCAGGCGCTCGAACCGTGGAATACCGTAAGAATATACGCTGAAATCTGAAAAATGCAGGCCAGAAGAGAAACGAATCAAATCCTTGCAAATGACGCTGAAACGTGGTATAATTTTGGTACGAACAAACCGGTTTTGGTACGACAACGGTATGTTCTGGTACTGTAACTGTTGTTACGAAACTGTGAAGAACTACTTGGAAAAGTGCAAAAATTCAGCGTAGCTGCGACGACACCTATCAGGTTCAGGTCGTGTCCTGGTACGACAACGAGAACTCCTACACCTCTCAGATGGTCCGTACCATTAAGTACTTCGCTGAGAACTGCTGATCGGAGTTTCTCCTGAGCTGAATAAAGCTTGATTGCGCCCTTTCTCTTGTGTGATGCGAGAGAAAGGGCGCTTTTTGCTGACCATTTTGGGCGCGATAAGGTGCTTTCGTAAAATGGCACAACACATTTGCAGTGTGCCGACAAAAGCAGCACGTATTCGATCTCCATCTATTGCAACCCTTCTCCCGATATGATAAAATGGTAAAAATAAATGGAGACAACGAAACAGTATGATTACGAAACGTGAAAAACTGCAGTATGGATACCTGTTTCTGATTGATCTGCTCTCTCTGGTTCTCAGCATCGGGCTGGCGTGGGGGCTGACCGCAGGTGTTCTGCACAAGATGGGGGACTTCCAGCTGGACGATCTGGTAGAAGCCTGTTTCTTATTGCTGCTGGCCTATATTCTGACCTTTTTTACATTTGATCAGAGCGAAAATATCGTGAACCGCACTCCGATTCGTGAAGTTGAAATTGCGGTGCGGTTCAATTTTTTGCTGACTCTCATTGATGCGGCCTGTCTGGCGCTGACCAAGGCTTCCATGCTGCACTCCCGCTATTTTCTGGTGTTTGTGCCCGTCATCGATGTCTTTGTGATGACGGGCGCTCATGCTGTCCTCAAAAAGATGCTGGTACGCTCCCGCTATACCAAGGGGATTCAGAGCCTTGTGGGAGTGGTGACCACGCAGGAGAACGCAAGCCCTATTCTGGAAGAGCTGAAAAAGGACTGGTCCAAGCGTGTGACCGGTCTTGCCATTCTGGAAGCTGCCCCGGAGCAGCTTCACACTGAGATCGATGGGGTGAAGATCGAGGCGAACTTCGATAATTTCATGGACTGGTTGCGGCAGGCAGCGCTGGATGAAGTGTATCTGGATGTGGCGCAGGAGAGTGAGGAGAACATGCTGCCCTATCTTGAGGAGATGGAGAGCATGGGGCTGACGGTCCATTTCCGCCTGCCGGTGCTGGATCGGATCGAAAAAGCCTGCTGTGATGAGACCAGTGCAGTGCGTATCAGCCGGGAACTGAGCCGCTGTGCGGGCGGCAATGTTGTGACGATGGGCACGGTGGAACTCAAGCTGCGGGATCAGGTGCTGAAACGGACCATGGATATCGTAGGCGGCATCGTGGGGTGCATCATCAGTATCCCCATCATTGCGTTGGTGGCCATCCCGCTCAAGCTGGAAAGCCCCGGCCCGCTGATTTTCAAACAGCGCCGAGTGGGCCGGAATGGACGGGTGTTCTACATCCACAAGCTGCGCAGCATGTATGTGGACGCGGAGGCACGCAAAAAGGAGCTGATGGCCCAGAACGAAATGAACGGCCTGATGTTCAAGATGGAAGATGACCCCCGGATCACACGGGTGGGCCGCTTCATTCGTCGCACCAGCATCGATGAGCTGCCGCAGTTTTTTGACGTTGTGCGGGGCTCCATGAGCCTGGTGGGTACCCGCCCGCCCACGATGGATGAGTACCGGCAGTACGAGAGCCATCACAAGCGCCGCCTTTCCATGAAGCCGGGAATTACCGGCCTGTGGCAGGTAAGCGGCCGCAGCGATATTGATGATTTTGAAGAAGTGGTCAAGCTGGATGTCCAGTACATCGACAACTGGTCCATCTGGATGGATATCTACCTGCTGTTCAGGACGGTGGGCGTTGTGTTTGACCGGAAAGGGGCAAAATGAATTATATTCTTTTTGGTGGATCTGGTTTTATCGGCACCCATCTCATTCATTTGCTGCTGAAGGAGTGCGTCAGACCCGGCGACGTGATCTACGACCTGGATCTTGTGATGCCCGGGGAAGAGGGTGTGGTGCCGGGCATTGTGGAAAAGAACGATGGAGTGCAGTATATCCGGCTGGATGTGCGCAAGCCCATCGATTTTGAGTTCGTTCCGACTCCGGAGGACGTGATCTTTGATCTGGCAGCGGTCCACCGCACCCCCGGCCACCCGGAAGAAGCCTATTTTGAAACAAATATCCGGGGCGCGGAAAATGTGACCGCATTTGCGGAAAAATACGGCATCCGGAAGATCCTGTTCACCAGCTCCATTGCACCCTATGGCGCGTCTGAGGACCTTAAGACGGAGGAGACTCTGCCAACTCCCAACACGCCGTATGGGATCAGCAAGCTGGTGGCAGAAAAGATCCACCAGATCTGGCAGGCCCGTGATCCGGCCCGGGAGCTGACCATCGTGCGGCCAGGCATCGTTTATGGCAAAGGGGAGCACGGCAACATGACCCGCCTGTACAGGGGGCAGAAGAAGGGCTACTTCTTTTATGCCGGCCGGAAGGACACCATCAAGGCGTGCATCTATGTCAAGGAGCTGGTGCGCTTCTTCAAGTACCGGATGCTGGATCATTCCTTCCCCGGAGCAGAAATCTATAACTGTACCTACGAGCCGGCCTATACCATTGAAGAAATCTGCGATGCAATGCAGAAGGCGACCGGCCTGCACCGCCATGTGCCGTTGGTGCCCGCCGGACTGCTGCTGTTTGCGGCGGGTATTCTGGGACCCATCGGTGGCAAAAAGGTGGGCATCCATCCCGCCCGCGTCCGGAAGCTGATGGTATCCACCAATGTCTGCGGCAGGAAGCTGGCCGCCACTGATTACAAGTTCCACTATACGCTGGAGGAGAGCTTCCGGGACTGGTTCGAGGATTGTGACCGCAAGGAGCTGGTATGACCATGGAGCAGAATGCACAGCCCGTCCGTGTGGCCCAGATGATGACGGATATGAACTACGGCGGTGTGGAGATGGTAGTGATGAACTACTACCGCCACATGGACCGTTCCAGAGTTCAGTTTGATTTTTTCGCGCTGGAAGGCTCGACTCTGCCCCAGCGGGAAGAAATCGAACGGCTGGGCGGCCGGGTGTATGTGGTGCCAAAATATACCCACCTGCCGCAGTATGAACGGGAGATCGGGCGGCTGTTCCGTCAGAACGGATACCAGATCGTTCACTCCCACATGAACACCCTGAGCGTGCTTTCCCTCTGGGGGGCAAAGCGTGCAGGGGTGCCCAACCGGATCGCGCATAACCATTCTACGGTGGGCAGGGGAGAAGGGGCAAAAAATGTGATGAAGTACCTGCTCCGTCCCTTTGCCACAGTGTATCCCACCCGGCTCTGTGCCTGCTCCAGAACGGCAGGCAGCTGGCTTTATGGTGAAAAGCCTTTCCGGGTGTTTAACAATGCCATTGAGCTCGACCGCTTTACTTATGATGCCGCCAAACGGAAAGCCGTCCGGCAGGAGCTTGGCCTGGGGGATGAACTGGTGCTGGGCCATGTCGGACGGTTCTGCTATGCCAAAAATCACGAATTTCTGCTGGATGTAATGGCGGAGGTCTGCAAGCAACGGCCGGATGCCGTTCTACTGCTGATCGGAGAAGGGGAAAACGAGGCTGCTGCCCGCCGGAAAGCGGAGGCACTGGGGCTGCAGAGGAACGTCCGTTTTCTGGGCCGCCAGAGTGATCCTGCAAAGTTCTATCAGGCCATGGATGCCTTTGTTCTGCCCTCGCGGTATGAGGGGCTTGGAATCGTGCTGATCGAAGCACAAGCGGCGGCATTGCCGGTCATCTGTTCCACAGAGGTGCCGCAGGAGGCTCAGGTCCTGCCCGAGATGCAGTACCTGAGCTTGCAGGAAAGCCCGGCAGTCTGGGCGGACGCGGCGATCCGGGCTGCAGAAGATGCCCGGCGGCGGGATACCTCTGCCGAGATGCGGGCAGGCGGCTTTGATATCGTCACCGAGGCGAAGAAGCTGGAAGAGTTTTACTTCGACCTGCTGAAATGAGGAGATAAGATGGACCCTTTGGTAAGTATCATCGTTCCTGTTTATAATGTAAAGCCATATCTGAGCCGCTGTGTGGACAGTCTACTGGGGCAGAGTTATCAGAACATGGAGTTGCTGCTGGTGGATGATGGCTCCACCGATGGCAGCGAGACCCTCTGTGATGAATATGCTGCACAGGATGCCCGGGTGCGGGTGCTCCACAAGAAAAATGGTGGTCTGTCCGATGCCCGCAACGCTGGTGTGGACGCAGCAAAGGGGGAATATCTCTCTTTTGTGGATGGCGATGACTGGGTGTCACCTTATTACATCGAGAACCTGTACCGGGCACTGGAGCAGGCGGGAGCGGATTTTTCAGCCAGCTGTTTTGAAGAGGTGTTCGAGGGCCAGCCGGTGCAGTCCGTGCCCACAGAGCGTCTGGAAGCATTCGAGATCCTGAGCCGGGAGGAATGCCTGCGCCGCATCCTGTATCAGGAGGGCATGGAGGTGACCACCCCCACCAAGCTCTATAAGCGTGCACTGTTTGAGGGCGTGCGCTACCCGGTGGGCAAGCTCTATGAGGATATCCCGGTCGCCTACGAGGTGACAAAGCGTGCCCATAAGGCGGCATATATCGCAAACCGGGATTACTATTATTTCCAGCGGGGCAGCAGCATCCAGAATATGGCCTTCAACCCCAGAAAGCTGGACAGTGTGCGGCACTGCCACGCGCTGATGGAAAACGTAAAGCGTGATTTCCCCCAGTTGAGCCGTGCAGCGGAGTGCCGCTATCTGAGCAATGTCTGCAATATTCTGTTCCAGATCCGGGACAGGCAGCATGAAAAAATAGAGAAGGCTCTCTGGCAGGAAGTGAAAAAATACCGCCGGAACGTTCTGCTGGACCCGCAGGCCCGCAAAAAGGCCCGGCTGGCGGCGGCACTTTCCTACAGCGGCTATGCCGTGACCCGACGGGTTTATGAAAAAACGCAATGGCGTGGAAAAAAGTAAGGTGGAGGGATCCGGTTGGAGGAAAGAAAACCGCTTGTATCGGTCATTGTGCCGGTCTATAATGTTTATCCGTATCTGCGGGACTGTGTGCAGAGCGTGCAGGCGCAGAGTTACCAGAACTGGGAGTTGCTTTTGGTAGATGACGGCTCCACCGATGGCAGCGGGGAACTTTGTGATGAACTGGCTGTGGAGGATGGCCGCATCCAGGTGTTCCATAAGCCCAATGGGGGACAGTCCGATGCCCGGAATGTCGGGTTGAAACAGACGCAGGGAAAATATTTTTACCTGCTGGACAGCGATGACCTGATCCGCTCCACGGCCCTTGCCCAGTTCGTGGAGCGCTGTGAGGCAGATGGTGCTGACGCGGCCCTTACCCCGCTGGAAATGTTCTCGACAGAGCAGCCGGAGGGACGGACGGAAAATCCGCACCAGATCCCAGAGCTGCTGAACCGGGAAGAGACCATGCGCCGGATGCTGCTGCATCAGGGCATCGGGCATGGAGCAGGCGGCGTTTTCTTCCGGAGGGAGGTTTGGGGAGATTTGCAGTTCCCCGTTGGCATCCTGTACGAGGACTATGCGGTGATGTATCGGGCCATTGCCCGCTGTGCAAAAGTGGAAGTGTTTCCGGAACCGATGTACGATTACCGCATTCATACCGGTTCGACCATGAAGAGCGGCATTGCCGAGAAGAATCTGGTCATTCTGGATGTGGGCGAAGACGTGACCCGCTTTATTGCGGAAACGGTCCCTGTGCTGAAAGCAGAAGCGGAATATCTGCAGCTGGTTACATACCTGAAGACACTGAAAGGCATTCTGGATGGCGGCTTTGGCAGCTATCCGGAGGCTCAGGCACGGATCTGCCGCTTTGTGCAGGAACACCGGGCGCTTGCCCGGCGGCCCTGGGCCAAAAAGGCAGACCGGATCAAGGTGGAAACACTTCTGATCAGCAAGCGGCTGTTCTATGCCGTTTATGGGCTGGGAGAATGGAAAAATAAACACACAGTCGAAAAATAAAATGGAGAAGTTATGCTGATTTATCTGGGGACTTTTGCGGCTTCTGTGGGCATTGCCGCCTATGGCGAGCACCTGCGGACGAAGAAAAACAATGAGAAGGGCTTTTATCTCTGCCTGGCGCTGGCGGTGCTGGTGATGGCGGTATTGGCAGGCTTGCGGGACCCGTCCATTGGCACGGACAGCGTGGTGTATGAGGGATGGGTGGCGGATGCAAAGCTGCAGGATGGTTTGCTGGCCTGCATCCGGCAGCGGCACAAAACAGAGCCGCTGTTTATGACGCTGGTCTATCTGGCGGCCCATGTTTTTGGCGATGTCCATTGGCTCTACTTTATGGTGGACCTGCTGGCCTGCGGCCTGTTTATGATCGGGCTGGTGCAGTATAAGGAGTATGTCTCCGTGCCCTATGGCTGGCTGGCTTACCTCTGCCTGTATTATGGCGATACCTACAATGCCGAGCGGCAGTCTGTGGCGCTGGGTGTGGCATTTCTGGCGTACAGCTTTGCGTGGAAGAAAAAGTATCACTGGGCGGTCCTACTGCTGGCGGTTTCCTGCCTGTTCCACAATGCCACCTTTATCTCGTTTGGCGCGCTGCTGATCTATATCCTGCTTCAGCATTTCGACAACTGGTGGGTCAAGGGTGGCCTGGCGGCATTTTCGGTCTACCTTGCCTTCTTCAGCAAGGCTGTGGTCAGGCTGGCTCTGAATGTTGACTTTATTGATCGACTTTACGGATATTATTATGATGCCAATGCGGGCGGCTTCACTCTGAATCCCATCATTGTGCGTCTGCCTTTTCTGATCCTGCCCATTGTGCTGTACCGCTGGTATGCCAGAGAGGAAGGGGCGGGCCATCGCCGCTTTACCCGCTCGGATGCTGATTTCTGGATCGTGATGATCCTGATCGAGATGGCAACGGCCCAGCTGCGCAATATCAATGTGCCGCTCTACCGCATCTGCCTGTATTTTGCGTTCTTCCGTTATCTCGCCATTGGCCGTGTGGTCAAGTGCGTGGAGGATGAGCGTCTGCGCAAGCTGCTGAAGGCTGCCATGTGGGGAATGCTGGTCATCATCTGGATCTATCAGGCGTATATTCAGGGCAACAATGCCATTTGCCCGTACACCTCAGAGATCCTCCACATCGGCAGAGAAACATTCTTCTGAGGGAACAGAACATGGAGACAGAGCTGATCAGTGTCATTGTCCCGGTCTACAATGTGGAGCGATATCTCCGCCGCTGCGTGGACAGCATCCTGCACCAGACCTATCAGGATCTTGAGGTCCTGCTGGTGGATGATGGTTCCACCGATGCCAGCGGAGCCATCTGCGACGAATATGCTGCACAGGAAGAACGTGTAACAGCAGTCCACCAGAAAAACGGGGGACTCTCTGCAGCGCGCAACGCGGGGCTCGAACGGGCACAGGGAACGTATCTCTGCTTTGTAGACAGTGATGACTTTCTGGACAGCCGGATGCTGGAAACGCTTTGCCGTGACCTGCAGGAACAGGATGCGGACGTTGCTGTGGGGGGCTTCCGGATATTTGAACGGGAGGAAGAGCTTGCCCCGGCAGAACTCACCGTACCGGTGCAGTGTATGACAGGCCGGGAAGCCATCCGCAGCACCCTTGTCTCGGATGAGCTGGGGGATTTTGCCTGGAACAAGCTCTACAAGCGGGAGCTGTTCCGGGATATCCGCTATCCGCTGGGGCGGATGATGGAGGATCAGGGCACGACATACCGCATTTTTCAGCAGTGCAGCAAGGTCGCATACCGCCCGGTGCCGCTGTATTATTACTATCAGCGCCCGGACAGCATCCTTCACCGCAGGAACATGAAGTTCTACGAGGATAAGCTGGATATGGGCTATCAGAAATATCAGGCCATCCGGGAAGCATACCCGGGAATGCCGGAGAATGATGCCGCCATGCTGAGCGTGGTGGAGCACTGCTATCCGTATCTGATGCAGGATATGGAGCGCCGCGCAAAGATGGAGGCCTTTCTGCAGGAGTGTGACCCGGCGGCGGCAAAGCTGCTCTGCACCAGCAGCCAGCGGAAGTATCAGCTGCTCAGATGCAGCCGGAGGCTGTATGCAAAACTGTTTCTGCTGAAAAACGGCCCGGCGGCAGAATAAAATGGATTGAGGAAAAGAATGAGGGAAAACAGTTGCATTTCTGTAATAGTTCCGGTATATTGTGTGGAACAGTATTTGGAAAAATGCGTGAGCTCCATTGTAAACCAGACCTATAAAAATTTGGAGATCATTCTTGTGGATGATGGATCTCCAGATAACTGCCCGCAACTCTGTGATGATTGGCAGAAGAAAGATAAGCGTATTCGCGTTATTCACAAGGAAAACGGTGGGTTATCTGATGCGAGAAATGCGGGCCTGCGTGCTTCCAGTGGAGAACTGGTGATGTTTGTTGATTCGGATGACTGGATCGCACCGGAGATGGCCGAAAAAATGGAATTGGCCATGAGAACATATCATGCCGACATGGTGCTGTGCCAGTTCGCAAAGGTTTTTCCAGATGGTCGTGAAGTAAAGTGGTTTTCTGCGGGAAAAGATGCTGCTGTATATGGACGGAGAGAATTGTTTGACAAACTTGTTCGGGATGAAGAAATCAGCAATCATGTTTGGCGGCGGTTGTATAAAAGAAAACTGATTCCGGATGATATATTTCCAAAGGGAAAAAATTACGAAGATATTTATGTGATGGCAGAGCTGTCTGGAAAATGCAATACATTCGTTAGTCTGGATGCGGTGTATTACTATTATCGTCAGAACGCAAGTGGAATTCTGCAAAACAAGAGCTATAAGAACATGCTGAATTATCTGGAAGGCTTGAAAAAAAACTACTCAGACATTCAGCGAAACTACCCGGAACTGAAAATAGAGATAGACTATGCAAAGGCGAGAACGACAACCTATGCATGGGAGGATTTGCATACGTCCAAAAAGATGACAGAAGAGGAGAGAAAAGAAATAAGATCAGAAATCGCCCAATGGGGTGCGAATCTTTCTTCAGAAGCTCTTTCAAAGATGTTCTGGCGACAGAGAGTATACTATAATCTTATTATGAAACAAAAAGATTTTTCAGCATCTGTTTGGTACGAACTGTGGTTCCATGAGAATAATCTATGCTGTAAAGTTAGACGGACTGCAAAAAAGATGTTAAAAAGGGGCAGTGTGAATAACTAGATGAAAAAATCACTTAGCTTCAATGCAGCAATGAGTGCGTTTAAGACACTGATGAATATTATCTTCCCGCTCATTACATTCCCTTACGCTTCCAATGTTCTTCAGGTGGAAAACCTGGGCAAAGTGAACTTTGCAAGCTCCGTCTGCGGGTATTTTCTGCTGTTTGCAGGCCTTGGCATCTCCTCCTATGCGGTGCGTGAGGGATCCCGCTATGTGAATGACCGGGAAAAACTGTCGGCTTTTGCATCGGAGATGTTCTCCATCAATATGATCTCCACAGCCCTGACCTATGCGGCATTGGCGGTGACGATGCTTTTCTGGACAAAGCTCCATGCCTATACCGACCTGATGCTGGTGCTGAGTTTACAGATCTTCTTTACGACCATCGGCACCGAATGGGTGTTCACGATCTTTGAGGAGTATACCTATATCACCATCCGAGGTCTGCTGTTTCAGGTGCTGTCCATTTTCATGCTGTTTGCCTTCGTCAAGACCCGGGATGACTACTGCATCTATGCAGGCATCACGGTGTTTGCGGCGGTAGGTGCCAATGTGCTCAATTTTTTCCGGGCCCGGCGGTACTGCACCATCCGGCTGGTAAGAAAGATCGACTGGAAAAAGCACCTCAAGCCCATCCTCATCATCTTTGCATCCACGCTGGCAACGACCCTTTATGTCAGCTCGGATACCACGATTCTGGGCATTCTGGGAACAGATTACAATGTGGGCATTTACTCGGTGGCGGGTAAGATCTACGGTATTGTAAAGAACCTGCTTTCGGCGGTGCTGGTGGTGTCTATCCCGCGGCTGTCCCATTATGCGGGCGTGGGGGACAAGGCAAACTTCAACAAGCTGTTCAACAATATCTTCAACGCGCTCACCGTGGTGGTGGCTCCGGCTGTGGTGGGACTGTTTGCCCTCAGCCGGGAGGTCGTCCTCTTTATTTCCGGGGAAAGCTATCTGGATGCGGTGATGCCCCTGCAGATCCTGAGCCTTGCCCTGATCGTCTGTCTGTTTGGCTGGCTGTATAATTCCTGCGCGCTTCTGCCCTGCGGAAGAGAAAAGGAACTGTTCTGGATCACGCTGGTCAGCGGTCTGCTGAACGTGGGGCTGAACATCCTGCTCATCCCGCGGTTCCGGGAGAATGCGGCGGCCTTTACCACCCTGCTGGCAGAGCTGTGCTCCATGATGCTCTGCATCCGCTGCTCCAGGGGCCTGGTCACGGTCTCAGCTGACCGGCGCACCGTTGGCTCGGTGCTCTGCGGCTGTGTGGGCATCGTTCTTGTCTGTACCGGGGTCAAGGCACTGACTCTGCCCAATCTCATCTGCATTCTGGCGGCGGTGCTGGGCTCAGTGGCTGCATACGCAGCCATCCTGCTGGGCATGAAAAATCCGCTGGTGCTGGAATATCTGGAAAAAGCGAAGCAGAAGTTCCGGAAAATATCCTGAATGGACAGGACCCGCTGCGGGGGCGAACACTCCCTGCGGCGGGTCTTTTTCAGAAAAAACGGCGGTTTTTGGTGCGTTCCGGCAAAATCACCACATTTCTTTGCTTCTGCAACAAATGTTTGTTAATAAATTATCCATCTCCCATCCTTGCAATACACACGCTTTTTGTTTATAATAAGGATGTACGGGGAAGTTCGCAGTGCGCGGCCCCCGATGAAGAGCAAAATTCGATTCCGAACGAAAAGAATTTGAGAGGAGTTTGTTACCATGGGTTTAGGTAAGAAAACGATCGACGATCAGAATTACTGCGGCAAGAAGGTCCTTGTCCGCTGCGATTTCAATGTCCCGATGAAGGACGGCGTGATCACCAACGAGAACCGCATCAATGCGGCTCTGCCCACCATCCAGAAGCTGGTCAACGATGGCGCTAAGGTCATCCTGTGCAGCCACCTGGGCAAGCCCAAGAACGGCCCCGAGGCAAAGTTCAGCCTGGCACCCGTTGCTGTGGCTCTGAGCGCAAAGCTGGGCAAGACCGTTGTGTTCGCTGATGACGATAACGTTGTGGGCGAGAACGCAAAGGCTGCTGTTGCCGCAATGAACAACGGCGATGTCGTTCTGCTGCAGAACACCCGTTTCCGCAAGGAAGAGACCAAGAACATGCCCGAGTTCAGCCAGGATCTGGCTTCTCTGGCCGATGCATATGTGGACGACGCGTTCGGCAGCTGCCACCGTGCACACTGCTCCACCGCAGGTGTCACGGAGTATGTCAAGGATACCGCTGTCGGCTACCTGATGGAGAAAGAGATCAAGTATCTGGGCAACGCGGTCAACGATCCCGAGCGCCCCTTTACCGCAATTCTGGGCGGCGCAAAGGTTGCTGATAAGCTGAACGTCATCTCCAACCTGCTGGAGAAAGTGGACACCCTGATCATCGGCGGCGGCATGGCCTATACCTTTATCAAGGCACAGGGCTATGAGGTCGGCAAGAGCCTGTGCGATGACTCCAAGCTGGACTACTGCAAGGAGATGATGGCAAAGGCAGAGGCCAAGGGCGTTAAGCTGCTGCTGCCCGTGGATGCAGCCTGCATCAAGGACTTCCCCGATCCCATCGACGCACCCGTCGATGTCACCATTGTTCCTGTCACCGCCATCCCGGCTGACATGGAGGGCTGCGACGTCGGCCCCGAGACCATGAAGATCTTCGCAGAGGCTGTCAAGGCTTCCAAGACCGTCGTCTGGAACGGCCCCATGGGCGTGTTCGAGAACCCGACTCTGGCTGCCGGCACTCTGGCCGTTGCCAAGGCAATGGCTGAGAGCGACGCTACCACCGTCATTGGCGGCGGCGACAGCGCGGCAGCTGTCCAGCAGATGGGCCTGGGCGACAAGATGACCCACATCTCCACCGGCGGCGGCGCTTCTCTGGAGTACCTGGAGGGCAAGGAGCTGCCCGGCATCGCTGTCATCCAGAACGCATAATTTTTTCCGGCATCACAATGGGTGCGGCGGCATTTGCGCCGCCGCACCTTTTTTATTGAGAAGGTAAATGTAAAGGAGATAGACATCATGGATAAGGCAAAGCGTAAGGCAATCATTGCAGGCAACTGGAAGATGAACAAGA
>OIYH01000754.1_pt1 | contig 21584 bp, 11 predicted proteins | sample 1587911 | NCBI WGS metagenome assembly OIYH01 (sample SAMN03283252) | human gut metagenome | biome: human-associated habitat; material: feces | host: Homo sapiens | place: USA | collected 2013
GCGAATGGCTGCCGCGCGTGTAGAATTTCTTGGCATCGACCGTCCACGTGAGATTCGGGTCGATGACCGTGACATCGGCATTGGCGCCGACGTTCAGCGTGCCGGCATCGAGCTGGAAGGCCTGCGCAGGACCCCAAGTCATCTTTTCGATAATCGTCGGGATGTCGACCTTGCCCGTCTGGCAGAGGTCCGTGAAGAGAACGCCAATCGACGTCTCCAGGCCCGGGAAGCCGCTCGGTGCGTACATGTACTCGCGGTCTTTTTCTTCCTGTGCATGCGGCGAATGGTCCGTGACGATGGCATCAATCGTGCCGTCCTTGAGGCCTTCGACCATGGCGTCAACGTCTTTTTGCGTGCGCAGCGGCGGATTCGTCTTCGTGGAACTGTCGTAGAGATTGACACATTCATCCGTCATCGTCAGATGATGCGGCGTGACCTCCGTCGTGACGCGGATGCCGTGGGCTTTTGCCTCACGCACGAGCTGCACGGAACGGCCCGAGCTGATGTGGGCGACGTGCACGCGCGCGCCGGCGTACTCTGCGAGCAGAATGTCGCGGGCCACGGCGATATCCTCGGCGACCGTCGGACGGCCCTTCATGCCAAGCATCGCGCTTCTATGACCTTCGTTCATGACACCTTCTTCAACGAGCGAAGGTTCTTCTTCGTGGTTGATGATGACTTTATCGAACGTATGGAGATAATCGTAAGCATTGAGGAGGACCTTGGCCGTCGGGTCAAAGTGGCCGTCATCGGAGAAGGCCACGGCACCGGCTTCGACCATGTCGCCGAGCTCGGCAAGCTCCTGCCCTTTCTGGCCCTTCGTCACCGCACCGATAATGCGGATATGGACTTTGGCGACATCCTCAGCGCGCTTTTCGAGGCTGCGCACCATGGCTGCCGTATCGACGACCGGTTTCGTGTTCGGCATCGTGGCGACCGTCGTGTAGCCGCCGGCAGCTGCTGCCTTGGAGCCCGACTCGAAGTCTTCCTTGGCTTCCTGACCCGGCTCACGGAAATGCACGTGCATGTCGATGAGGCCCGGCGTGACAATCTTGCCCGTGGCATCGTAGACTTCGGCGCCTTCGGCTGCGAGGTCTTTGCCGACGGCTTTAATCTTGCCGTCTTCGATGAGGACATCCGCAATATCATCAAAATGCTCTGCCGGATTGATGACCCGGCCATTTTTCAGGATCATTTTCATTCTTGTTTTCCTCCCGTCAGAACCAAGGTAAAGAGTGCCATGCGGACGGCTACGCCGTTCTGTACTTCTTCCTGAATGGCGGAATTGTCACCGTAGGCGACGAACGGCGAAATTTCCCAGCCTTTATTCATCGGACCCGGATGCAGGACGAGCACGTCGTCTTTCGCGAGCGCGAGGCGTTCGTTGTTGAGGCCGAAGATGCGGGCGTATTCACGCGTTGTCGGGAACAGGCCGCCCTTCATGCGCTCGAGCTGGATGCGCAGGACTTCGATGACATCGGCGTCCTTGATGGCATCTTCGATGCGTTCGTGTACGACGATGCCCGGCTCCTCATAGAGGAAGCGCGGCAGCAGCGTCTTCGGGCCGGCGATATGTACTTCCATGCCCATCTTGCGCATGCCGTAGATATCCGAACGAGCCACGCGGCTGTGGAGCACATCGCCGAGGATGGCGACCTTGAGGCCTTCGAGATGGCCTTTGTGCTGCTCAATCGTGAAGAGGTTCAGAAGGCCCTGCGACGGATGCGCATGTGCGCCATCGCCGGCGTTGATGATGACCGGGCTCACGACGCGCGAAGCGTATTCTGCGGCACCCTCTGCCTTGTGGCGCATGACGATGGCATCGACGCCCATGGCTTCAATCGTGTAGAGCGTATCGCGCAGGCTCTCGCCCTTGACGATGCTCGACGAACCTGACGTGATGTTGACGACATCGGCGCCGAGGTACTTGCCGGCGAGCTCGAAGGACGTACGCGTACGCGTGCTCGGCTCGTAGAACAGCGTTACAATGGACTTGCCGCGCAGTGTCGGGACTTTCTTGATGTCACGATGAATGATGTTCTTCATTTCCTTGGCTGTCTCAAGTACGAGACGGATTTCCTCTGCCGAAAAATCAGCGAGTCCGAGGACGTTCTTGCCCCGTAAGGATACATTTGTTTTCCCCAAGTCAATCACTCCTTAATACTTTGAAAAATCCGGTTAACATGGTCCATTGTCTTTTCAGCCGAAAATTAGAAAAGGAGCTCCCCTATGCGTATGCATAAGAAAGCTCCTGGCTTTACGTAAGCTTATGACGTTACTTTATCTGGCTCCCTTTATGCGTATCGCAGTACGCATCTTAAAAAGGCAATGATTCTCTTGTTTGACTGTAGTCATTATATCGTATCTTCGTCATAAACGCAAGGCACACGCCGCGATTTTTATTCTGTCATAAATTTTTTTCATGAGCAATTATAATAGGAAAGAAACTTACCATTATACTATGTGTATCATGGATTGTTCTTTTTTCTTCCCTCTGCCAACAGTTCCTTTTTCTGTCCTTCCAGCAAGGATTCAGACACCGATTTCTTTTGAGCAGCTTCTGGCAGGGAAGCATTCTGATCATCGGGGAGCAGGGATGCTGCTCTCTTTTTAAGATACTCTTCTGCAACAGTCTGTGTAATCCTGCCAGTCTGTTCAATAATTTTGTCTTTGGTCGCTAGAAAACTTTTCGTCACCAATTCCTGACGTTCCTGTATTTTCTGCAGCTGCGTCATGATAAACTGATTTTGGCGTTCACGGTCATCCTTAATCTGTGAGGCAAAAATTTCATACTCCAGTGAATCTTTATCATACTGCTGAAGTAAATGCAAGAGCTGTGGCAGCTTTTTCGTCGTGTATTCCTCCCCATTTGCCTGAATCCGAGCGCCTACTTCTTCATAAAAGGCTTCAATTTCACGAATCATCGGCAGAGAGCCTTCTTCGATGATGACGATACGGTTCTTAGCAACTTCCAGCATTTTCTCCTGCAATACAACAAGCTGTTCGGCAAAGGCCTTCATATTCTTCGCACGTGCCTCATCGATGGCAATCTGCGTCAGGCCCTGTGCTTTCAGGAGTTCCAATTGGGCATCACGCATCAGTTCAATACGTTCCTGCTCTTTATCAGCCATCTCTAATTTCAGATTCCGTTCAATCTCTGCTACGCGGACTTTGTCAGGTTCATAATTGTAATTGCTGGTGGAACGGCTGCCGCCCGAGGAAGAAGAACTGCTGCTAAAGATCCCCTTGACTCTGTCCCAAATACTGCCGAATATCCCCATATTATTTCCTCCCAAAACGTCTTCCACCTGCCGGCTGCGAAACCTGCCCAATGTGCAGACATTCGCAAAATGTTCACAGTTATTGAAGATTAGATGGTAGCCGGCATCTCCCAAACAGGCACGTGCATAATTGACGATTCCCTCTACCGGATAAAGGTCAGCAAGCTCATCTTCATTATATTCCTTGACCTCTACAGTGCCGCCATCCAAAAATTTTCCCAAATCCGTACGAATAACATGTGCCTTCGACCAGTCCAGAACGCTGTCATCATCATCACCGGTAAAATGAATGACTTCATTATCCGTTATGTAAATGCCATGATGATAATAAAGTCCATTGAGACGTGAGACCCGGATATGGTCACCGCGCTGTGGCTTTCTGCTTATCCATACTTCCGGTGCTTCAATCGTCAGGAACTGTTCCGGCAATAGCTGCGAACCATCTACCATAGGAATACTCATCATGAATTACTTCTCTTGCTTCTAGTCTTCACTTTATTTTGCAAATCCGTTCGCATGCGAAACATCAAAGCATTGAAATCTTTGTCGCGCTGCTGCAGGGCTTGGCTATATGCCTGGCCATCTGCCATATACGCTGTAAGATTCTGCCGTTTTAATGATGTCAGCCGTTCCAGAGTTTCCTGAGAAACATCTCCCAGCTCTTCTTCCTGCAAGAATTCTCGGATATTGTCCATCCGTATGATAAAAAATGGTTCGGCCCATTTCAGCAGGAACATGCGCTCTTCCGCTTTTTGACGAGAGAATATCATCTTCATCATCTGCTGTTGGAATTTCTCACTGATTTGATACAAGGCAATTTCTACCGCAATCTTATCCTGTAAGTCACCGCCTGCTTGAAAGGCGTATTGCTGATAGATGCCCTTGCGTTCATTTAAATAGAAATTATTGACATTACTTTCGTATTCTCCCAAAATATACAAAATCTGTTCAGCCACCGTATGGTTATTGGGAAGATTTTCCAGCAAATGCCCCTGCAGCGCAAACTCTGCCAGCGGCAGAAAACGCTGACTGCTGGCAAAATAATTTTTCTGCCACTTCGCATACCATTGTTCATAAACATCTGCTTCAATACCATCCTGCTGGCAAAGAAGAACAAACTCATCACGCATACTGGTCTTGAAGACTTTATAGTTGTTCATTCTCGCGTTGTATATATCGATAAGGTTTGTCACAAAGTCACGATGCTGCGCAAAGAACGCAACCTTCTGCTGAACTGCTTTCATAATGCGTGCCATATTCTCGACCAAGAACGTAAAGCTTGCACGCGGCTCCTGCTCCATTTTTACTAATTCATACATAGCATCCGAACCGAGAGAAATTTCATTCAGACGCTGTTCCAAAGTCTGCGCCTGCTGACGAATGGCCAAAATCTGGGACTTGGCCGTGTCCATTCCCAATTCCAGACGGGAAGCCAATACGCGCTGCTGGTCAGCCAGCAATTGATTTTCCCGGTCCGTCAAATGTGGATTATCCGTATAGCGGCTGCTGAGCTGCAAACCAATCTTGGCAAAGGCCTCCATAGTCTCATGCTGACCATCCTCGTATTTCTGCAGGATATCAAGCATTTTTTCCGTGATAGAATATACAGCTTGATAATACTGGATAACTGAGTTATTGATAGACGGAATGTCGTACCCTGAGAGCAACGGACGATAGTCGAAATTTGCTGTCAGCCCCATGGATTGAGCACGCAGCTGGCTGAGTTCTAATTGCTGCAGCTGCTGTAAAAGCTGAGGTCTCTCGATATAGATTTGCTGGTAAATGCGATTGGCTTCTTCATTCATGCTCCAATCGTTATTCCGAAAAATCGGTACAAGCCCATTCTGGACAAATAAATTGAGTGTCATCCGGGCACGTTCATCCTCGGTATAAATCTGGTTGCCCTGAGATACGTTGGCCACATATTCATCATTGGTAAGCTGAGAATTGCAAACGATTAGAGTGCCTCCTGCATGTTCCTTTGGATAATCACGATCCGTCCATACACTGGTAATTTTCCCATATTTGTTGATAATGGTTTGACCGCATCTTGCAATTTCTCGGTGGTCTCCCGTCCAATAAGGCAATCCATCTTCACGCGCTACATACTCAAATTCCGGTATCGTAACAATATGCCAGTTTGTATAGCCGTCCAGATTTAGATTTTTGACAACAGTCATTGCTTCATCTAATGAATACGGCACACGCTGACTGTCTGTTTCTGACTTGAAATACGGAAAATATGTTGGATTCTGCCATAGCAGGCCGGTGTTTTTATCCATCAGGATTCGCGGCTTATTCTTGAAATAGTACCAGCGCTGCGATTTAATGGCTTCCAGGATTTTGCGAGTGCCCGAGCCCAGAGCCGCGATTTTTTGTTCTATTGCATGCAGCGTTTCATCAATCGCTTTTATCTGCGCTTTCATGTTATTTTTCTGCACAAGAAGCTGCTGCCGCTGACTACTCAAGCGGTTCATCTCTGCAGCATTGGCAGGATTTTCTATGCCATCTGCCTCAAACGTAATTTCATTCAGCCTCGCGGTTATATTGTTATACGAATAAGCGTTCAATCGGGTTATCATCTTTGCGGCGCTTCCATTTTCCCCCATATCAAATTCAGTCATAGCAAGTACTCCTTTATAGCTGCAGAACACATTACGTTGTAAAGAAAAGCCGCCCGAGGGCGGCTATATTTCATTGCTGCGCAATATTGAGTTCTTGTTTCAAGGCCTTCTGCAGCGTTTGCGAAAAGTTGATGCCGTAGTTCTCTGCCTGAGCATTGAGCCATGCAGGAATACTAAGCGTTTTCTTGACAAAACGCTTGGCCATTTTCTCACGGATGGCCGGCATAAACGCATCGACGAGGAAAAAAGTCTCGTTCTCTTTGAGTTTATGCGCAGCAGCGAGCTCACGGATAGTCGAGGGAGCTGGCGGTATTTCTTCATCATCCTCCATCCCCCACAAATGCAGAGCTAAAACATCACGTGCTTCTTCAACAGCTTCGGCTTCCGTTTTGCCATACGTTACACAGCCCGGCAGATCAGGAAACGTCACATGTACGCCGTCTTTCTCATAATCGAGCAGCGCGATATAACGATAAAAATCTGGCTTTTTCGTTTTTTCCATATGCAGCGCCTCTTTTCTCCGCAGATATACTTGACAAAAGAAGCTGGATTATTCAAAGTGAAGCCCAGCTTGTCTCTCGATACTCTTCAAATCATTCAGACTTAAATCCTTGACTGGATGACGAACGGTAACGCGTCCCTTCTTCGTCGGATGTTTAAATTGATGATGGTCGCCGACACAGGCAACTTCATACCAGCCATCCTGTTTCAATATCTTGAGTATCTCTCTAGAAGAATAGCCTTTCATGCCTGTTCTCCCTTCATATATATTTTAATACGTACTTTATTACGTGTCAAGATATACATATTAATTAGAAATCAGATATTGAACGGTGTGAAGAGTTTGCGGATGTAGTTGCGGGCTTTGCTCATGACTTTGATGACCGGCTCCATCATCTTTGGCTGGCGTACGACGTACTGCATGACGCGGCGGCGCAGCTGACGGTAATCGGAGTCGAAGTCGCGCAGGACGTCCTCCATCTCTTTCTCGACGGAAACGGCCGGGATGTTCGACGGGATGATTTCCGACGCGCGGCCGGAGATTTTCGCGAGGTCGCCGCGGAACGGGATGTAGCACTCAAGGCCGAGTTCCTTCTGGATGCGCGTCTTGAGGGCTTCCTGCGCCGCGCCTTCGCCGTGGACGATGAAGACTTTTGCGGGCTTCGGGCTCGTGATTTCGCCGAGCCAGGTCATGAGCTGGTTGGCATCGGCATGAGCCGAGAAGCCGTCGAGGCTCTTAATCTGCGCCTTGACGGCGATTTCCTCACCGAGCACGCGCACGCGCTTGATGCCGTCGATGAGCCTACGGCCAAGGCAGCCTTCGGCCTGATAGCCGACAAAAAGAATCGTCGATTCCGGACGCCAGAGGTTGTGTTTGAGATGATGCAGCACACGGCCGGCATCCGCCATGCCCGAAGCCGAGATGATGATGGCCGAGCCTTCCGAGCTGTTGAGGGCACGCGATTCGGCGGCCGTTTCACAGAGATGGACCTGCGAGAAATCCGGCACCCTGCCGCTCTTGCCAAAGAGCTTGAGCGATTCCTCATCAAAATCACGGAAGTTCTTGAGGAAAACGCGCGTCGCAGCGATGGCCAGCGGACTGTCGATGATAATCGGGATATCCGGGTCGAGGCGTCCTTCCTGATGCAGGCGGTAGAGATAATAGAGCAGCGTCTGCGTGCGGCCGACGGCGAACGACGGGATAATGAGGTTGCCGCCGCGGTCCATCGTCTCATTGACAATCTCAATCAGCGCCGTTTCCTTGTCGTAGAGCTGATGCAGGCGGTCGCCGTACGTCGACTCCATGAGCACGAAATCCGCGCCCTTAATGATGGTTGGGTCCTTTAAAAGCGGCTGATTCGGCTGGCCGAGGTCGCCCGAGAACACGAGCTTCGTCTCCTTGTCGTTTTCCTTGACGTAGACCTCAAGAATCGCCGAGCCGAGGATATGGCCGGCATCGCGGAACACGACGCGCAGATTGTCGGAAAGCTTGAGTTCCTCGTTGTACGGCACCGGCGAAAACTGCTTCAATGCGTCGAGGGCGTCATTGATGCCGTACAGAGGTTCCACCGGTGCATCGCCGCGGCGCTGGCCCTTGCGGTTGAGCATCTCCGCATCCGATTCCTGAATATGCGCGGAGTCCGGCAGCATGATTTTCGCAAGGTCGCAGGTCGACTGCGTCGCGTAGACCGTGCCCTTGAAGCCCTCACGTACGAGCTTGGGAATCATGCCGCAGTGGTCGACGTGCGCGTGCGTCAGCAGCACGCCGTCGATGTCTGCCGGGTTGAACGAGAATTCCTCATAATTGTACTCGCGAATGCGTTTCGAGCCCTGAAACATACCGCAGTCCACGAGATACCTGTCCTCGCCTGTCTCTAAAAGATAGCACGAGCCTGTAACCGTATGGGCAGCCCCCAGGAATTCGAGTCTCATAAGAAAACCCCCTTTAAATCGGATACAATTCCTTCCTATATATAATAGAAAGGGATATCATCGTTTCGATTCTGTATCCATTCTTATCGTTCGGTCCTTACTGTATATGAATAATATTCGCATTCATATGTTCGGAATCCTCTTTTTGAACAAAAGATTTACGCAGGATTTACGCAAAATATTCCTGCACAAAATGAATCCACGTTTTGACGTTGCGGTTCACATAGCCGCCTTTCGACCAGGCGAGGACGAGATTTTCGCGCAGCTCCGGACGAAACGGGATGACAGCAATGTCCTGAAAGCCTTTATCCTCATCTGAGCACAAAGAAGCGGCCATCGTCTCATAAAGGAAAGCCCCGCCGCTGCCCTCACGGATGAAATCAAGAATCGTCATGACCTGACTCGAGCAGAGGACAATGCGCGGCGTGATATTTGCCTTATACAGGGACTGCAGGATGGGCTGATTCAGTACCGAATCGTCATTCTGCAGAATCAGCGGCACGTCCCTGAGGTCTTTGGCCGTGATATATTCTTTTTTGGCCAGTGGATGCTGCCGGGCAATGCAGAACGCGAACCGGTCTTTCAGCAGAATCCGGCAGTTGAACTGTGCGGGCGTCTGGTCCTTGAAATTCACCAGACAGCAGTCGAGCTCCCCATTCGTGAGTTTTTCGAGCGAACGCTTCGAGCTGTATTCGTGCAGCACCACCGGCACGGCGTGCGCGGCCTGAAAAGCGCGCAGCATCTGCGGAAACAGCGCGACGCCGCGAATCGGCGGGATGCCCACGTGTACGCGGTAGCTGTCCTCCGGCCGCCCCGCAAAATTCGCGTACATATCATCACAGCGCTGCAGTATATCGACAGCCCTGCGGTAAAACGCCCGGCCGTCCTCTGTCAGCACGACCTTGTTGCCCATATGCGTGTAAAGCTCCAGCGAAAATTCCTTTTCAAGCGACTTTATCGCCACAGAAATTGTCGGATGTGAGACAAAAAGAGCCTCCGCCGCTTTCGAAATGCTGCCATAGCGGCAGACGGCACAAAAATATTCCAATTGCGTAAACGTCATGACAGCCGCCCCCTTATCTCTGCTGTAAAAAAATCCTACACCGGGATGACAAAAATCAACTGTTATTATTATAGTACACCCTCTATAATTTAGCTATGAGGAACATGAAAACTCTAGTCACATGAACGATTCAGCCAGCAGATTATGGAGGAAAACAGTATGAGTACATTTACAGATTCCCAGCGCAGCCGTGCCGCACGTTTTGCCGCGATGCACCGCGAGGAAGGCATGTTCATCCTGCCAAACGCCTGGGATGTCGGCAGTGCCGTTGTCTATGAAAAAGAAGGCTTCCCCGCCGTCGCCACGTCAAGTGCCGGCGTTGCCTACGGCCTCGGTCAGTCCGACTGCCAGCAGATTGATTTTGAAGACCTCGTCTGGCTCGTGACGAAAATGTGCAGCCGTGTAAACATCCCGGTCACGGTCGACTTCGAGCGCGGCTACGGCGAAAAACCTGAAGAAATCAAGAGGAACGCCCGCCGTCTGCTCGTTGCCGGCGCCGTCGGCTTCAACATCGAAGATGGCTCGCCGGATGGCACGATGGGTCCTGTCGAACGTCAGCTCATGGTCATCGATGTCCTCAAGGAACTCAAAAAAGAGTTTTCGCTCGATTTCGTCATCAATGCCCGCACCGATGCGTACTGGTACAATGTGGCCGACGAAGAGACGAAGCTGCAGCTCAGTCTGACACGTGGCCGCCAGTACGCCGAAGCCGGCGCCGACTGCATTTTTGTCGCCGGTCCCGTCGGCCTGCCGGAAGTCAAACGCTTCGTCAAAGAGATTCCCGCCCCTATCAACATCCTGCTCAACGGCAAATACCATGATTTTGACGGGCTTCGCAAAGCCGGCGTGCGCCGTCTCAGCGTCGGTTCCGGCCCCGCCCGCTGCGTTTACCGCAACGTCATCCAGATGGCCGACAGCCTCAAACAGGGCGAATGCAGCGAAATCCTCAGCTGCGATTTCAGCTATAAACAGGCCAATGCATATTTCCAAAAATAAATATACGCCTCGTGCGTTTTCTAGACAGCAGCCGCCGTGCTGCTGTTTTTTCGTAGGCAGAAAAAAGAGACTGCCTAAAAAAGCAGTCCCTAACATAACTCAATATAAAAAGAATATTATTTTTCAGCCGCAGCTTCAGCTTTGTCAATCTGTCCGCCATAGACATCACGGTAAATTTTTGACTTCTCACCGTTCTTTTGCTGAACGACTTCGTCGCGGCTGTTGACGCGGACGCGTTCGACTTTGTTATGGTCGTTGTCGTCGCCGGAGACGCGGTCAACGCGGAAGCGGTTCAGGCTGAGTTCGCGGATTTCGGGGTCGAATTCCTCGGCCATGCGCTCCATATCGCCATCGGCCGCAGCGCCGTTTTCGAGGGCGCGCTCGAAAATCGCGGCAAATTCGTAGCGCGTCAGCGTCCGGCTGCCCTTGAACTCGCCATCTGGGTAGCCCTCGAGCAGGCCGCGGTCGGCGAGTTTTTTGACGTAATCATAGGCCCAGTGATTTTCCGGAACATCCGGGAACAGCAGCGTGCGTTTCTGCGGCTTGGCAGCGGCCTCCACCGTCCCCGACGAAGCACCGACCATCGCTTCGAGCTTCTCAATCTTGGCATTCTGCTGCTGGAGCATAGTATTCTGCTTCTCGACAAAATCCTTGAGCGCAAGGATTTCCTTGGCCATCGCGACGCGGCTGTTCGTCACATGATTGCCCTGACCAAATTTGAAGCTGATGCCGGCGTTGACCATATTCTCCCCGCCGCCGACCGTGCCGCCAATCGAGAGAGTCGTATCCTCATTTGGCTGATAGAATGCACCGACCGCAGCAGCATTCGCGCCACGGTAGTTGCCGTAGCCGACTGCGAAATCCCATTTGTCGTCAGGGTCAAAATCCTGCGGATGCAGGGCCGCGAGAGCTGCGGCACCCGCACCGACGCGATCGACACGGCGGCTGACATTGCTGATCTCGCCGCCCATTTTCTTGAGCTGGGAGACGTTGACAGCGTCATCGTCAGCCGTGCCGGCGGCGACGTTGTGGATTTGGTTGCCAGCCATGCTGACATTGCCGTCCTGCACCGTCAAAGAACGGCTGCCATCGTCCGACTTGACTGTCAAACCATTATTATTGATAGTCGTATTGCCCGCGTTGAACGTGCTGCTGTTGACAGTTTCTGCATTGACCCTCTTAGCTTCAATGCTGTCGAGGCCCTTGATGTCCTTGGAAAGCTTCACATTGAGCGTATCTTTGCCATCCGAAACAATACCAATGTTGCCATCTGAAAGCTTCGCAGCATCAGCACCACCCCTGATATTCGTTGTGCTGTTGAGCTTCTGCTTCAAGGCTTCACCACTGTCGCCGGCAAATTTCATACCGTCGTCCATCGTGGCAACCGTACTGCCATCCACAGCCACTCGTTTGATGTCCGTGGTGCCATCCACGCCTTTCGCAGCTTCTGCGGCTTTGATGGCCGTTTCGTTCTCGCCGTCCTTGAAAGTCAGTGTACCATTTTCACCGTCAGTGGTAACGGACTTCATGCCATCTTTGCTCTTCACGGTGAGTTTTCCGTTGTTGTCCTTATCCCCCAGCGTGATGTCATTATTCAATGCAAGATCATAATTAGCACTGCCGTTCTTATCATCTTTTTTCAGAATAAGGTTTCCATCTGTACTCGGTGCATCTTTACCATTTACAGTAACCGTGGTATGCTTGGAAGCCATATCATACACATCTTTCAACTGTCCTTCGGTAGCCGCCCGGTCAGATTTATTGTACTGCTCAAGGTGATTTGTATCAAAGGTAGTATTAGACAGTCCTTTGATGGTGCTCTTGTGCTGGTCATTGCCATCGTTTTCACCGCTGCCGTTGATGGTGACGGTGCCGATGGCGGCAGAACCGCCGCCAATGGTCGTGGTCCCATCGCCGTCCTTGACGGTCAGGGAGCCGGCATTGATGGTGGTGCTGGACTGTTTGCCGCTGGCATCGGTCTTTGTAATCGTAGAACCTTCGGCATTGGTTACGTTGCTGACTTTGCTGCCATCATCATTCGTTTTTTCCATGGTGGTAGAGTTGATGTTCAGGTCCTTATTCAGGGAAACTTTGATGGCTCCCTTTTCCACAGAAGTACTGATATTGCCGGCCGCAGTTTCCTTTCCGTCGGTGTCATAGGTACCGTCACCGTTGATGGCAATGGTCTTGCCCAAATCCTGTTTCACGTTCTGGCCATTGGCAGAAAGACCGAAACCGCCGGTGGTTCCCTGATTGACGATGGAAGAAGTAATCTGCATGAGCTGGTCTTCTGTAGCCGCCCGGCCGGAAACATAGGTCTTACCATCCCAAGTCTTATTGGTAAGGCCGGTTTCATAGGTACCAGCCTTATCGGTGACAACCTTGCCATTAGCATCGGTCTTTGCCACCGAATTGCCATTAGCATCGATTTCATAGACCGTCAGGCTCGTGTCTCCTTCTGCGTGGTGACCCAGTTTCGCCCCGTCTGCCGTTACGCTGTTCAGACCCGTCAGGTCTTTATTCAGTTTAATGGTCAGCGTTGCGTTACCCTGATCATCTTTCGTCGTGACAACGCCCACATTGGCAGTACCATCCGTCAACGCACTCTGTTCCACCTTGCTGTCCGGATGATTGGCATTATAGGAGGAGATATCGCCGACGATGTTCACCTGGTGGTTCAGAGCCACATTAGCCACATCGCCGAAATCGCCATGGTATTTCTGGCCGTCGTCCAAGGTAGCTATCGTATACGTCGTTGCACCTGCTTCGCCATCCTTACCATCCTGATAGACGAGCCGTGTGATATTTGTACCATCCACACCGGGCTGGCCATCAGTTCCATTGGTACCGTTCTTGCCAACAGTCGTAATGACAGTTGTAACTTTTCCATCTTTACCATTCTGCCCTACTAAACCAATAGAACCGTTACTTCCATCTTTACCATCTTTTCCCAGAATCACATTATCATTCAGGGAAACATCATAATTATAGGACTTATCATCATTTAAGCTGCGGGTCAATTTTAGATTTCCACCGCTAACTTCTGTATCATCTTTTTCGGCCTTTACCTTGCCAACACTTACTGTTGAGTGCTGGCTTGCTTTCGTCTCAACTTGTTTCAACTGGGCCACGTTCACAGCATCCGTATCTTCACTGCCAGCAGCCACATTGGTGATTTGACGGGTAATAGTCTTCGTCTTCGTGACTTTCTTGCCACTTTCATCATAGTCGATGTATTTCGTCGTACCGCCTACAGAAACGGCACCTTCCGTGGACGTCCAGGTAATATCATCGGCGGCAGCTGTATCGGGCATAAGGTATGCTTTCTTATATTCCGTGCCACCTTCCAGATTGCCGGCGGCTCTCGTAGCATTAGATCCGGCGCCCAGGGCTACACTGCCCCGCTGGCCGGCAACGGACGAATCGCCCAGTGCAGTCGTAAAGGCATTTTCGGAAGCAGAAGCTGCCGTACCGATGGCAATGCTGCGGGTAGCTTCTGCCGAAGCACCATAGCCGACAGCCACGCTGCCGCCGCCATCGAGCGGATTGTTGGCATCATTGGTTTCCGTACCGGCTACCGAGCTGAGGCCCAAAGCCACGGAGTAACGGCCTCGTGCCTGGGTCCCGCTGCCGATGGCTACAGTCGAATCATTCACCGCATGGGTATCATAACCGATGGCTACTGCAGAGTCCTTTTCTGCAGAGGTCTGGGTACCAACGGCAATGGAATGCTGGGCTTTAGAAGACGCATTGGTCCCGATGGCAAGCGCACTGTCGCCGGACGCCGAAGCACTGACTCCAGCTGCAAGGGCATTGGTACCGGTCGCACCATCATTGGCATAGTTGCTGCCGTCGCCGGTTTCTGTGGAGTGGACGCTGTAGTAGTGCATATTGATCTTGGTTGTTGCCAGTTTCAACCGGGCCACGTTGACCGCGTCCGTATCCAAGGTACCGGCAGCGACGTTGTTCAGCTGGCGGGTAATGGCTGTTTTCGTCACATTGCCTTTTTCATCCCGTTCTTCGGCCCGGCCGAAGGAAACGGCTTCATCCGTGGAATTCCAGGCAGCCGAAGAGTCCGTGGACGCTTTGCCCGTAAGGGGATCGAAGCCCTGGACATTTTTATCCGCACCGGATTCAGAGTTCTTGCCGAGAACAATGGAATTGGCTCTCCAGGCGTTCGTATTTTCACCGATAGCTACAGCGCTGTCACCCCAGGCACCGCTGCTTTTACCAATAGCTATAGCATTGATGTTTGCACCGGCACTGGAACCGATGGCCACACTATTATCTTCCCAGGCACCGCCACCACCAATGGCCGTGGCATTAGCCCCTTTAGTGCTAGAACCTGTACCAAGAGCGACGGAACTGTCACCCCAAGCACCGCTATTTTTGCCAATAGACACGGCATTGGTATTCGTACCGGCTCCGGAACCAATGGCCACACTGCCAGCTGCCCAGGCACCGCCGCCACCGATAGCCGTGGCATTAGCACCCGTTGCATTAGAACCAACACCTATAGCAGTTGCCTGGTAGCCACCAGCCTGGACGCCATTGCCCACAGCCGTACCGGAATTGGAAGCTTTTGTCCCTGCTCCTACACCTGTACTGCTACTACCAGATACGTTAGCCCCATTACCAACAGCAATAGATGAACCTCCATCGGCTGTTGCACCTGAACCGATGGCAACAGTATACAAGCCACTCGTAGATGCCCCACCGATAGCAACGGTATTTGACCCTGAGGAATTAGAACTTCCAATAGCCGTCGTATTCGTCCCACCAGCATGAGAAGAATATCCCAAGGCTGTAGAATTTTGGCCATTTGCAATACTACTCTGGCCCACTGCCGTCATACCGGAATATCCAGAATTATAACTGCCTGCCGCCGCTCCGTTACCGATGGCTACAGCCTGATTCCCGTTGGCCGTAGAACCGCCAATGGCCACAGATTGATAGTTACCGGCATGAGCATTGTACCCCAGCGCTGTAGACTGACTGCCTGTAGCAGATGTATTGAAGCCGACGGTTGTAGCACTTTCACTGGTAGCATTGGCATTGTTCCCTACGGATACGGATTGTTTTCCCGTTGCTGTACCGCCAACGGCCACCGACTTGCCGCCGGAGGTAACAGAACCTGAACCGACAGCTGTTTCGTTCTCGTTATGGGTACTGCCGCCACCAATGGCCGTGGATGAAGTCCCGGCACTGTTTGAGCCATTGCCAATGGCCGTGGATGATGCGCCCATGGCATGACCGCCGACAGAAACGGAATTGGCCCCCTGCGCCGTGGAACCTACACCGACTTCCACGGTATTTTCTCCCAGAGCATGGCCGCCAACAGCGACTGAATTCTTGCCCTGTGCCGTATTGCCACTCCCTACTTGCACGGAATTCTCACCCAGCGCATGACCGCCAACGGCTACTGAATTTTTGCTCTGTGCAGTAGCTCCTTCGCCTACGGCAACACTATTTTCCCCCTTGGTATGGCCGCCGACGGCTACAGAATATTTGCCTTGCGATGTGGAACTCGTCCCGATTTGCACCGAATAATCTGCCAGGGCATGGCCGCCAACGGCCACGGCATTTTCGCCCTGAGACGTTGAGCCATAGCCGATGACCGTGCTTCCGGAAGCCTTGGCAATGGCACTGGACCCATAAGCCGTGGAACTTCTGGCCTGGGCTTGGGCATTGGAACCCATAGCTGTGCTGTCCTGCTGGAAGGCAATAGCCCCATAGCCATAGGCGGCGGAGTTCCTTCCCTGGGCCTGGGATTCTGTCCCCACAGCCGTCGAATTATCGCCAAAGGCTTTGGCATTGACCCCGGCTGCCAGGGCATTATCTCCGATAGCACCGTCGTTCAGATAGTTGTTATTCCCGGCCTGATCCGTTGCTTCCGTGGTCTTGACGCTGTAGTAATGGATCATGGCCTTTTTCAGCTGGGCCAGATTCACGGCATCGCTGTCTTCACTGCCGGCGGCTACATTCGTAATCTGGCGGCTGCCGTTCTCATTTCCCACAGAAACGGCACCGTTGCCGGATTTCCACACATTCGTGGTATCGATGGAAGACTTCCCGGTCCTGGGGTCCCAGCCGGAAACATTGCCTGTCCGGTCTGCCGCAGACCCCATACCCAAGGCCACGCCGCCTTCAACACTGGCCGTCGCCTGTTTGCCAATAGCCACCGAATCCTTTTCGGCATTCGCGTTGTCCCCGATAGCCACGGCGGAAGATTTTGCCTTAGATTGATAGCCAACAGCCACGGCATTCTCCCCGTCCGCTTCGACTTCACTGCCGGCGGCGATGGAGTTACTGGAAGGCTGATAAAGGGTGACGGAATAGAGCTTATCTGTATTGTCCGTTTTCTGATAATTATATTTCAGGCTGCCATCAGCATTCTTATCTGCCTTGCTGGCATCGGTGGTAATTTCCTTCTTCGTCACCGTTTCGCCGGTCGTGGCATCCGTTTCCGTGTAGGTATGGATGTACTGGGGCGTCGTGGTCGTATTGTTATCGGCATCCCGGAACACTTGAGGCACTTTTGTGGGCTTGCCAGCACTGTCCTTGTACCAGGCCGCGTTGTCCTGGCTGGTGGTTTTATTTCCGTCGGCATCGACATAATAGGTCACCGGTTTATTTAAGACTTTGGCTTTATTACCGATGGCCGTGGAAGCATCCCCTTCGGCATGACTGTCATAGCCCATGGCAGTAGAGCCATTGTCTTCAGCTCTACTGGATTCAGTAGACCGATTCAGTTTGTGGGCCTGTCCTTCCCCATCGACCAGTTTTGTATTGGACTCATCATCCAGTGCCTGTCCCTGACCGTTGCCATCATCACGGATGGTATCCGTCTTGGTCCCGATGGCTATATTGTTCCGGCCGGCCTTATTGCTGCCTGCAGCCTGCACATCCTTGCCGATGGTCAGATTCCCGTTCTCGTCATACGCCGCCGCACCGCTGTGGCCAAGGTCAACATCGGCTGATGCTGTCCCTTCAGCACCGTACAAACTGGCTGCCAGCACCGCGGCGACGAGCAGCCCTCCATGGCTGCTCTTTTTTTTCGTGTCTGGCTCTGGTTTTGCCGTTGCTCCTGCTAATTTCGGATACGACTACGTAACAGCCCCTGACTTTACTGTAGATTACTTTGAAAATCTTATTCATCTGCCACATCTCCCCCTCATTCTTACTCTTATGACTATTGTGAAAATAACTTCATCTATAGTTATGATAAACTTATATCTAAGAACAAGGTCAAGACAGATGAAATCCATAAAATCGGCTATGTATTTCGGCCAAAATATTCAAATAAATAAGCAAAAATAATCATAAACAAAAATTCATATTGTTATATTTAGGAAGAAACGAAGAAGGAGTGGTAAGAAGAGTAGTTTAGCCGCATGTTCTTTCTTCTTCTGTACAGTTACGTCCTAAGGAAAAAGACAAATATTTGTTTGCATTACAGTACAGCTTTTAATTCATTTCGCTTTATTGCTCGTGTAATTTGCTAGACTTGCCGTCATTTTTCGTTTTTTATTCATTATTGAACACACAAAAAGCACCTAACCTTGATATCGATTAGGTGCCACTGCATAAATCAACTATGTATTTTTATTTAGCAGCCTCAGCTGACTTTTCAATCTGTCCGCCGTAGCTGTCACGATATACTGTTGACGTTTCACCGTTTTTCTGCTGAACGACTTCGTCACAGCTGTTGACGCGGACACGTTCGACTTTGTTATGGTCGTTGTCGTCGCCAGAGACGCGGTCGACGCGGAAGCGGTTCAGGCTGAGTTCGCGGATTTCGGGGGCGAATTCGCTGGCCATGTGCTGAAGGTCCGTGTCGGCTGCGGCGCCGTTTTCAAGGGCGCGCTCGAACATCGCGGCAAATTCGTAGCGCGTCATCGTGCGGTCCCCCTTGAATTCACCGTCGGGGTAGCCTTCGAGCAGGCCGCGGTCCGCGAGTTTCTTGATGTAGCTGTACGCCCAGTGATTCTCGGGAACATCAGGGAACAGCAGAGAACGCTGCTGTGTCTGCCCTGACGGACTGCCGACCATGGCCTTGAGCTGCTGAATCTCGGCATCCTGCTTTTCAACGTAATCCTTGAGTGCGAGGATTTCCTTGGCCATGGCAACGCGGCTGTTCGTCACGTGATTGCCCTGGCCAAACTTGAAGCTGATGCCTGCGTTAATCATGTCCTCACCGCCGCCGACTGTGCCGCCAATCGAGAGTGTCGTATCTTCGTTCGGCTGATAGAACGCGCCGACCGCCGCAGCGTTTGCGCCGCGGTAATTGCCGTAGCCGACGGCGAAATCCCATTTGTCATCGGGGTCGAAATCCTGCGGATGCAGGGCCGCGAGAGCTGCGGCGCCCGCACCGACGCGGTCGACACGGCGGCTGACGTTGCTGATCTCGCCGCCCATTTTCTTGAGCTGGGAGACGTTGACGGCATCATCATCGGCCGTGCCGGCAGCGACATTGTGGATTTGGTTGCCTGCCATGCTGACATTGCCGTCCTGCACTGTAAGAACGCGGCTGCCGTCATTCGACTTGACTGTCAGGCCGCTGTTATTGATAGCCGTATTGCCCGCATTGAACGTGCTGCCGTTGACCGTATCGGCCGTGACTGTCGCCGCCTTGACATTCGTGGCGCTAACATTTGTGGCGCTAACATTTGTGGCGTTGACATCCGTGGAATTTACCGTCGTAGCATTGAGCGCAGTCGTATTAACGCTGTTCAGGCCCTGCAGGTCTTTGGCGAGCTTGACCGTCAGCGTATTATTGCCATCGGAGACAACGCCGATATTATTGTCTGCAAGTTTCGATGTATCAGCGACGCCGCCCTTGATATTGGTCGTGCTGTTAAGCGTCTGTTTCAGGGCCTCACCGCTGTCGCCGGCAAATTTCAGACCATCGTCCAAAGTAGCAACGGCGTGATTGTCCACGGCTACGCGGTTAATCGAGGTACTGCCGTCTACGCCTGAGGAGGCTGCGGCCGCTTTCAGCGAAGCCGTATTCGAGCCATCTTCGAAAGTCAGCTGGCCCTTCTCTCCATCCGTCGTGACGGATTTCGTGCCGTCGGCACTGGTCACGGTCAATGTACCGCTCTGGCCATTCGTGCCGGTGCTGCCAATCGTAACGTTATTGCTCAGGGAAATATCGTAATTCGTGCTGCCATTATCATTTGTCTTCGTCGTCAGCGAAAGATTGCCCGCACTATTGCCGCTGTTGACTGTCACGGTCGAGGCCCCCTTGGCAGCTGCCTCATAAACAGTTTTTAGCTGAGCTTCTGTAGCTGCGCGCGTGGAATTTGCATACTGCGCTGTATTCGTCGTATCAAACGTCGTATTGGAAAGGCCAGAGACAGTGCTGGTATGCTGAGAATCGCCGTCATTTTCGCCTTCACCATTAATCTTGACGTTGCCAATAGTCGCCGAACCATCGTTAAGGGTCGTGTTCGTGCCAACCGCGACTTTATTCGTGCTGACGCCGGTGCTGTCAATCGTCGTACTGCCGCCAATCACAGCCTGATTTGCCGTGATGCCCGTACCATTAATCGCGGTCGAGCCCGTCGTAATGCTGCCGTCCGTGCCATCCAGTTTTACCTGATGGTCATTCTGGCCTACCGTTACGGTACCATTGGTGCCGCTGATGGCAACTTGCTTATCATTCGTACCAAAAGTGACGTCTTTGGCCAAATCCACGGTATATTTCTTGCCGCCCGTGGTTTCATCCGTTCCCGTATCTACGGTGATGTTGCTGGAGCCAGCTGCTACGGTGGAATGCTGGCCAGCCGTGGTTTTTACAGCATTCAGCTGGGAAACATTGACGGCATCCGTGTCATTGACACCAGCGGCAACATTCGTAATGGTATTGCCGCCATTATCGAGGCCCGAGCCGGTCAGGGAGACTGCCGTTTTGCCATCGGACAATGTTGTCGGCGTAATCGTAAGGCCATTGCCATCTTGAACTGTCTTCGACGTCACATTGCCATTGCTGTCCGTCGTTTCCGTCGTAACGCTAGTCAGTCCGGAAAGTTCTTTGGCCAACTTGATTTCCAATTTGCCATTCTGCGTTACATTGCCCTCATCATCTTCTACGGCAGCTGTAGCAATTACACCGATATTGTTGTCGGACAAATTATCAGTATCTGCTCCGCCGGTGACATCCATGGTGGAATTCAGCTGATGCTTGACCGTCACTTTTGAAGTTTTGTGCTGTCTGTATAATTATCAGCTTGATATTTAAGGCCATCTTCCAATACGGCAATGGTATGAACGCCTGTCTGCTCACCGCCCTTTGTCTCTGTTGAAGAATTGTAAAACAAACGAGTTATACCATCATTTCCTGTTTCCGTAGAACTCTGCGTATATAAATGTGCCTGTGACAAGTCACTGTTAATCAGATATAACGTACCGTTCCCCTGATTATCTATGCCCAGAGCAGCTCTTCTTTGTCCAGAAGAGTTGTAGGCATTAATTTTGCCATTAGCGATAGTGACGGATTCATAACCGGTTCCCTCACCAAAGGTGGCACTGTCAAAAGTCGGCGTCTTGTTAACGCCAATCGTAATGGTTTCCGTTCCCGATGATGTAGACGTGCTGACTGTTGCATTATTTTGCCCCACAAACTTCAACGTTGTGGCAGTAGACGTACTATCTGTCGAATCGGCAGCTTCAGCTTCTGCTGTATTCCAGCCTCCTGCATTTGTAGCCAGCACCATCCCCATAAACACGGCCCCAAGCACGGCGGCTTTCTGTGCGCGGCTTTTGCCGTTGTTCTTCGCAATTTCGGACACAACAATGTAGCAGCCGCGGACTTTGCTCCAGACGACTTTATAAATATGATTCATGTGCGATACCCTCCATGATAAAGACACAAGCTTGTACTGTGACTTACACACGGAAGACCCACAGGGCTTATCCTCCATGATATGCTTATCCTGTTATCGAGGAATCATTCTGCGTTGTAAATCACCGTAATAAATAATTTATATTATTTAGATTCTACAACGAAATGTAATGCATATCATTCGTGTTTGCCTTAAATTACTATATATGTTCACTAAGATACTTATTTTTTCATTAACTGAAATGTGATGTTTCGCTTAGTTGAATATTATGCACTTATTAAATTTACAGTAGTTTACAACTTTAAGCAGCCTCTTCATCAGACCTAATTACGTCCTGCAA
>OIYH01000765.1_pt1 | contig 21435 bp, 24 predicted proteins | sample 1587911 | NCBI WGS metagenome assembly OIYH01 (sample SAMN03283252) | human gut metagenome | biome: human-associated habitat; material: feces | host: Homo sapiens | place: USA | collected 2013
TCATCTCTATTTTCAATCTTCATTTTTGGAACGGTTTCTAATTTACCATTCCACTCAGCATGTAACCTTAAAGCTTCTTTAGCATAATCCATGACAATAACCTCCGTTCTATTACATTTAATTTTCATAATTAATTTTCTTTATGTTTTCTACATCTTCTTTAGTTGCAAGACCTACTTGGAAGGCACTTGCACTACCGCAACACAAACCATTGATAAAGGCTTTTGAGTAGTCGCTTGTTTCTAAATATCCTGCAAGAAAGCCTGCAACCATAGAATCACCAGCACCAATTCCTGTACATATAATGGCTAAAGCTAAAATTAACAGTTGAACTAAAAAATTACTTGATGTAGGAATACAAGCTGAAAAAATATTTAGAAACCTTGTAAACACTAAACTTAATGGCAACTGTAATAAATCAGATAAAATTCTTTTCTTATTTTTTTCACTTATATGAATCCAGATTTGTATAAACACAAACACCACATATTCAATAAATGTTAAATCCCCAAAATTCAATCCTGTTATCTGCGATATACTATATGGTACTGAAATAATAGGAGATACACCAAGATTAGCCTTTGTGTTTAGTGTTAATCCTAAAGCCAAAATAAACAATCCAACAATGTACACAATAATGCGCTTTGTTTTATTATTCAAAATCATCTTCCTTTCTTTAAAAAACTAGGCAAATTGCCTAGTTTTGTCTTTATTTAAAGTATGAAATTTTATACCCCTCTTCCAAATACTCTACATCAAGATCAGGAAGTTTATCATTAAAATAATTCACCATGTTTTTTAAACCACCAATTTCACAACCAGCATGATTTACTACAATCATAGGCAAATCATTATCAATCGCATATTGAGCATCTTTGTAGTTTGTGATTCCATCATCCGCCACAATCACTACATCTGGATTGAATTCTAGCATTTCAAAGATATCCGTTCCAGCACCAGTACCAATAGCTAGATGAGATACTTCTTTATTTACATTTCCAAAAACATAAACTCCCTCTTCACCATCTTCTTTTAATACATTAGCCACATGCGTTGCTAATTCTGAAACGGTTTGTTTAGGAATATTTGCAGATTGATAATATGAGTTAATCACTCTATCCTTAAAATCAAAACCAAGTTTTTTAGCCCATACATCACTCACACCATATCCAGGAACAGAATCCCAAACATCATGACAACGATATACACAAATATTACCCTTACTTAATAAGTCTTTCTTATGTTCAATAGATTCTACTAATTTAGTTTCCAAATGCGTACCCGTAGTATAGAAAATATTCTCATGAGAAACAATAAAGTTAATTCCCTTTTCCAACGCCTGTTCAATGACTTTATTTGTAGCCACCCAACAAACACCAATCTTCTTTACTTCTTGATCATCATCACCAAATAAAACACGATCTCTAGTACAACGATTCCAACGTACCCAAGTACCCTCATTCTTTAAACATTCAATTACATCTTTAATCTTCATAATCATACCCTACTCAGGAATTACAGCTTCAGCAGTATATTTTAAATCACTACCCATTTGATAAATAAAACGAGCATACATATCTGTCCCATAAAAATCTACTTTTGTATCATACCAATCTGGGTGTGCAATAATACGATTTGCGGTATCCATAATGTATTGAAGTGTTTTTGGATGTAAATCAATCGTTCCATGACCAGGGAAAAGACCTGACACTTCTTCAATTCTGGGCATAAAATCTTGAATTGCATCTCTTAATGAATTGATTGTACAAAACTGTGGATATTCTTTGTTATCGCCAAATGCACTTGTTACATCTCCAATAAAGAAACATCCTGATTTATGATCTAAAAATCCTGATTGTCCGGCTGTGTGACCTGGTAAATGAATTAATTCAACAACATGTCCTTGTCCTAAATCAAACAAATGATGATTTTCAACTCCAATAACTTCATAAGGCGTATAAGGTGGCAAATCCTTTTTGTCAAACCATGTATAACAAGGTTCTTTATTCTCATCCAAAACAGTGTCTAATGCATCTTCAGGTTTTTGATGTTCTTGAATTGCCTTTTGATCTGCATAATGACAATACACTTTATCAAAATGACTATTACCTGAAATATGATCTACATGAGCATGTGTATTACAAACAATAACTTCTTTATCACCAATTAATTTATGAATTAACCCTTTTAAATCTCCCAATCCAAAAGCAGTATCAATTAACAATGCTTTTTCTGGTCCATCAATCAAATAGCACCACATATCCGCATAACGAATACCATCAAAGAAAATGCAATATACATTTTCCCTAAATTTATAAACTTCTGCATATGGATTAATTTCTGGATAAAATTGCTTTAAAGTACTATATTCACGCAGCACTTTTAAAAATGACCATCTTGATGGTTTTTCTTTTTCTGGGTTCAATAATTTTGTCTTTAAACCCGATTTGATATATCTTGGATCCTGCATACTCGTCCTCCTATTTTTAGATTACATATTTTTTAAACAATAAATCACGATTCAATTTATATTCCGAATCAAAGTATTCTTCTAATGAATTATACTTTTGTAATATGGCTTCAAATGAAGATTCCAATAATTCAGTATGAACCGAACATACATACATCAAAGTATCTTTTACTGGTTGTGGATAATCAGACTGTAGTAATTTTGGCATTAAATGATTTTTAACCGATTCATTACTCTTTAAATAATCATCGAATATTGTTTGTTTGTCACAACCAAACAAAGATAAAACTAACGCTGCAAATATTCCTGTACGATCTTTTCCTCCGCCACAATGAAATAAAATACCATCTTCTGTTGTTTCCATTAATGAAAATACATTTTGGTAAGCTGTATTTGCGAAAGGAATGACTTTATATCCATTGACAATAAAAGAAGATAAACCAATTATTTCCTCCGTAGAAGATTGTTTTGTCACAAGTCTAGGAAAGTAAAAATCATTAATTCCTGTTTCTGGCATTAAACAACACCAATTATAACGTGTGAATCTAGGATCACATACATAGTTATCTTCTTCTCTTTCTGAGTCCGAGCGAAAATCAATTATTGTACGAACACCAAGATCATATAATTCATCCCAATCTTCTTTTTGAAAATTAAACGGAGCTTCTGAACGAAATAATTTGCCCTCTTTTATTTTTGGGTATACATCATGTAAATCTCTAAAATTAGTAAATTTCATATTACTTCACAATATATTTATAATTGTCACCACTCTGTTTAAACCAAGCAGGAACATGGCACTGAGCAGCCTCATCCAAATACGTTAACATATATTCCATTCCAGGTTCTTCCAAATTAAAGTGTCCCATACCAAGTGCAACACGATTCTTATCTAAGCAGCCACTATCACGAATATATTCAGCATAAGTAAAATCAATCAATTCCATAGTTAATAAACAGTCAATATCACTCTTATCTGTATTCACAATTTGTTCTTTAGCATCACCAAATACATGGAATAATACAGCAGCCTTTTTAATTTTAGCTTGATCATTTCCAATTAATTTAATACCATTCAAATTACAAGTATCAACCAATTGCTTAGCCAAATCTGTAGCTTCAATTGCATGATCAAATTCATAAGCAGTAGAACATTCAAGCGTATCATCTATTGAATTTACAGTATTCTTGATCATCTTATCCCAATTCATTTTCTTAGCTAAGCCAAGGAAAATTCCATCGATATAAGATCCATTATATGGAATTCCAGAATGAATATAATCATGATTTCTCCAAACAACAATTCCATGATTATCCAACAATTGCTTCTTTTCTAGATACACTTCATTTTTTGATTCTTCTAGCCAATCCGTATGATCACCATGATTCCAAAACAAAGCTTCATGACAAATAATAAAATTAGCACCTTTTTCAATCGCAAAACGAATTACATCCACACTTGCCCAACAAGTCGTTACAACACCTGTACATTCTTGATTGGCATCCCCATAAAGAATTTGATCTCTTGTAGTTGCCTCATCAATCGTTCCATACCCTTTATGATATTTTTTAATATTTTCAATCATTTGACGAATTAACATTGTGATCACCTATTCATCATCTTCATCAACACTCGCTGCCATTTTATTGACATACACCAATTGATTTTTACAGTCCATTAATACTTGTTCTACTTTTTCAGAAGTTAAACGCTCATCTTCTGGAGCTAAAACAAGAGATAAAGCCATAGGCAAGTTCATTCCACAAATCACATGAACCTTTTCAGACATGTAAGGATAGAATTTTTGATATACACTTCCCCCCATCATATCAACTAAAACAACAACTTCATCTTCATCATCAAATGAAGCAAACAATTCAGCAACGACTGTATCAATATCTTTTGTTTCATCATCCACATATGCATTAATATCATAAATAATCTTTGTTGCTCCTGTTAAAAAATCAACAGTGTCTTTCAGCCCATAAGCCAATTTATGATGAGATGCAAATATAAATCTTCTCATTGTAATCCTCCCTTTTCCCCGAATACAGTAATAGCTAAAGGAGCATTTCTCCTTTAGCTACTTTTGTTATTAAGCAGTAAATATTCCGGTTGCAGCTCCAACCCAAGATAAAATAATGATGATTAAAATCATTCTTGTCATCTTCACTTGTTTTTTACTCATGAAGAAATAAATTAAAGCAACTGCGACAACTGGTAATAATTTAGGCATTACTCCATCAATTAAATCTTGAACATTCATTGTTACATCACCATTTGTGAATGATAATCCTGTTTTCAAGTTAACAACAGAAGCAATCAATGCTCCAACAACAGTTAAACCTAATACAGAACAAGCTTCTGTAAATACAGTGATTTTTTGACCTAATTTAGTAACAACATTAATACCCATGTTGTATCCCCATTCAACTTCAAGAATACGAACAGCTAGGAATGCGAATGTAAATGCGGCCCACATGATGATACCTAGAGGATTTCCTTGCATACCCATACTAGCAGCAATAGAACCGAAGATTGTTGGAATCATCGCCCAACCAATTGTATCACCAATACCAGCTAAAGGACCCATGATACCTACTTTAAAGTTATTTACAGCTTCTAGTGAATCAATTCCACCCTCGTCTTCAATACCTAAAGCAGCACCCATAACAAATGGTGAGATCCAAGGCATTGTATTATAATACTTCATTGCATTGTTTAATGAAGCTTTGAAATCTTCATCATTTGGATACATTTTACGTAATAATGGATATACTGCAAATGCATAAGAAGGAGCCAATTGTGTTTCATAGTTGAAAGTTGAAATACCAATCAACCAACGTCTAGCGGCCTGGCGACAATCTTTTTTAGTTAAAACTTTTTCCTTACTCATCTTCTAGATCTCCTAAAGAACTAGCAGCACCTGCTGGAGCAGTTGCAGCTCTCATTTCTTTTTTATAAACTTCGTAAGCAGCAGCTAAACCAACTGCACCTACACCTAATACTGGAACATTTAAATAAGCCATTAATACAAATCCAATGATCAAGAATGACCAATATTTAGAGAATGGCATGTACATTAATAACATTGCCATACCTACACCAGGAAGAACTCCACCGGCAATTGATAAACCTGTTGTAAATCATGCTGGCATGAAGTCTAACACTGCATTTACAACTGTTGGACCAACAGCAACACATAAGAATACTGGTAATGCAGAACATAAGCCATAGAATAAAGGTGAAATTTTTACTACATTCAAAAATGATTGGAATTTTCCTTCTTCAATCAAACTCATTTCTTTATGCATTAAGAAACCATTGAAAATTTTATAAATAACATCGAAGTTTACACCTAACATTGCAACTGGAAGACCGATTGCTAAACCAGCTTCCATTCCACGTCCTGTCGAACATGCAATAGCTGTTGCAACTATAGCAGCAATAGGATAGTCTGGCATTGAAGAGCCACCAACAGCAACAACACCCATAGACATTAACTGAAGTGTAGCACCAACATATAAACCTGTTGCAGCATCCCCCATAATCAATCCTACTAACCAACCACAAACAATTGTATTGAATGCAAAGAATTGAAATGTAACAAAGTCAGTCATTTTTAAATACGCGACCAACGTAATTAAAATAATTTGAACGGCAGTCATAATTTTTACTCTTCTCCTTTATGAATCTTATAAGCTGATTTTTGAAGTTAATGGCTCAGCCTTATCCGTAGTTGTAAATTGAACATCTACTTTTGTACCATTTTCAATTAGTTTTTTGTAAGTTTCTTTTTGTGAATCCAAAATACTTGCACGTGTACTTACTGGAGTTCCCTCTGTCTTATTGTTGCGAGTGATACCCACTACGATACGAGGAATCTCTTGTCCCGCTTCTTGCAAGTGTAAGAATATTTCAGGCTTTTCACAAACAATAAAAACTTTGTGACTATCATATTTTCCAGCTTTGAAATTATTGATAGCTGTTTCCTCAGTGATGATAGAACAAGCCATACCTGCTGGTTTTCCTAATCGCATGCTTTCTTTAATGACAGGATCATTTGCAGTCTTATCATCAATAACCATAACACGTTGTGCTCCTGATTGAGGTGCCCACATAGTGGCTACAATTCCATGCAATAAACGATAATCAATTCTTCCTAAAACAATACTCATATTAATTATCTCCTTTCTTGTTTTCACCCTTTATATAGCAAAAGTCGTGCCAACTTGTGTCTTTTGAATCAAAATCATTCATTTTAAGCCTAATAAAACGATTATTTTATTCAAAAAACTTTTTAAAATTATTTTTTTAACACTCTAAATTCCATCCACAGACACTAATCACAGACACTAATTTCTATTCTGTCGTTCGTTTCTATTCTAAATTAAAAAGAACTACCTTGCCGATAGTTCAATTTCAATATTTGGACACTGTTTAGAATTCAATACATACTGAATATTCTTAGAATCCGATTGCTCATAAAAATGAATGGCTTTATCCAGTCCAATTGATAAACTCTTTCGCTTTATCAATCTCTCTTTTAGTATACTTGGATCTACATTTAGAAATACTGAATCATCACACAAAGGTAACAACTCATTCCAAGGTGCATCTTTAGATAATAAATAGTTTCCTTCAATTAGTACTATATCACTTTGAATATACACCTGATTTTCAATTGGATTATGAACCATTCGAGAATATATTGGCCAGAAACAATCTTCCTCTTTTGTTTTTAAAATATAAGATTTCAACTTTTCTACATCAAACGTATTACGACTCCCTTTTTCATTCAATAAATCATGTTTTTTCAAATAATCATTATAAAAATGAAATCCATCCATTCCAATTGTTTGAAATGTACAAGAAGCATTTAATGATTTAAATAACTCTTCTAGAAACAAAGCCAAAGTACTTTTTCCACTCCCTGGACAAGCTGCCAAATATACTATGACTCTTTTTTTCTTTGTTTCATATATATGAATCCATCTTTTAAGTAATGGAATCAATACATCATTTATATCATTTGAACTGTAATATGCATTTACTTCATTGCCATTCACAATGAATTTATTCATCGTCTTCATTTGATTGTGACTCTTTCATGTTATTGATGTACATATAAATATATTCCGCTTCTTCTACAGGAATATCTATACGATAATACTTTTCTACTTTTTGGAATGACTCTTTTAATTGGTAATAGAATTCCTTAAACAACAAAGAACACTCGTCGATTGATTTTGTATATACATCAATGCCTTCTTTCAATACAAGTCTTTCAATCAAACAACAAATATGTACATATAATCCAAAACAGATATTGTTAGAGAATACTATGTTCATCTCCCTTTGAAGAACATTCAATGAATCCGCTACATATTCCAATAACTTATCTGGATTCAAGAAAGTCAAACTCATAATAATATTCGTTAAAGAGAAGTTCTTTAATAAGTTTTGTTGGAATTGATTCATTTCTGCAGGTGTAATCATGCCTTCAAAATAAGTCCATAGAAAATCGAATGATTCATTCATAATAAAGTTTTCTAGAGAGACAAACTTTAAATTAGGAATCTTAGGATCTAATGTTCCAATTATACAAATCACTTCATAACGATCAAAGAAATCCGATTCCAATTGATTTTTTACCAACGTAGAATAATCATACGTCAAGACTTTAACAGGAATCTTTTCAGGTAAAGACTCCTCTAAAATCTCTTTTAATTTTTCAGCCGTACCCATTCCCGTTGCACAAGAACATAAAATAATTTTTTCTTTTTCTTTGCGTTCTGTAATTTTGTAATTTGTATCCAACATTCCAATAGACTCATCAAAAATGTGCTTCAATGGCTCATTTTTACTTATGCCCTCACCAACGAACAACGCAAATTTAGTTGAAACATTGTTTGCGATGGCAATGTTAAAATTTGTTATATGTGATAAATGATCATATATTTTTTCTAAAGATCCCATATCCACCAATAAAATCAAATCTTTTATTTTCGTATATCTATCAATAAAAGATTTTAACTTAACCAATATTTGGTCTGTTGTTGTATCCAAAGGCATATCAATTGCCTCAAACACATATTGCCCCAACATTTCATTTACACTGGAAGCTATTGAAGAAGCTGTCGCATATCCATGGGCAAGTATCACACCTACTCTTTGTTGTTCAGATAATGTTAAAGCTTTAGATAAATATAACGCTAAACACGACAAGAAGAACTCATTCACATATAAATTTAAATGTGATTCTATCAATTCATTCATTGCTGAAACAAGTTTATATTCATTCACATAATATTTCTTGATTAAACCAATAAAAACATCATAAGAATCTGTATTTAATTTAGAGTATGTAGAATAATTAGAAAAATAATCCACTAAATACATACAAATCACATTAATATCTTTATCTTTTAAATTACATCGATACTTTTGATTCACCATTTCAATGATTGCTTTTAAAGAATCGATAATATTTATGTTTGAAGCATATAGTTCACTCTGATCAGAGAATAAAATCTGATTAATTTGTTTACTTACATGTAAATAAATATGATCAAAATACTCATCAATCAAGATTTCATTATTTTGAAGCTTAACCGTCCATTTATCTACTTCTTTTAATACCGTTTTATCTGTATCCTTTTTCGATTCCTCTTTTAATTGATCAATTGTCAACACATGATGTTCCATAAAAGAAATCGTGCGATTTGCAAAATTCAATGTATTCGGTAAATGTAAATTATTAATTTCGATATATTCTTTATTCTTATTCATAAATAAAGCTGTCATACATGTTTGTCGAATACAGTTTTCTAATTCTCCAACATTCCCTTCAAAAACAGTATTTAATAACGTTTGATAAGCCAATGAAGAAATTCTAATTTCCTTTTGGATTTGTTTTGATTCATATTCCAGTAAATAAACAATCAAATCCGCCTTTTCCTTTAATCCACGCTGTTCCAAAGATGGTATATGAATTTGAATAGGTATACGTCTTAACAATGTTTTCAATAAAGCTTTCTTTGGATCTTCTGTTGTCGCAAACACTAAAAACACATTTGAATGATAAACATTTTCATTATCACCAATCTGCCTGTAACTTCCATTATCCATAAACAAGAATAACTTTTCCTGGCATTCAGGTTTTAAACAATGCACTTCATCTAAAAACAACACACCGCCATCCGCTTGATGAATCAAGCCAGGATTATCATGGTCTGCACCAGTAAAAGCTCCCTTTTTATATCCGAATAAATAGGCGGTTAAAAGTTCTGGGTTATTGGCATATTCTGAACAATTGACATGGACAAATTCAGCATCCTTTTTTAAAATCCCCTGATTGATTCCATACTCATATATTTTTCTTGCAATTAAACTCTTTCCTGTTCCTGTTTGCCCATACAATAATGTTGGTAACCCATTAGGTGGATAACTAATACTAGCTTTACAAGTTTCAACAACGCCTCTTAAAGAACCATCATATCCATTCAAAGCTTGAAAATCTTTTTTATCTTCCACTTCTAAAAATTCCATTAATTCTTCAATAGATCCAAAAATATTTTTAGGAAGAGAAGTATTATATTGTTTTGAAATTACTTCTTTATCCAAAAAGAGTACTGGGCGAGAATTAATTTTAATTAAAGCCCCTGTATTATAGTAATCATTCAAATTTTGTGAGACCCAATTTCGTGAAAACCCCAATACTTTACCTACAATAAGCGCACTGTTTTTTTCATATTCTCCACTAATTGTATTTTCCTTTATATACTCACTAAGTTTTGTTTCCATAATCTACTCCAATGTTTTCATAGCCTCCATGATTTGCGGATATGTTGCTAAACCAGAATGGAATGCTGTTGCACCACCACAAGCTGTCGCAAGTTTTAATGCTTTAGAGTAATCTCTTTCTTTTAACACACCTGCTATAAAACCAGCTACCATTGAGTCCCCGGCACCTACTGAATTTACAACCGTACCTCTACAAACTCCTTGCTGGTATATTGTACCATTTTCATCAATTAAAATCGCACCATCTTTTGCCATTGAAATTAATACATTACGAGCTCCTAAAGACTGTAATTTTTGTCCACAAGCTATAATATCCTCTTTATTTGTTAATTTTATACCAAAAATTTCCTCTAATTCTAAGTTATTAGGTTTAATTAAGAATGGATGATAAGGTAATGTCTTCATCAATAAATCTTTTTCTGCATCCACCACAAAATCAACACCCTCATTTAAAACTTTAATAACTCTTTGATACGAATCTGATTGAAGACTCGATGGAATGTTTCCTGATAAAATCACCATATCGCCTTTTTTAAATGTTTTAACAATTTCCAATAATGCGTCGAAATCTTTATTTTCAATCACTGGACCTTTTCCATTAATTTCTGTTTCCTCATCCGATTTCATCTTAATATTAATTCGGGTCATTCCTTTTTCAACTTCAATAAAATTTGTGTGAATACCCAAACCATGCAAACCATCCTTTAATGCTTTACCTGTAAATCCACAAATAAATCCCAATGCTGTACTAGGAACTGATAATTCGTTTAATATACATGAAACATTGATTCCCTTTCCTCCATAATACACATTTTCTGTTTTGTTTCGATTAATTTGACCAGCTTTAAAATGATCTACTTGAATAACATAATCCAATGCTGGATTAAAAGTAATTGTATATATCATGCTTTACCTCACTCTTACTATTTCTAATTAATGTCATTTAAATATAAAAACAATCAAATATCAATCGTTTTAAAGAAACAATCATTGCATTTGATCGTTTTGTATTTATAATTAAATTATGGTTAAACAAGAACGATGGAAAATCATTATCGATTTATGCCAAAATAATAAAAAAGTATATAACGAAGATCTAAAAATCGCATGTAAAACTTCCATTGCGACAGTTCGAAGAGACCTTCAACAAATGGAAGACTTAAAACTCGTACAACGATTCCATGGTGGTGTAACACTGAATCCTGATGCTAATGAACTTCCTATGGTTTATAGATCCAATGAACAAATTAGTGAAAAAACATGGATAGCTAAACAAGCAGCTCTTCAAATCAAAGATAATCAAACGATTTATTTGGACGCTGGAAGCAGCACTTATGAAATGATTCCTTTTATCCATAGTAAAAATATCACCGTTGTCACAATTGGAATTCCACACCTCTCCCTATTAATGGAAAAAGATATTCGAACAATCGTTCTACCTGGTTTTATCCGTAAAAGTACGGAAGCTATCACGGGCGCTCAAACATTCAATCAATTAGACAATTTCTATTTTGATTGTGCTTTTCTAGGTGTTAATGGAATTCATGAAAAAGCTCAAATCACCACAACAAATGAATGGGAAGCTGCTGTTAAAGAAAAAGTTATTCATCAATCAAACAAAGCATTTATTCTCGCAGATCAAACTAAATTCAATAAGATCTGCCCAATAAAATATGCGAATTTAGATGATGTCATATGTATCAGTATGATCAAACCATTCAAAATGAAATATCTATAAAAACAGAGGTTGTAACAACATAGCTACAACCTCTTTATTATTCCTTCATGCCTATCCCTTTTTCAAACTCATCAATAATCTTCTTAATCTCAACCAACTCATGATTGAAATCATCAAATTCATCCACCAACACTCTTACTTCTTCAGAATCTAGTACTACATCGCTACAAGTATTATCAGCCTGTTTTAATTTTTGAAATACTTCGTCCAACAATTCATAATCCTTATCACTCAACATGATTCATACCTCTAATTCAACAAACCAGGCTTATCCTCATCATCAAACATATCACGCAACATATCCATAATATCCTCTTGATTCTTTAATATAATCTTTATCTCTGCATGATTCAGCCTTACACTACTCTTAGTATTTCTAGCACTCCTAAGCTTATTAAATACTTTCTCTAAGAAATCAAAATCCTCATCTGTCATCATAATAATAGCTCCATCCTATAGTTTGTTTATTACACGAAATGATACCTAAATGAAAAAGGGAACAACATTGTCCCTTTATTAATTAGAGAATAGATATTTTTGTTACTGCATCAATTGACATCAAATCCTGAAACAATTCATTTTTATGGTCAATCCACCTATTATTTGTATCAAAAGTCATTAAATCTAAATTCTTATCAATTTTTATTTCATTGACTTCTATACCATACTTCTCAAATATTTTATATATTTCATCTTTGTCAGAAACAATATTAGTCTGAATCAATACATTAGGATGATCAATTTGATTGAAGAAAGGATAATGAAATATCTTTTGAAGAACGACTAGAAATAATGTCGCAAAAACACCAATAAAAATCAATCCAGCACCAATACATGCAGCTATGCCAGAAGTAGTCCACATTCCAGCTGCTGTAGTAAGCCCTTGAATCAAATCATCTTTCACAAAGATTACGCCAGCACCAAGAAATCCAATTCCACTAACAATTTGTGCTGCCACTCTTGCTCCATCCGCCGTCGACACATCAAAAAACGCATATTTAGAAATAATCATAAACATTGAAGATCCTAGTGCAATAATCGCATGTGTTCGAATGCCGGCCGATTTATTTCGACTCGTCCTTTCATATCCAATGGCACAACCACATAAAGTAGCCAACACGATACGAAATATCCAATTTAAATATACTTGTTCTGAATACAAAATATCATCTCCAAACTCAACTGCAATACATTTGTTTTAGTTTACTTATTTTCTCTTCAGTCAGAACATACTCCTACCCCAAAAATTTGTCAATTCAAATTGAAAACATCTTAGAATTATAATACCATCCTGAATCATTCAATCTTTTACGACAGAGTTCTTATCCCTTCATTCCTATCTTTTTTCAAACTCATCCGTCATCATATTTGCCATTACTTTGAATAAAATAAAAGCCGTCATATTATGCAACGGCAATTCTTCTATGAAATTTATATATATGAATAGCTAATAAGATGATTAATACAATCGACACGGTTCTATGAAGAATTAATATTATTGGATGTTCAACCATAATCAATCCTAGTATTCCTAAGACAAAGGATAATATAGTTAATACAATAATAAGAATATACTTATAATCCAATCTCTTTCTATACAGGAACACATGAATCAAAGCCAATACTAAGAATAATGTAGAAGCTAATTTATGAACTATGATTCCTGTAATTGGAACCATAATAGTCAAAACAAAGCTAATAGCTAATAAATAATTCAAAACCCTTCTCATACTGTCTTTACTCCAAACGTAAAATAAACCATATGAAAAATCCAAACAATCAATAAAACAATATTACCAACCACAATACCCTTCAATCCCATCATGATAAATCCAATGCTCATCAATAAAGTTACTGAACACATAATACGAATCTTTGCTCGTTTCGTCATACCACTCTTAATATTGTTTTCCCTATACAACCTCGTATTCTTAAACCAACCATTCAATCTTTCACTTGATCTTGCAAAACAAAAAGCTGCAAGCAACAAAAAAGGAACCGTCGGAAGAATCGGTAATATGACACCAATAATTCCTAACCCTAATGATATACATCCAATCATGATATATAGAATCTTTCTCATTATGCCTCCATAGTTAGATTCGTCTAACTCATATTCCATAAAAGAAGTCATCCCTTTGTTAGAGATGACTAACCAATGATTATTCTACTGAATTTAAACCTTGTTGTCAACACAATCAGTTTACACATGTGCTCCTCTATCTAGTTTATTCCGCTACGAGTTGGATGAACGAATGTCTTTTACTTTTTCTATAATAGTGTATATCATCACACTATCAACCAACAGATTTGCATAAACATTCCTTTATCGGTATAATACAGATGCAGAAAGACTACTGGATACAGTGGTTGCTCTGAAATCATTCTAATGCTAAGACACTAGTCAATTCCTTTGCGATTGGGCGGACTAGTGTCTTTTGCATTTTTCTATAATCATTAACGTAAGTCGTAGTATTTCTACTAGTGCCATTAAACACATGGCAACGTCAATATAAAGATAAATATACATATGACAACCTCCTACAATAAACGGAATCGAGCCGAGAACGCAAGCTAAATTACTTTTAATTTCAGAGGTACCACCCTACTGTACACAGTAGCCAATTTCAATTATAAAGGTCCAATGTGAAAACATTATTAAATCGCATAACTTTATAAAACAGAACAGATTGCTTAACTCCAACAACACGCATTTTTTGCGTGTTGTTCTCCTTTTCAACTTCTTAATCTTTAAATGTATTACTAATATGCTTACGAATTGTTTTTTCATTACGATCAAACAACAATGCCATTTGTTTTTGAATTAACCACACAGTTTCATTATCTAGTAATACAGTAACAACCAATTCAAAATCACCATTCATAAACTTTATTATTTTATTGTTCATATGTATTCCAATCTTTATATATTTAAGAAATATTCCGAGAATTCTTGCTAACTTGTATGGTAGATCAATCTCTCATTTTATATTTCTAGAGCCTTCTTCTTTTAATACTGATGCTAGTATATTTATAGGATAGGTAAAATATCTCGAATTTGATTCACTACATAACCATTAATCATGTAATCTTTTAAAATTGAAGTTGCCTATCACCTAAATGAAGTCGCTTTTTTATAATTCACACGATAATCAGCAGAAATAATCATATCTAAGTTATAGTATTGCGTTTTATATATTTTTCCATCAGAAGCAGTATGCTCATAATATGAGCATACTGAATCTTTATCTAATTCTTCTGATTTAATAATATTTTGTATATGTCATGAAATTATTTGATGTTAGTATATTTGCAGGACAGGTAAAACACCTAAACGTTTTTGATTCACTACATAACCCTTTATCATGTAATCATGAAGAATAGATGTCGCTCATTTTCAAAAAATTACACCATTTTGTGATTTTACACGATAGCCAACAGAGATAATTACATCTAGATTATAATAATTAATTTCTACATTTGAAATTCTATCTTTTCCAATACGAGGATCATAACGCTTTAGTTGAGTTGCATTTTTTGCAACTGGGCTAATTCCATCTAATTCATTTCACGACTAAAGTCACGAGTGTTCTTAGATTGCATTATAAAAATCCATTTTACGGTTACCTTCAATTTGAACTTGTTCCATTTTGGAACAAGTTGCTTCTTTGAATAGTTCTTCATCATTGTATATGTTTTTTAGATGTCTAGTAATTGCTTGTGACTTAACGTCAAATAGTTCCGCCATTTGTTTTTGAGTTAACCACACAGTTTCATTATCTAGTGATACAGTAACATTCAATCCCAAATTTCCATTATTAAACTTAATTATTTATATATACTCCAATCTTTTTATATTTAAATGACCTTTATAATAATCAACAAACCCTAATCAAAAGAACTACCACTATACCGTTTGCATAATCCCCTATTTAAAGCTATAATACAAGCAGAGAAAAGCTACTGAAAAAGCAGTGGCTGCTCTGAAATCAAATTAATGCTGAAGCACTAATCTTTTTCCATTGCTAGTGGTGATTAGTGCTTTTTGCATTTTTCTATAATCATCAATGTTACTTTTAGTATTTCTACTATGGCAAACAAGCACATAGCAACATCAATATGTAGATATATATACATAAGCTAGAAGGATCTACTTACCTAGAACTCAAGATTCAAGGCTTCAAAGCTCCTTAACAAGAGGCAACCACCAACCACATCCAGTAGCCAATTTCAATTATAAAGCTCCAATGTGAAACATTATGCATTACAATACACTTATTGCGATTGCTCTATTCTATCTAATAAAACTGATTTTCATTGATTTAGATAGAATTAGCCTTGACTTTTGTATATATCAATTGTTTAATAATCATACAGAAAGACTACTGGATACAGTGGTCACTCTGAATTATTCTAATGTAAAGACACTAGTAATTCGTTGTGGGAACGGGAACTAGTGTCTTTTACATTTTTCTATGATAATCAATGTAATTCTTAGTATTTCTACTAGTGCCATTAAACTCATGGCAACATCAATATATAGATATATATACATAGACATCTTCTCCTCTTACAAAAAAATTGAAGGATCTGCCGAGAACTCAAGCAGATATCATTTTTAATTCAGAGGGTTCACCGTTACTACATCCAGTAGCCAATTTCCATTATAAAGGTCCAATGTGAAAACATTATTAAATCTCATCAATTTTTAAAAAAATCTTTTTTTCATTCAACAATACTACTTTTAAACCATTATTGATATGTTTATCAATTGTTTTAATATATATGATAAAATGTAGAAAAATAATAAGACAAAGGATACACTGTGTATGAAACAAATCAATTTTATATTTACCAAGAACGGGTTTCACATTGATGAAACAAAAGAAGAGAATACTTCAAAATGTGCTGAATCATTCAAAAAATACAAATATTCTGCACTTTATGAATTAGGGTTTGAAAACAATCTAAAGGGATTGACGCCTAGTGCTTTTTATTTGTATCAACTCTCTTTGAAATTCATTGAACTTTTAAGTAATCGTCCTGAACTAGAAGTAGCTAGAGAAGATACTAAAGTTGAAGCATCCAATGAAGACTTAGAATATTTAATGTCTATTATTCCTTTTGCGATTGGTACAGAATATATTGATGAAAAGTGGATTCAAAATATATTTCAACACTTAAATTCTCAATTTTGGTGGGACATGAAATCATATAAAGGTACAGTTCAAATGTATCTTCAGGAAAAATCCCAAGATTTGAAAGTCGCAAAACGAATCTATTTTCACTTAGTCGAAAACGAAGAAGATCCAGACTTTCCATTTGCGTTTCTAGCAACGTATGCCACAAAAGACAAGGAAAATCGAATTGTTCATATGCCACTAAAACATGCACTCGTCGAATATAAAAATGATCAAGAACAATTATTGAATTTATTGTCCTGCCTAAACGTAGTCGCTCAAAAGAATACTTTGATTGCCCAATATATGGAAACCGGTGATTTATTTCATCCCATCAAATTAACTAGTAAAGAAGCCTATTTCCTATTAAAGAGTGTGCCTGACATTGAGGCTTGTGGCATTAAGTGTAGAGTACCAAATTGGTGGAAGAAGAAATATTCTTCTGTAAAAATCAATGTGAATATTGGAGATACCAAGCCATCCATGTTTGGCTTTGACTCCATACTATCCTTACAACCATCTCTAATTGTTAATGGACGGGCCCTCACAAAGAAAGAAATTAGTGAACTTTTAAAAATGGAAGAAGGACTTGCATGGCTTAAAGGTCAATGGGTAGAAATTAATCATAATAAGCTTCAACAACTTCTTGAACAAATGGAACAATATGATGGAACCATTACTTTAAAGGAAGCTTTGACAAAAACATATATGTCAAATGATGAGGATATTGATGTCGATATGGGTATACAGATATCAAATGGAAAATGGTTAAGGGATATTTTAGGCAAATTAAAAAATCCTTCAAAAATCAAAAACAAGGCGCAACCAAAATATTTAAATGCAACACTCCGCCCTTATCAAAAGAGTGGATACAATTGGTTAAATCAAATGAATGATTTAGGCTTTGGCGCATGTCTTGCCGACGATATGGGACTCGGAAAAACACTTCAAGTCATTTCTTTTTTAGAGAAGATGTATGAAAAAAAGAAAGATGCACACGTATTATTGATTGTTCCTGCATCCCTACTAGGAAACTGGTCAAAAGAAATAGATCGCTTTGCCCCTAAAATGACATATTATATCCTTCATGGAAAAAACAATATTGTCCATGAAGACACATTTATCACAATCACAACATATGGAATGGCATTACGCAATGAATTTTTACAAGACAGAGTATGGGACTATTTGATTTTAGATGAGGCTCAAGCCATCAAAAATCCGGCAACCAAACAAACACGTGCCATCAAAAAGATTCCTAGCCATATGCGCATCGCAATGACAGGTACACCTATTGAAAATGACCTATCCAATTTATGGTCCCTATTTGACTTCTTAAATAAAGGATTATTAGGTAGTGCATCTGACTTTAAGGAATACGCAAAGAAAGTACAAGCCTATCCTGAATATATGACAAAATTAAAGATGATGGTTTCCCCATTCATTTTAAGACGTCTAAAGACAGATAAAACAATCATTTCAGATTTACCAGACAAAATGGAAATCACAGAACACGTGGATTTATCCAAACGACAAGTCGTTTTGTATCGCAAGGAAGTTGATAAAGCAGAACAAAAAATATTAGATTCTACAGGCCTTCAAAGAAGAGGTATTGTGATCGCGTTATTGACAAAATTGAAACAAATCTGTAATCATCCAGACCAATTTATTCATGATACCAACTACAATCCAAAAGACAGTGGAAAATATGCAATGTTGAAGGAGTTGTGTGAAACCATCTATGAGAAAAGAGAAAGAGTCTTGGTATTTACACAATATAAAGAAATGTGCGAACCCCTATCTCAATACCTAGAAACTATTTTCTATAAGAAGGGATATATTATTCATGGTGGCATTCCAGCTAAAAAGCGTACGGAAATCGTTGAAAAATTTAATGACGAAAACACATACGTTCCATATATCGTATTATCCTTAAAAGCAGCCGGAACTGGACTTAATCTAACAGCCGCCAACCACGTCATTCACTTTGATCGTTGGTGGAATCCAGCCGTAGAAAACCAAGCAAGCGATCGAGCCTATCGTATTGGACAAACCAAAGAAGTCTTTGTTCATAAGCTCGTTTCAAACGGAACTATTGAAGAAAAGATTGATAAATTAATTGAATCTAAACAAGAACTCGCAAATTCCATTCTTGCCTCTGGCCAAGAAAAATGGATTACTGAACTAGATACAAATGAACTAATGGACTTATTAAGATTGGACGTGTAGACTATGGCAAAATATTGGACAGCAAGCATGCAGTATTCGCAAATGAGCGTCGAAGAACTGCAAAGAAAAGCACAAGAAAGTGTTAAAAATGCAAAAAACAAAGGAAAAGAAATGCATCCCATTATTGTGGAAGGAAGGCAAATCGCAAAAAGCTGGTGGGGCATGGCCTGGTGTAAAAATATTGAACAATATGCCGATTATGCCAGTCGTATCGAACGAGGAAAAAGATATGTTCGTTCAGGTGCTGTTGTAGACTTACAAATTGTTAAGGGTAAGGTAAAAGCTCGTGTACAAGGCACAAGAAAAACACCATACAAAATAGAAATTAACATCAGCCCACTCAAAGAAGAAGTTTGTGAAGATATCATTGAAAAATGTAGTTCACAAATCCAAAACTTACAAGAACTAGTAAATGGACAATTCCCAGAAAGTTTAAAAGAAATATTCCTATCCGAAAACGGACTCTTCCCAAGCCAAAGAGAAATCAGTTTCAACTGCAGCTGCCCCGACTGGGCCTTAATGTGCAAGCACGTTGCCGCCGTACTCTACGGAATTGGAACCAAACTCGACGAAAACCCATTCTTATTCTTTGAACTCAGAGGAATCGACGTCAATAAACTTGTAGATGTAACCATCAAAGACCACGTAGACTCACTACTAGAACATGCCAATATGCCATCAACAGATCGCGTAATGGATGATTCTTGTATCGAAACATTGTTTGGATTAAAGTAAACAAATACAAAATTAGAGGCAGTATGCTCAAAATATGAGTATACTGCCCTTTTTGGCCAATTCTTCTAATTCAAAATCATCACTGTACCACATTCAATCACCCTGATTTTCGCTGAATTTCATAGAATCAGAAAACAAAATCAGACGAAATTGGAAAGGAAAAATTGTATTGACACATATTGCAAATTTGTTATAATTTAATCAATCGTAGCCTTCGCACCTCTTAACAATGTGGCCCAGAGGGCTCTTTTCTTTAGGAGAATTTATGAATAATTTCAATGCACAGATTAAGCCAGCTTTAACATTCAATCAACAGCTAGATCACCTTATTAACGATAAAGGATTGATTGTTAATAACTATGACAATGCTTTATCCATTTTAAAACATGAAAATTATTACAGATTAAGTGGATATATGATTGATTTTCTAGATAAAAACGACAATTTTATTGATAACATTTCCTTTGAGGATATCTATAATGTGTATAAAACTGATAAAGAAATTAGATCAACACTTTTTGAACTAATTAACGATATTGAGGTATATTTAAAAACTCAATTAGCAAATTATTTTTCATTGACATATGGTCCCGTTGGATATCTTGATCCATCAAACTTTAATTTTAAAAATCACCAAGAATATATTGACATCATTGATTTTTTAAAACGTTGTGGCGAAGTAAATAAAAGAAATGCATCCAGCCTTATTATTCAACATCACAACAACAAATATAATGGGTTTGTCCCAGTATGGGCATTAGTCGAACTTATACCTCTTGGCACCATTTCTAAATTTTATTCATTATTAAAGACAAAAGATAAAAAAGCAATTTTAAAAATCGGATATAATGACATTAGTTATGAAAAATTAGAAAGTTTCTACCATTGTGTATCATATCTAAGAAATCAATGTTGTCATTATCAAAGATTGTACAGAAAAAATCATCCTATCAAGCCAAAGCTTTACACACCTTCAAATATAAATTTAGGATCTTTTGTATCTGGAAGCACATATTCATTAGTTCTTCCTCTTCTGTATATAAATCCAAATCAAAGCCTTGGCAAAAGAGCAATTGAAAAGTTAAAAAATATTGAACGCAACTCAAAAGTTGATTTTGTTAAAAATTACGGTTTTGAAGCCAATTGGAAAAACAATTTATATTTAGCGAATGGGCATTGCGTTAAGTAATTATATAATCAAAATTGTTTCTTCATTAATTTTTGACGTACTCTCATCATTAAAATGACGAGATTCTCTTTCTCACAATGCGAGAAA
>OIYH01000766.1_pt1 | contig 21403 bp, 17 predicted proteins | sample 1587911 | NCBI WGS metagenome assembly OIYH01 (sample SAMN03283252) | human gut metagenome | biome: human-associated habitat; material: feces | host: Homo sapiens | place: USA | collected 2013
GCGCGCCAATCACCCACAGCACAAACTCGTGCTCGGGCATGGCCTGGATATAGCCGTGCATCCAGGTGGACACGCCGCCGTGCACATAGGGGTAGCAACCCTCGAGTACCAAGCAGATTCTCATTTGTCGCCACCCTCCTTGCGCGCAATGGTCACCGTCTTGTCCGTAGCTTTGACCAGGTACAGGTCGCCCGTCAGGTGCGTAATCTCGCCACCCGTGACCGCACCCGGCTCGCCGTTGTTGGCGCGGAACATGAGCCACGCCTCGTCGTGGAAATTGCCAAGACTGAGTGTCCAGGCATCCGCACTGGTATCCACGCTCACCGTCACGGACGAAAAGCGCTGGATGGCACCCGAGCATTCCGATCCGGTCTGGCGACGCAGGTCGGGCGCAGACTTGGTAAGCCAGTCCAGGTAGTCGATCAGGCCGCCCTTGTAGACCTCCCAGCCCTCCGTAGCGCCGCGATCGGGGTCCAACAGGTCGTCCGGGTGCATAAAGTGCGTGCTCACGTAGTGCATGTTGAGCTCGGACACGGCAGCCAGGCGCATATAGGAATCGTCGACCATGCCGCCCGAGACAATACGCGGCTGCTCCACAATGCCGTCGCTCGCCACGCCAAACTCCTGCACGTACGGCAGGTCGGTGCCATCCTCAAAATACGTACTGGCGATGGTCTTAATGCGCAGCACGTCCTCGCCAATAATCTTGCGCGCTCGGGCCGAAAGGATATTCGACGGCGGCACGTAGACCGAACCGTGCGCGTTGGGCAGCACCTCGTCCTGAAAGGCGATAAGCTCGTCGAGAGACGCAACGAGCGTCTCCTTGTTCTTCCACGTCTTGTAGTCGTACAGCGTGCCATAGTCGGTATCCCAGAGCGCCAGCGGCTGATGGTTGTAGCCATGAAAGCCCAGCTCTCCGCCCATCTGCAGCAGCATGCCGCCAAAGTAGCGGAACTGCGTGGTATCGGCCTGACGAGCAGGCTCGGTCTGGTTGACCGCGTCCTCATAGTTTTCGATCATCACGCCGGTATAGCGAATGCCGTATTTTTGCGCGAGCTTTTGCAGATCGGGCCACCAGACCTTGGCATAAAAGTCGGCGATGGAAAGCCCGTAGTCGCGCTTGATGTAGGTGCCGTCGCCCGAGGGCACGGGGCTGGGAAAGTCGTCCAGATAGAAGACGGAGCTGTTGATGACGGGGTAGGCCGTGGCATCGCCCAGCAGGCTGATCGCCGCGGCGTAAAAACCGCGCATGACCTTGTCGTAGATGCCGATATTGCACACCACGGTGCGTCCGCTACCGCAGTCATTGGACCAAATGAGCGGGGCACCCGCATCGCCGGTCTTAGCCCACTCACGCGCCGTCTCGCGCAGCGAAACCGAAAGCGACGAATCAAAGGGGTCCGAGAGTTCGTAGCGCTCTCCCCCGCCCAGCATAAAGTCCTCGCTCGGCACAATGCTTTCGGCTTTTACATAGTCATATCCGGCCGATTCAATGCCAAGCTTGGGGGCAATCACCTGCAGGTAGCTCGAATTATCCGGCGGCATGGCGAGCATAAGCGAACCACCGGCACTGACCCAACTCATAATGTCGGTCAGGTGCGTACCGAGCCTATCGAGCGACGGCATAAGCAAAATCACGCGATCGAAGGAGGTCAGCGAGGGAATGGCATCCGCGCCATCCAGGGCAAGGTCCACGTCGCGGTGCGCGATCTTCATGTCGAGCAGGATCTGGTCAAACTGCTCCTTTACGTCCTCGACGCCCGCTTGGTCGGTATCGGTAATGACCAGGCACGTGGGCTTTTGGCCAAATATCGCCGAGGAGGCCGGCACCGCATCGTTGGCGGCAAGCATCCCCAGCTTATGTTGGCCCGCACTGTACTGCACGCCGGCGCGCTCCACCAGCAGCACGGCGGCCATGGCAATAAAGACCGCCCACACCACAAGCAGGCCCATCCAGCGAAAGTGGCCCGCACGATCGCGGATATGCTGCACCACGCTCATCGGGTCTCCTCTCCGTTGCGCCAAAACGCCAGCTCCTCGCGGTTGGCGGCGCTCAAGTACACATGCTGCTTGTCGATCGCATCGATCACGCGGCGGACCTCGTCACCATCGCGGCGCATCACCGCCAGGCGCAGGCAAAGCATCCAAACCTCCTGCTCCTCGGGCACGTCGAGCACAAGCTGGTCGGTCACGGCCTGTGCCTCATCGATCTGGTCGATATCGGCCAGCGCCGCGGCATACCGAATACGCAGCTCAACGGAGTCCTCGCGCTCGCAGCGGCGCGCAAGCAGGCGCGCGTACTGTTGGCGCTGAATCTGAGCTACGCGTCCCTCGGCCAAGCCCGAGTCCAAGTATTCACCAAGAAAATCGCAGTATTCATTGAGATTATGCGCGCTCGGGTCGGTCTTAAAGGCGTGCTCCAGCTGCTGCAGTTTAAGGTCGGACTCCTTGGAGATCTGCGCCACCGCCGTCGCGGCATAGTGCGCCACCTCTACGTCATCGTTCAGCTTAGCCGCCTGCAGCTGCGCCAGGTACGCATCGGGCTCCTCGGTGAGCATGGAGAGCATTAGGCGGCGCCGGTCTGCCGGGTCGTTGACGATGAGTGCCTCCTCGAGCGGGATCACGCCTGCATCGGCTTCACGGTCGTGCACCAAGATGCTGCGATGCAGCTCGTCATTAATGCGCAGCGACTCCAACGTGGCGTCCTTGAGGTCCGCGCCAAACACGGCGCTGCGCGCGATAAGCAGCACCACCAGCAGCGGCCCCCACAACGGCACGAGTACCATCACGGCCAGCATATGCCCGCGCACCGGCAGCAGGCCCAACTTCATAAGCGTCCACAGCACCAGGCAAACCAGCGCATGAATCAGCAACAAGACGGCAGCAACGACAAGCGAGATCAAGCGACATTCCCCTCGCCGTTACCGGTGTCGGCAATGTGCTGCAGCAGCGCCACAATGTCCTCGCCGTCGACGGGCTCCACCGCAATCTGCTTCGCGCTCAGGCGCTCGCGGATAATGGGCAAATCGCACGCCTTTGCCTGGCGCATAAGCAGGTAAAGCACGTCACCATCGACCAGGCCCGCCGCATCGCTCTCGCGGATTGCCGACCCAATTGCGCCCACCAACTCGCCGACAGGCTCCATGCCCGGCACCACGCGCAGGAGCAAAAAGCTCCCCATCTTACCGTCTGCCAGCGCCTGCTCGGCCGCGAGCTCTTGGCCAAAGGCCGCCTGCTTGAGCACGCACGTGCCATCGACGCAGCGTTTATCCTGCGCCACCGCCTCGTAATCGAAGGCACGCCCCAGCGCGCTTTCGACCAGGCCGCACAGGATGCGGAACAGATTTTGGTAATAGAGCGTCATTTGGTTCTGGGCCGCGCGGCGCACAAAGATCAGCACGGCGGGTGCCCCGTCACGCTCGATCGTGTATCCAAACATGGGCAGCCCCGGCGTCAGCTCGCGATTCACCCACAGGCTCGAACGACCTTCGCCGCCCAAAAGAGGCGCAAGCTGATCAAGCGAGAGCGAGCGCGTGGCGTCTTCGGCAATCACGGGACTCGCCGCCACCAGACGTGCAAACGCCCCGCCCGAAACGTGGTAGATCGTCACCGAATCGTTTTCGAGAATCTCACCTATGAGCTCGCAGCACTTGCGGTAGATGTCGCGCGGATTGAGCACGTCAAGCTCTTGCGTCACGGCAAAGATCTTGCCAAAGCTATCGTGACGCCCCACAATCTGGCGCTTGTAGGTGCGCTTGTCCTCGATAGCATCGTGATAGAGCTGCGTGAGGAACGTATTGCGATTACGCACGAGCTCGTTTTGGTCGCGTTCCGCCTTAATGGCCTCGCTGTTGCGCAGCTGCACGTAGCCGCATACGGCACCCACCACAAAGTACGCGATAAACGGCAGCCAGTTGGACGGCTCGTAGAACAGACCCTGGAAGGTATAGCCATACTGGGTAAAGTAGCTCACAGCCAAACCCACCGATGCCAGCAGCGCCGCAACCAGACCAAAGTCCAGGCCATACAGTGTGCCGATGAGCACGACGTAGAGCAGGCGATAATCGAGCACGTTGAGCTGGGCCGATTGCGAGAACAGGTGCTGCAGAACCTCGAACAGGGCCCAGGCGACGCCCGTCTCCAGGCATTTAATGGGCAGCGTGCGCATCTGGATGCGGTCGATGGCGGCGCGCAAGGGGTTGACCTTCTTTGCGCGGCCAGCATCCCAGCGAGCCTGAATGGTCGAAAGATCGCGCAGCAGGTCGTAGCGCTGAAACCAGCCATAGCGAACGCGAACGACGTCGCTGGCGGGCAGGGCGTAGCCGGCAGAATCGCCATAGGCAACTGAGAGCCCTGGGAACAGCGCCTTGAGGGCCTCGCCCACCTCACCCGACGTGTGATGGAAGGTATCGGCAACGTCGAGCGTCTCAAAAGAGGCGTCCCAGCTGTCAAAGATGCGGCGCACCAGCACCGCAAGTTCCTCGGCGCACAGCAGGGGAAACGGCGCATCCTCCGCGCCCTGCAAAGCGACCGATCCGGTTAAGCACACGTCGAACAGCGGCACCAAAAACGGATCCTCCAGCGCGGCGGAAGCAGTGTACAGGAAGGGCACGCGCAGAAACTTTGCCTGAACGCCTTCGTGCACAGCGTAGTAGCGGCACAGGTCGTTTGCCGCGCGGGCGATAATTCCCTTGCCCGTTCGCCCCGAGGCATCGGCGGTACCCTCGGCACCCGCGGGCCCCGCTACATACAGCAGCTGGACCCGGCGACCCATGCACGCACGAAAGACCGAGCGCAGCAGCTCGATATCGCCCATGATATCGGTATGCGGGGTAAGGAAATTAGACAGGTAGACCACGCGGTCGAACTCGTAGGCCTGCTCCAAGTGCTGGAGGAGCTCATTCCACGAGGCATGAGGCGACAACTCATCGCGGCGCGATTCCGCGGCAGCGACGACCTTAACGTGGTCCCCGGGGAACGCCTTGGCACAAAAGTCATCGTCAACATATGCGGTGTTGCCAACAACCAGCACTTCCATGGCGCACTCCTCCCCTTAATTCCGCATTTGCCATAGTCAAACATGCGTATTGTACGCTGTCAACGCGAGCCGGAACGCCTTTAAGGCTGTCTTAAGAACATTTTCAGAGGATGTGGGGAGGATAGCTCGTCCGACTTGCAAGACGGAATCCTAAAACAAACGTATACCCAAACCTCTCGTCACCGCTTTATGCCAAACATCATTCAACCTCTTAGGCCAATTTGAAATGAAGAATAGGCAGGTGCAGCAGGCGCAAAATGAATCATTGTTCAGACGATCAATCTCGTTGAGCAAAAGTTCAGAATGGTCAACGCCGACCACAGCCGCAGCTAAGTCAGCCACAGACTCGTTCGCATTTTGCGTCGCCTGCTCATTAGTTAACAAAAGCGACCTCAGAGCATGGACGGCAATAATGCAAGCAAATGCAAAACCATCAATACACCCAATATCCGCAAGCGAATCTCCCCTCCTGGCAACCCAGTCCTTGTAAGATCGCTGACCAAAAATCACATCTGAAGGAACAAGGGCGTCATCCAGAGAGTGATACTTCAGGGGATCAAAATCACGATATGCTTCAACCGATGGATAGCTTAGATATAGTTGACCCATATCAGTACTATCGCAGTAATAGTCTTGCATGAGCTCAAGCCGCTTAAAATCGTGCCGATTGTCCTGAGGATCTAAGTCAAATATGAGCAAGGTGTCAGTAAAACTGGATTCGAGAAGCTCTGTCGCATCATCTTTATCCGGAAGAAGCTCGGCAACAAAGGACCTAAGATCAACGGCCTCAAAATCGCAACCGTATTCTTGAAAGAGCTTGTCTAGAAAGTCATGAACATTAATCTCGACATGAACGATTTGATGATCATCTGCGAGGCTAAAAGAATCAAACATGCGCTCCATCAGCTGAGGCTCGCGTTTAGCGCCTTCGACAATGAGCAGGACGTTCTTTACGGACGCATTGTTCATGACTAGTCAAACTCTCCGGCACGGAGGAGCTTCTCAATGTTGTTGCCAAGCCTCAACTCGCGATCGGTGGAATCGGCCAAAGTTCGAATGCCCCCTTTTACAGAGATTTGATAAACGCAGTCAGGCCTCATTACGCCATTCTTAACAAGCGAGGTATTGTGGGTCGAGCACAGTATCTGACACGATGCCTTTGAAGCAAAGAACTTCAAAAGGCTCTCTGCCATCTCAAAGTGACAAAAAGCGTCAAACTCATCTATGAACAAAAAACTGGCCGACTCGTTAAGCTCAAGCTCAGAGAACAACTTAACCAGGGTTCTTGTACCGCTAGAACATGCCTCGACAAACGGGATGCATCGCATAGGGTGATTGAAATACAGAACAGGCGAGCCGTCGGACTCTTTAATAACGATCAGAGACTCATCGACTCCAAAATTGCGAATAAATGACTCGAATTCCGCAACTTTGTTCTCGCGTATGATCTTGTCGATTACCCTTCTTGTTTCAAACCCTTTTAATCGAAAAAAGTCCATGCGAATCAGCCTCATGCGCGAGACAAATCGTCGCAACTCCGCCAAGACGCCTAAAACATTAGTTGGAAGACTGCTCGTTATATATGAAAGAAGGCTCAACGAAGTATCAGAGAATTCAAAATTGATCCCAGCAGCACCGATTCGTTCAAGATGATTCTCTTCGAAAACGCCGCGTGCGTTATTGAAATCGAAAATGAGACTCTCATCAATCGATAGGCTCTCATGAAGCCAAGTAGTCGGAGAAGTCTTCTCATAGCTGTAATTGATTTCGCGACCGTCAAATTCAAAGACATAAGTGAACTGTGCCGTGCCTCGCCCACAATCAGCATTCAAAAACAGACGATCATCCTGGTCAGAATAATCGAATGCCTCTGGAAAGCCGAGCGTAATGTCGAATAAAGCTGAACCGAAATTCGATTTACCAGACGCATTTCTACCGATCAAAAGTGCGGTTTTCACGGTTCCGTTTTTAACGTTATTTTCTGCAAACTGGTAATCACGAGAAGCAGCAAAATTAAATGAAACCCGAGTCGAAAAATTCCTATAGCCATCAACAGTAAAACGCTTAAGCATGAGAGTCTCCTATCTCTTGCCGTAATTATATTACGGCAAGAGATAGGAGACCTACATCAATTACGCCACTACGGGAAAAGTCATGTGAGCAGAGTCCATGCGAACCATGAATACCCGCTACGAAAGCCACTGGTAAACAGCCCTTAAACGCAAAAACCGCCTTTAGGCGGTTTCCGCGGACCAAGCCGGACGTACAGTCGCAAGGCCTCATCACGGTTGGAACTGTAAGGAAAAGCCCAGTCCCAGTCAATCCTTTACCGACAAACCGTAGCGAATTAAGGCTGAGCAACAACGCGTCAGTAAAGTTACATGCTGGCAGAAAAACACCCGCAATCTCGCCTTTTCCAATTGAGATGTAAGATTTGACAGGTTGAATCTTACATCCAAACAAAAAGAGGGCCGACACATCAACCCTATTCAGGTGCCGCCCGAAGGCTTCCCGCGAAGGCAGTCAAGTCAAAACTCATAAAAATAGGGGATGCCCTCCTTAGGGAAGGAACCCCCTTACAAAACTTTGGCCCTAACAAATAGGCTTCTGTTTTTCATTGTGTGACTATGATAGCTCAAGCGATAATCTCGAACTGCTACAAATTCGCCGCCACAAATTCGCCGTTAATCAATAGGCGCGGGAAACCACGCATTGATTACCTTTGCAAGAAATTCAAAACCCGTCGACACTTGAAGATTTCCACAATAGTAATCAACATGCTTGTTCATTCTCTCAACAAAAAGCGCCAAGCTATCTGCCCGATGTTCGGAAACGCCCCTTGAAGCCAACTTCCTGTGCGCATACAGCGTCGTAACGATTTGTTGCATGCGATCATTGGACATCTTTGCTCTGCGCTGGCCGGGACCAATGCTGGAAATCCCCGAAAGCTCCTGCATTACGTCATGCCTCGGCTCATAAATGGGCTTTCCGGCACTCAGATTATTCAAAATACAGTTATTGTGCGCACATGCATTTCTTAACGACTTGACCGCCTGAATAATATAAAACTCGTTAAGCATCTCACGGTCATTAAACCGCCTGGCGCAGAACTTATAAAAATAGAGAAAAGAGCCGAAAGAGACGACTTCGATAAATGCCCACGCGGGGAAGTCGAAATCAGCATACCTGACAATCAACCCACCAGTGTAGGGACTGTTCTTGCATCTGAGAATCTCGTCTTTGAGCGAATTGCACGGCGTTCCATCTGGCTTCGTGCCATCGTAGGAGGAAATGAAGTCCGAGACGACTGCATAGCCGTCCTCCCTCTCTATCTCGATGCGTTTTAATAGTTTTACCTTTGCGAAATGCTCCACATCAAGCGTAAGCGGCAGCATTTCATAACGAAGGAGCATGTCGACAATCGACAAATCGACCAGCATCTTGAAATCTAGATTTGCGTACTCTCCCTTGCGGGCTCCTTCTTCAACTTTAGGAAACCCAAGTCGATAAGCGCGCAGATGAAAATAGTTGCTGTTCTTCTCCAGATAAGCCCTGGCATCGTCTTCGCTCATCAGCGAGAAATGGACACCTCTCGATTTTAGGTGATCGATCTGCTCGGACGCCGTAAGCCACGGCTTTCTATTAGCGACGGTCATCAGGTCTCCGTTCGCGATGATTGGCTCGAGATTCAATGTTAGCGCGTTTAACTGGGAGAGCCGTCAGGATATGACCGTTATGCCAAATACCCCTTAGCGCAATAACCCGAATACTCTGAAACTAAGGAATGCTCATCCGATTAATGGAATTTTTCACCGTGCATTTGAGAACATCATCCTGCCCATCAAAAGTCATTGGAAAAAACTGCAGGTAGCGGTTTCCGAGTATGTCTGAGTACGTGACAAGAATGCGATAGCCGGCCTCCATCACTGGCTTTGTTTCTCCCCCAAAATAGATAACCAGCTCGCTCTCCCCTCCCACTGGAAGCTGCCGAGTCTGGCACCAGGCGACCCGCAGAGTTCCAAAATGGGCCCACTCATTTCTATTGGCAATCCCAACCCTTACATTAACCGCAGGCCCAGCTCCCATGCTGGATATTGCATAACGATTAGCGGCATGCTCGTCCACAAGACTCTCGTCGCAAGGAATGGCCGGGCCTCCGCCATCAATCAGCAGACGATCAACGCAGTCCAAAGCGCCCGATTCATATTCATCGTCCCTGGGATCAGCCTCGGTAAACACACCGTGAGCGAAACCGTTCTTCGACATACGTAGTTGCTTTTCCGACAATCGGGTTAAGGCAATACAAGGGAGAACGTCCATCACGTCAGAATGATTCCGATCTTCCCTACTAGCTCGCAGCGAGAAATACAGCACCGCGACCGCCGAAATTGATCCCACTAACGCGCCAAGATACCCAAGCAGGCCGTTGGCGTCCCATACGGGATGCAGCCACGGAACTGGCGCATCAAATGAAAACGCGATCTGAATGACTATCAGTAAAAATACGGAGAGCACCACAACGCAAGCAATAAACGCTTTAATTAAATCGAATACCGAAGGCTTCCTCTTGCCCGAACACATTCCAACCAAACTCATTTCACGAAACACACGTTTTAATAAAGTTGGCCCCAAAATCGGTTACCTGGTAGCTCCAGCGATGGAATACGAATTTCTTGTCATCTTCAAGCCCAACCTTCGCCTTCGCATTTTGGATAGCCTCACTTGATTCGAACCTTTCAAGCGCAGCTTTAACATCATCAGCGTAGTAATCACAACGCTTGAGGATGCCAAGTCGGTCCAGATTTCCCAGATACACCAGCGATTGATCAGGGTACTCGCAAACACCCTTACAGCACTCATTATAGCCTTCTACGATTATCGTCCATTTACTTGGAACTATCTCGTTTGCGCTAACAATTCTTAAGTCAACGAGCGGAATAGACACGTATTCAGCATCATCAGAGCCAGTTAACGTACTCAGCAACTTAGCCTCGTCGGGACTAATCTCCTTAAGTAGCTGAACAAAACTGGGGTGGACGTACTCTGCCGTCCGATCATCCATCGAGGAAAGTAACAGATTTGCATACATCCCTCGTAATTCCTCGCTGTCATAGCAATATGCGAGTTGTTGAATTGCTGGAACTGCGATATGCGCTGGAGGTTCGGTAAGATGCTCCTCGGGAATCTTATCAACACGAGACTCTATGGCATCGATGGCCAGCTTGATGCTTTCCTCCCTATTAACAACCCAGCGATTCCACGAGGAAAGCCAAATGGCAACAGTCCTTGGAACCAGGCTAACCGTTTTTCCTATCGACTCTGCAGAAGGATGAACAAGGTCGTCATATGCCTTTTCAAGCACCGGTATAGTGGCAATGTCCTTAACGTTATCGAGATCCATATCAAACTCCTTGCACATTACCAACCAGAGCGGTCACGATGGCTCCAGCAATAGCCGCTATCACCGATGAACCCAGAACATCAAACATGGACGATAGATCCATAAGCAACCTCCAAAGCAGCAGGGAACAGCTAAGTACAGACAATGGAAGTCTATCGCTGAAATATGGACCGGTGCATCTCCAAAGTGAACTGGTCGCTAAAGATGAACAGAATACCGCCTCGGTATCACACGTGCCAGCGAAAGGTTATCTGCATTTCGCCAACTGCCTCCCCTATCAATAAGCACTATTGGTACTTCACAATCGAATCTCGTCTTCAACTTGGCGCGCGTCCACGCGATACTGCAACTTTAGATACAATAGATAGAACAAATGTACGAATCAAATAGATTGGAACGCTATGCCGAATAAAACCAAGGCTCCAGACCTCTTCACGGTGTATTACATGAACCATTCCAAGGTTTATGAGATGCGCATGTTGCTAGACAACACGCTTTGGAAAGATAGCTCAAATGAAGAAGATAAGGCCACCGCTGGCAATGCTGATGTCCACGCAAAAGGTGAAACCAAGGTTCCACTCTTTCCAAAATTTGCCGTAGAAGGAGACGGCAAATTTGGACATGAAAAGCGAACAAAGATGATCGATACGTTCGAGTACATAAACACAGTGAGCCGCATGCTCGCCGATATCAAAGGAAACTGCCTCGATTTCGACGAAAATAAAAGTAAAGAGGGCGACCTCGTCTACATCGATAATGTGAGCCTCTCACTGCTCGACGAGGACGAAGTGCGCACTCTCATAACGGTCATGTCGGGTACGTTCGACGGCATTCAAATCCCGGAGGCTGGTGGCCTCGATGTGGGGCACCTATTCCAGTCCTTCATCAAGTCGGGCACGTCATTCAAGCTTATCGGCAGAATCGGCGACAAAAAGAGCAACGACATTATCCTGAAGATCCCCATCGATGGAGCAGATCTCTTCGAGAGCGGCTACTCAGTCGATGACCTTCTCATCGGTAAGGTCGGGATCATCGGAATCTGCAAGGGAAAAGTTTGTCCATCTGACCTTCGCAGCTCGTACGAATACTTTCAAACAAAAGGCAAGACGGCTGAACCGGAGGACGACGGTTTCATTGACGGCTCAGCCAAAGAACGAACAGACGATCAAGTAGACGAACCGATAAAAGAAGAAGAGGAGACCGAAGCAACCTACATCGACGTCATAGCCGTCATCCAGGCAGTCAATAAAAAGAATGTATAAGACATGCTGAACTTAATCACATACAGAAAGGACCAGTTCGTCCATTTCAGAAACTGGCTCGAAAGCGAAGGATACGAATATACCTCGGCGTTATCTCTTTCCAGCACGGCACAAATTGCACAGCAAGCTGGAGCGGGCGAAATGGCAGTCGACGTCTCATCGCTTTTGTCCCTACTCGACCCTTCCAGCGGCAAAGGAGACGTGGCCGCAACGTTTGAAGTCTTTCTCTATCAGATGCCCGATAGCACGCTGTTCGTTGCCGACAGTACAACAGCGAGTAAATACACATACGAGATGCGCACCATTTTTGAAGCTGTAAAGCCTAGTGACATTAAGGGGGATAGCGAAGATCAAACCATGTCCAGCGAAAAGAGGCCAATTCGCCTGATCGATCTCGATGACTCAGAGACGGATGTCTTGCTCAACCAGTTCGCATGCGACCTCATCGGGCAGGACGAATTCAAAAGCGATTTCCGCAAACAGGCTGAGATATTCAGGCTGTTTAATAGCATCGGTGAGCAGCCGATTCTCTCGCTGTTCCTTATCGGGCCCTCCGGCGTGGGTAAGACCGAAACCGCAAGGATTCTCAGTAAGCTGCTCGCCCCAGGAGAGCCGCTACCTAAGATCAACTTCGGAAACTACAGCAGCAAGGACTCGCTCAATTCACTCATCGGCAGTCCGCGTGGCTACATGGGCAGCGAAGAGGGCGAGCTCACAATGAAGATAGGACGAAGCAAGTCGGGCGTCATCCTTATCGACGAGTTCGAAAAGGGGAATTCCGCAGTCTGGAGCTTCTTCCTCGACCTGCTCGAGAACGGCAAGTTCACGGATTCCCAGGGCGAAGAGCACGACCTCACTGGCTATACCATGGTATTCACCTCGAACACGCCAAGGACTGAGGTGCGAGCTAAGTTCCCACCGGAGCTACTCTCTAGGTTCAACCTCAAAGTAGAGTTCTCGCCCCTGAGCGATAAGGAGAAAAAGGCTTTTGTAAGCAGGTACATAGCCTCGGTCGCTGAGAAGTACCGCTCACACGTCGACGAGTCTCTTGAAGAAACGGATGCTATCGCTGAACAGGCGCTCCAGGAGATCGACACTACAAATGAAGAGAACATCCGTATCCTGAAGAACAAAGCACGCAGCTGGTTTGCGGGCTATATCGCAGAACGAAAAGGCTAATCAATCGCAAAAATTGATGCCCGCATAGCATTATCCCTTGCGCGTATTTCACAACTCAAAGAACGCGCAAGGAATAATCGACAGGTCAGTCAGTTTTGAAGAATGGATAGCTGAGCTTATTTTCCAAGTGCCTTTTTAAGTGTTCGAACGGCCGATGCAGGCAAAAACAGTCCTTACTGCCTTCTTGGCATAAAACACAACGCCGCGCTCACGCTTCTTGTAGAGACGCTCCACGGCGTCCCAGCCACCATTGGCGTAAGCGTCAATGTATAGCCCCCTATCCTTGGGAAGAACACTCGGATGGCGGAGCTGGTCGTTGCCCTTGGCGATATCGTCAAATTCGACAGGGTACAAGTCCAGTGCGTTGCTGGATTCAATAAACTCCCTGCCGCGGTCGTTATTCACCAGCAAGCAGGAGACGCCCTTCATCTGATTGAACCTCTCAGCATCCTTCAGAACATCGGGCCTGTTTACATCGACGCCCCAGAAATCGCCGATGGTAAGATCGCCAGCACGAAATCTCCCTGCATAGGGGCACCTATAGCAGCTGTCGCGAAGCGTCTTGAGGTTCAAGAACATGTCGTAGTAGGGGGATTTTGCCGCAGGAATGGTGACCTCTCTTCCGTCCTCAAGAAGAAGAAGAAGAAGGGAGTGACCCCACCCCTCGCGCTTGCACCTAAACCGGAAATCAACCACGGGAGACCCAAGCTGTTTGCCATAGTCCTCAGCGCAGTCCGCGAACATGCGGCCGGAAGGGACGCCGTGACAGACCAGGTCAACGGTTGTCAGGTTCTGATAATCGCGTCCGAGGAAACCCCTAAGGCCAGCGACTTGGCAGGGCGTTCCGCAGAACAGGACCTGCCTGCCCTCACGAAGATCCGCCTTAACATCGGCAAAGCAAACTCCGGCATCGCTCTGCACATATTTTGAGTTAAGAAGCGGAGACAGCTCATCAACGCTTGCCGCACGACTATGCAACACTCGAAGCGTATTCCCCTCACGCTCATAGGAAGCACCATATGCGACGCCGCCAGAAGAAATAAGCTCACGCGCAACGGCACCGAAAACTCCGCCGGAGGCGGACTCCGAGACATCGCCCCTACCAACAGCGGCAAAGAACGGTCCGGCCGAATTAGAGCCTATCCCCCGGTTGAGGCCGCACGCCCTCGTGCACGCGCCACAGCCAATACAGAGATCGCTATCAATTACAGGAAGAACAAACCCATCCTTCCCCTCGGACATGGTGATGGCGCCTTTCGGGCAGCCGGCGGCACATGCCCCGCATCCGCAGCAATGCGATGGCGACTCAAACAGTGTGGGAACTTCGCCCCTTTTCACGGTAGACATGCAGTTATCCCCCTATTTGCGAGCTGAAACAAGCTTACGCAGAATATCGGCATTCATATAAACGGAAAAAGCCAGAGCAATTGCCAGGCAGGCGATAGCACTCCAGATGCCCGCACCGTAGGCAGACAGATAATAAAAAGCGAATACGCCTACAATTGAAACCAAAGTCAAAACCTGCTCAACCCGGTCTTCGACAAGCTTCGTAAACTTTGCGACTTTAATCCTGCGGTACTCGTTCACCACGATCATCGCCAAGAGCGTTGCAACGGATGCACCATAAAGGCCGAAGTGCGGAATCAGCACGACACACAGAACGGCGCAAAGGACCGCAGACACAGCAGTGGTGGTACCCATAATTCCGGTCTCCTTATGTGCGGTAAAGATGCCACCGTAAAAGCCAGAAATGTTGCTGAAGTACGTCGCCAGGAGCAATATCGGCACATACAGCAGGCCCTCACCGAATGAACCCTTAATCAGGACGCCGTACACGAGGGGCATAAGCGCAGACATAAGCAGAACGACGCTCATCATGAAACGCCTGAGCGCACGATACACAGAGTTATAGAAAGCCGACTCGTCCTCATCGGAGTTGAGGGCGCGCGCCGAGCTCTCCTTCCAGGACTGGTAGAAGAAGCCATACACCTGGTCCATGACACCGGGGAACTTGTAAGAAACGGCGTACACGCCGGCAGCGGAAGCCCCGAGCGTGTTCATGATAATGAGCCTGTCCAGCAGGTTATTAATAGTCCAGGAAACCTTGTTGGGAATGAGCGGAAAGGAATACCGCAGGAGGTCTCGAGCATAGGAAATGGAGAAAGCCAACGGATCGATATAGCGCCAGAGCTTCCGCATGACCATGAACGTGAGGGCAACACCGCCCTGCGCAATGACCGTGGCAGAAAGCATGCCCACCACGCCCCAGCGCAACACGGCGATAAACAGAACGTTTAACACGATGGTAAGAGCGCTCGCAGTGAAGTTCATGACGGAATATCCCACGGTATCACCGAAACCACGTAGGACCGCCGAAGCCATCTGCAGAAGCGCACCAGCAATAACAAGCCCCACGACCCAGCCAAGATTTTCTGGCCTAAATAGCAACCAGGCCAGAATCGCCAAGACCGCAAAGCACGCGCAGCCAGCAAGAAGAACAGCGCAAGACGCGGTCACGGCCTTAGACCGATCCCCATCGGTGCGACAGTCGATGAGGAACCGGAAGAGTGCTTCGTCCATAAGCAGAGAAACGGCGGGAACGCAAAACAGGGCGATAGTGTTGATATAGTCGACGGTACCATAGTCGCCAGTGGAAAGAACTGAAGTATAGAGCGGCAGCAGAAGAAACGAAACAAGCTTGGTTGCCATTCCGCCCACCGCAATAATGCCAGTGTTCTTAATAAGTCGACGCGTCTCCCCCATTACGAAAGCGCCTTTCTAAGATAAGCCCAGGAATGCTCCCGCAGAGAATCCAGGCGAGAGTCCACGTCACTCCAGTCACAAGGGGCAATATCGTCGGCGCACATAACATCGACGCAACGGTCAGACAGCCCGATATTACTCAGCAAGTCGCGCATACGCGCACCAGACTTATCTGTCGCATATACGCGGAAGGGCCTATGAAAGAGAACTGAGAATACGGTTGCATGAAAGGAGTTGGTAAGAATAAGGCTTGCGTGCGCAATAAGCGAGACGAACTCCTCAGGACCAATGCCAAATAGGTTAACTGAATTTGGGATGTCCAGATCTTTCTCAGAAATATAAGCGACCTTCATGCCTGTCGTCTCTGCCGTCGCTGCGGTGCTCTCGATGAGCTCAGGACACTCACGCAGCAAATACATGAAGATATACTCGCCTTGAAGAAGCATCTTCGACGTCATCCCAGCGTAATCAGCAGCATTCAGAAGAAGCGTAGGGTCAAGAACTACATCAATGGGTTTATCGACAAGCGGCTGAAAGAGCGGAATCGTCTCCTCTTCACGGACGGACAGATAATCGAATTTAGAAAGAAGTCTGGCAACAAGCTCCTTATCAAAGTTCTCCGGCTTAAAGGACGTATGGGCCAAACTGGGCGCATAGGCTACGCGACGCTTGTTTCCCGCAAAAGATAGAAAATATGGCTCGACCACTCCGACAGTACAATCGAGATTCCAAATCTGATCACTGCCACAGATAAAGCAATCAAACTTATCAACCATTTCAGATAAAGAAGTTTCGTTTTTCCAAGACACAGATTCAGAAGTCAAGTTGTAAAAACTATTTGCAAATCGTTTAAATGAAGCTTTTCTAGAAGAGAAGCGACTCAACCGGCATAGAACTCTCAATGTAGTTTTAGGATGATGCAGCTGCAGCAAACGATACTGCTCGTAATCTCGAGCTCGATAATCAATGATCCTCACCTCATGCCCCATGAGAGTCAAAACACTCTGAAGTGCATAAGCCTGCAGCGCAGAGCCAAAATTAAGCGCTCCGTGAAAAGTGATGGTTCCAATTAACATTCTCTATTTAGTCCTGTTCAGATAAAAGTGAAGGGCATCTGAAAAAGCAAGCCCAACATTACCGCCAGAGGCAAGAGCGGTAGCAGCCAATAGATACAAACGGTAGTTCGAGGTGCGAAGCGCAAGCTCAATATCGCCCCAACAATCCGGCAGCCGTGTCTTCATGGATTTAAACTCTTCAATTGAGCAAAAAGTCGAACAGCAGCATTCGAACAAAGCACGCCTCTGCTCATTGTCGAGGGCTACAGTCCTACCCAGCAAAAGAGGGCCGAATAATGGAAGAAGGTGATCATAGTCAACTTCAGAATATGCAATATCGAGTTCAGAACGCCAGCCAATCAACTCATCAAGCACCCAAAAAGAATCAAGGCCTTTAACGCTTGTGGGAGTAGACTGCATGATGGAGCCAGGCCGAATACGGTAATTATATCCATCCAAGTCGTAGCATTTTAGCTCCTTATACTTCGGCTCAATACAGATTGGTTGCACAAGGTCTTCATACCAAGCTCCAACCGGAAAACAAAGACCATCCCAAATGCAACGACGATAAAGTCGTCCCCAGGGAGCCATCCAAGATGCCCTATCCTTCTCCTGTTCACCCAACATGCCGCCATCAGACATGTATCTAAATGTTGAGGTAACATAATCAGCAGAAGTTCGATCTAGTCGACTTTTCATAGCGCATAGATAGCCCGGGGCAATCGTATCGTCAGAATCGAGGAACATAATATATTTGCCCTTGGATATCCGGAGACCGGCGTTGCGCGCAGCGGATAGCCCCGCATTAGCTTGATTAACGACTCGTACATTCGAAACTCGGTCATATAAATGAGCGATGGCCCCAGAATTATCAGTAGAACCATCATTAACGATGATGACCTCATAAGTCCCGTCGACGCTTTGGGATACAACCGAATCTAAGCAATCCTTTAGATACTTTTCAACGTTATAGACAGGAATAATAACTGAAATATCAAACGAAACCTCATCGTTCATAAAGACCGGCTGAAGCATATGCCTAGGCCGTGGTGAAGCCGAATCCAGCAATGCGCGATCACCGTTGTATGGCACCTCATTTGACAATGCAAAGGAACGGATTATTTGATATAGAGGTCCGGATAGCAAACAATTAATTATTTTTTTAATTAACGCTTTGACTTCAATCAAGAAATAGCTCCTTACAACTGGGAGAAACCAATCTAAATAAATTAGAGAAAAATAGTCATTTATCTGAATTGGTGCAAATAAGAGACAGCAGAAAAGGAAGAAGGAAATAATTCAATGGGTTACCAACAAGTAATACGACTTCAAAAAAGGCCATAAATAGGTAAGAAATCAGAGAGGCTTGGACGCAAGCCTGAAGATTCGACCCCTCGACTGATTTAAGGCAACCATAAGACAGGCAAAACACGGATCCCAATATCAATACGAACCCAATAACGCCTGTGGCAACTAGATAATAAACGTAGCTATTATCCAACCATAACGTGTTATAAGGAGTAAGACCCATTCCATAGGAGCTGTTGGAGACATAGCCAAGTCCAACCATTAAACGACCACTTCTAAATAACTCAGGCAACGCATGGTCCAACAAAGTTAATCGATTCGATTGAACAATGGCACTATCAAGTGACATCGAGCCAAGAACGCTCGAAATAGCGTACGCAATAGCCATCAAAAGCACCAACCGTGAAACACGGTAGGCGAGCCTAGAATACTTGCCACCGGTTTTAAGGCGTCCTGAACAATAGAACGCAATAAGCAGAGCTAAGCCAATTAATGAACTACGGGAAGCGCTGCAGAGCAACATCAGCAGGGCCACAGCCAATAATCCAAAATCTATGGAAATGATGAACCAACCTTGGCCGCGTCGTTCCTCACACACATTCATAAATATAAACATCATGAATAAAGCGACACACATTCCTCCGAGTGTATTTGGATGGCCAAACCCAAATACCGTACGAACTCGTTGGTCGGCACTAAAAAGAGATGACAGTCCACTTAAATTAACGTCACCAAAATGTGTAAACAGCTGGACAGTCAAAATAATGCCTAATAAATGAAAGCAAAGAGCGCAGAAACCCCGTTGGATATTTCTATCCCTGACATACCAGGCAGTAAAAACAACCACAAGAAAGAAGAGGACCATAGTTTGGCCTATACCTAAACTCCCAGGCATTCTTGGATTGGTAAAGACATAACAAAACAGCACAATGTGTGATGCAAGCAATACAAAAAAGCCAGAAAAAGCAGTAGGTCTATATATCCCTTTATTTAACTCCAAGAGCCAGAGTGTTCCGACAAATGCAAGGTAAACAGCCTGAATCAAAATAGTTAAAGCAGAAGAATCAATAACCTGAGCAATAACAAGCACTCTGGTTGCATATACGGCCGCAAATAATAAATAGAACACCAATGTATCGATTTTTTTTGAGGAAATGGCCCATCCGTAACCCACTATTCCCCCCTTAAAAACAACCTTGCAAATGCGTACCATCTAAAACGTAAAATCAAATAGCGAAGCAAATCTTTTATTGAGCACGGCCTGAAATCAGCTAATAATTCTTGAGCCCCGGCTTTCTCAATCCAAGAATCAATCACTTTGAATGAATTGCCCTCTCGCGCCGACCTTGCTGCATAGTTTGAAATAATTCGCCTCATGGTTGCCCTAACAATCTGAATCTCATCATTTCCAAATGAGCAACGTCCACAGAAAGACATAAGTTCCTGATACATTTTTCTGTAATCAAGAGCATCAGATTCACTCGCAGATTTCGACATTCGACTAGCGTCATTGGCTGCATAAACATAGACGGCTTTATTTAGATATAAAAACGACTTAGCTTTATCTAGATAGCGTAGATTGAAAACTAAATCCTCGCCTAAAGACTGCCCTTCAGGAAAGAAAACACTTTTGACCAAATCGCTTCTATAAAGCCTGAAACACGGGGAGTTCGACTCGCCCTCAAGGATATACTTTTGCATATCTATAATAGAGCGAAGCGGTCTCGAGGGGGCTATTTCAATTGACTTTCCGTTCGATACAGACAGATAGTTAAATAAAACAAAATCGAATAGTTTATCCGTAGCACGAGAAATTGATGGCCAGAAATCAGCCGTTACATAATCGTCCGCATCAACAAACATCAGATATATGCCTTTGGCATGCTTCATGCCAACATTCCGCGCAGAACTAACTCCCGCGTTGGGCTGATGTATCACCGTGAAAATACCAGGATGATTATTTTCCCATACGTCACATTTATTTGAAGATCCGTCGCATGAGCCATCATCAACAAGAATGACCTCATACGGAACAGCGGGATCTGGTGAAACAATTGAAGTAAGACACCTGTCGATATACGCGACGGCATTATATACAGGAACAATTATGCTTAAGGTTGGCATGCGTAAATTAACCCTTCAATGCCACGCCCAACTTGGCAGCGAGGAGGACCAAGGGGTAGCACTTTGAATTTATCAGAGCAAGAAAAGCCCTAGCGGATCTGGGAAGAAGCAAAGAATCAATGTCGCAAGTTGACTTGTTTAATGAAATTTCATGTTTAATGTGTTTACATCCTTGAACAAAGTTATGCCCCGATCTTGCCTCATGGAAAATGGCCATAAAAAGCCAGTAGGCTTTAAAGGCATTCAATTCCTCATCCAACCAAGGCTCCAAACCGCCAAGTCGCTTTTGAAGATAATCAATCAATATCTTGTTATTGCGAAAACGATTTGCGTCATACGCAGTAGAAATTGATTCCGAATTGCCTTGATAATAGAAGTAAAGATAGTCATCAAGCATTACAAGCGACTTGCTGTAATACAGGGCCTCAAATACATATGCGTTATCCTCGCCCATACGAATTCGCTCATCGAAACAGTGGTGCTCAAGGAGTATTTCGCGCTTATATACTTTATTCCAAGGGGCAGGATTAAATAGGCCCTTGCAGAAGCCCTGCCTTCTATCCCAAATCATATAGGGCAAAATATCGGAAAGCATCTTCTCGCGAGAATAAAAACCCGCTTTATAGGCATAAGGTATTTCTTCATTATGGTCGTCGAAAACCTTAAGTGCATTAAAAATGATTGCATCTGGATGGTGCTGCCGCACGGCTTTATCCCACAACAGCTGAAGAGCATCGCGGTCAATCCAGTCATCAGAGTCAACAGGAACGATATATTCACCTGCTGCAATGGCTAAACCGGCATTTCTCGCGCTACAAAGACCACCGTTAACTTTATGAATAACTTTTACTCGAGAATCCTTTTCAGCATACCGATCACACATTGCCGGGCAATTATCCGGTGATCCATCATCAACTAATACAAGCTCAAAATCATTAAACGTTTGCGACAAGATACTCTCGACGCAGCGATCTAAATACTCTTCAACGCCATAAACGGGGACTACGACAGAAAATACCGGCATTTACATCGCCTCGTGCGTCTCGTACACGTGGGCGTCAGCCTTGGACGCCTCGGACAGGCCGTCGTTGATCTTGGCACACAGGTCACAGGTGGAGCAGGCGTCGAGCTGCTCCTTGGTCACGCGGCCCTCCTCGTAGTCGCGGACGATCTTGAGCTCGTGCATGTCGTAGGGCCTCTTGGTAAAGAGCGCCTTCGCCTTGTGCTTGAGCACCCACCAGCCGGGCTTCCAGATGTACTTGTGCATGGCCGG
>OIYH01000771.1_pt1 | contig 21265 bp, 20 predicted proteins | sample 1587911 | NCBI WGS metagenome assembly OIYH01 (sample SAMN03283252) | human gut metagenome | biome: human-associated habitat; material: feces | host: Homo sapiens | place: USA | collected 2013
TGTTGGTCAGCAGCTTGCCGCGCTCCTTCATGTAGCAGCCGTAGATGTACAGGATATGGTCACCCGTGATGACGTTGCCCTTCTCATCCACACACAGGCAGCGGTCGGCATCGCCGTCGTAAGCAAAACCGACATCCAGACCCTTTTCCACCACAAACTTCTGCAGGCCCTCGATGTGAGTAGAACCAGCATTGTTGTTGATGTTCAGGCCGTTGGGCTGGTTGTTGATGATGTAAGTATCTGCGCCCAAGGCATCGAACACAGACTTTGCAATGTTCCAAGAACTGCCGTTTGCACAGTCCAGACCAACCTTGACACCCTTGAAGGAGTAGACACCCAGAGAGATCAGGTAGCCCATGTATCGGTTGCGCCCAGACACATAATCCACCGTGCAGCCAATATTTTCCCGGTGAGCAAAGGGCAGCTCAGGCCAATCCTGGTCGAACACGTGGAGTTTGCCATCGATGTAATCCTCCACCAGCAGCAGGGTCTCTTCCGGCATCTTCTCACCGTAGCAATCGATCAGCTTGATGCCGTTGTCGTAGTACGGGTTGTGGCTGGCAGAGATCATGATGCCGCAGTCGAAGTCATCCACACGGGCAATGTAGGCCACAGAGGGCGTCGTGGTGACGTGCAGCAGATAGGCATCCGCACCAGAAGCCGTCAGACCAGCCACCAAACTGTACTCAAACATATACGAACTGCGGCGAGTGTCTTTGCCAATAACGATACGGGCAGGCTCGTTGTTACCGTTGCGCTCGCGCAGTGCGTTGTAGTACCAGCCGAGGAAACGCCCCACCTTGTAGGCATGGTCGGCAGTCAGAGTAATTCCAGCTTCTCCACGGAAGCCATCGGTTCCAAAATACTTTCCCACAATTAATTTCCTCGTCTTTCTAATTGTTTTAAGCGAAATCATATCTAGCATCTTTACAGATATATGTTTTCAGCAATAATGACTTTGGGTTAAGTGCTCTTGCCTGCCTTCTGCTGATAAAGCAGAATAAATAGCCTGCCTTCGAAGCAATAGAACTTAAGGGACACCAATTAGTATATATTTACATTTGAATGCATTTTTCCCAAAAGGCTTTAAGAAAGAAAAGTTTTATTCGTCCCCGAAGGTTCCTTAAAAAGAGATGTTTCGGTGCTCAAGCTAACGACCGAATTGTAACGTTCGCATGCTCTCTGTATTTTTTGCATGATGGATAAGTGATAAATTATATCAAGGATATTTTTCATCAACAGCTTATCTATAACAAGTGAAGTCAAAAAAATGGCGATTGGAATCACTAAAACTGTAACTATATACCAACCAAATCCACAGTGTTTTAAATATAGTAAAAGTTGAGAATTCCATATCAATTTTCGAACTAATGGATTTTCATGCAGAAGGTATACAGAAAACACTGATGGTGTACACCACTTAATTGCCTTTTGAAATGTTAATCTGGATATGTTGATTCCATTAAAAAGGTAAAACAAAGCTATCGCATTGATTAAGACAAACACGGAATTGTTGTGATATAAAAGGCCAGTTCCAAAATGTAGATTCTTATATTCAGTAATAGCTTGTAAAACTACCTTTGACATGAGAATGGCGGATGAACTTCCTAGCAGGATTATTATGCAATACTTCTGCGGAATGCACTTCTTTTGTCTTAAGTAAGCTCCAATCACATATAATGTTACAAAAGCTATTATACTAAATCCTTCAGATTGATCATATTGGTAAAATACGACGGAAAAGAGCGGCTCTATATAGAAAAAGCACACTATGATTACGATTAGAAGACTCATTTTCCGAGTTGACATATTTCTTAAACTCTCATTAAGAAAAGGAATTAGTAGATAAAGGAGAAGATACATTGTAAAAAACCAATATTCATTTCGTAGAATAGGAAAAAACGCATCTAGTCCCCCCCCACGGACAATGGGGCATAGCCAATTAACACTAGCATAATAAAAATTATCACTGAATATACAAATACCTTGATCCAGAGTTTAACGCCTTTCCAAAGATTGTATATCTCCGATGACATATAATATCCGGTGATTATTACAAAGCAGTCAACGGCACTGACGGTTACGGCTTGTAACGCCCATGTAAACCACCATTTGTTTGACATGAATGTGACCTGCTTTCGTATATCTGTGTGCGCAAATAAATGACCTATAACGATAAATATCATTAAAGTGATTCTAAGTAAATCAATTCCATAATTTCGATTGTACTTCATAATGCGTTTATCAATCTTCTCCATTGAGTTTTACAATAATCTTTTTTAAGATAGTGCCTATGTTTGATAGCAAAAATTCATCGTGCATCACAAACAATGCCACAAAATAGATTGTTGCTCCAAGTATCACCAGTATAAATGTATGAATAAATGATGCCTCAAAATTATTGCGAATTGCTAGAAGCGCGACAAACATTATGCCTCCGGCAATAAAGTAATGCGTGCTGCACTTCAATATTTCAAATGGCGACAACTCTTTACGAACAATATAAATTTGAGTGATAGCAATCGTTAACTCCGCTACTACAGATGCAATAGAAGCTCCTATTGACTGAAATGACTTTATTAAGATCATATTTAGTATGAAATTTGTTGCTGCACCGACAATTACTGTCATTGTATAAATATTTTCTCGTTTTGTTGGTATTAAATATTGCATACCGGTTACATTATTTATACCGATTGCTAAAATCAAAAAAGAGAGAATTCCTAAAAGTGGAATCACTTTATCATATCCATATCCAAAAAACCATGGAACAAAATTTTTGGATATGGCAATCAATCCAAATGTCAATGGTATGCCACAAAACCAAACAAATCTATATGAACGATACATATATTTTTTTACGCTTTCAGTGTCGCCTCTCCCATAATGATATCCAATTCTTGGAATCATCACAAGGCTCAGTGAAGTTACAATAGTAAGTACTAGTTTTGAAATTTTTAATGTTTGTTCATAGTAGCCAACTTCGAAAGGATTTTGGGTTATTATGCCAATCATTGTTTTGTCTAAAACAGTATACACTTGTATTGCTATTGTTGGAACAAAGAGAGAAGCGACTGTTTTGACATGTCTTGCTGGGTGCAAATCTTTTAAAACGGGCATATCTATATACTTGTCAATAGCAATCCAATAGCTGATATTATAAATTAGGGAAAAGAAGGACATGCCAAACAAGTACACTATAACATCGTTTTTGGTTTTAACAAAAGCAAAAATATAGATGATATTAACAAATTTGAATAAAATATCTCTAAATACAATTTTTCCGAACTCTTCCATTCCTTGAAAAAACCAAGAAATATTGAAGACAACAGACAGCAAATTAAGGACGAGAACCAAATACATGTTTCTGTTGACTTGCATAAATGAAAAGACTACATAAATTGCAATACATAATGTGGATGCAATCAACTCAATAATATTTGTCTCCCAAAAAATTATTGATCTTTCTTTTCGATTCTCTTGTACATATGATATTTCTCGTTGCCCGAAAGTTGTCAATCCCAAAGTGGCGAACAGCACGAAATATGATGAGATTGATTCTACATAACTATATGTTCCTATACCATCCGCGCCAAACACTCTAGACAGATATGGTGTTGTGACCAAAGGAGTAATTAATGTAAGTATTTGGTAAGACAAATTATAGATATAGTTTTTTTTAATACTTTTTTGTAGCACTTAACCTATCAGCTCCATCCTTTTTAAGCGTTGCGACGAACAACAAACATTAACTGAAATATAAAACATTCGAGCATTCCCCTTGTACTATTTTGCGTTTAGAAGTTACTCGCGATTGAAAATTCGCTTGTGATTCCAAAACGCTCATCTCCATTCCGTCTTTATGTATACTATAAATAAAAAAAGGTGTTGGCTAGTGAATTATTTGAAAGTTATTTTACTATTCAGCGTACCTCATCCTTAGTCTTTCGATGATTTCCGCGTCAACATTTATGTCAAACTTTCTTGCGAAAAGTTTCTCCGCCTTTTTTAGTTCTTCGTAATCTATAGTCGTTAATGTCTTGGGGCTGCTCTTTCCTTTTTCCCACTTGATATAATGCAAGTACGGTTTTGTTGTATTTGCAAACGGCGAATTCATAACCAGGGTCTGAAAAAAGCATTCATCCGAACACAACGAATGTTTAAACAGTTTTATATACTCCGGGTATTCGCTCAGATAGTTATAAATCCATTGCACCATAGCATTATTTAGGCACCACCACGACGACCCAAAATAATACTGAACATTACCCGGTGCTGCTCTTTTTATTACGGAAAAGGTATGACTCCATCCGCCTGTTGCATACACCAGAATGCTCTTCAAAATCTTCTGCCATTTTCTTCTTCCTACAACCATTCTAGGAAAAAAGATGTCATTTCTCTTTTCAAACTTTTTTATTGAGGAACAGTCAATGAAATTTTCATTTTCATGTCCATTAAGGAACTTCACAATTTCTCCAATTGATTTAATAGGAAAGTCTTGACCGCTGATTAAGAAGTAATGGCTGTACCCCCCCCCTTAGAAATGGCAGCATTTAGCAAATTCAATGTTGCTTTTACTTGGCTAAACTGTGCCCACTGAACATCTACACAGTCTTTCTTTGGAAGAAGATAAACGCCATCGTTCTTCTCAATGTCTTCTCTAATGTTTTCGTTCTTCGAATCCACATGAATAAAAACGTCAACCTGTGGATGCTTTAAAGCTTTCAACAGAAGATTAATCTGCTTTGGATTTTTGTGGCACTGCATTAAAAAGGCAACCCTCATCATCGATCCCTCAACACTTTCTCAAAAATAAACTTCCGCAACCAGTTCGGAGCCACCGCCGATCCACTACGAATCACACAGCTCTTAATGTACTGACCATTTCCAATAAAACCATGCTGTTTCATAAATTTGAACAACTTGGCCTGCGTCTTGGCATATTTCCAACCGGCTCTTCTTAAATACATATCCGAGCCTGCCCGCATATGGAGCAACGATTCTTGAATGTTATAGCCCTGATACCCTGCCATCAGCATCCTTAGCCAAAGGTCCACCTAGTTTTCGATAAAGCAGTAACCCTCCCGAAGATATTAGGACATGCCATTATTGATGACTTCAATTGGATACTGTTTTAAATACGATTCTCGAGCCAATCCTGCCAACCATTCAGACGGCGTAACAATTGTCATATTTTTCACGCCTGTGAACCACTTCTTTTTGAGTTGCCACATTCTCTTTGTATTATCATACAAGGAAGACGGATATGCTTTATACTGCGGGCAACCATAGCAGCCCGTCTTCCATTTGTCGCACTTTACCATGGTAAAGTGTGGACATTGCCCGGTAAATGACCAGCAATCATGCAGAGTCCATACAACCGGAATTTCATGCTTCTATGAATACATGTATTTGTGCGACAATTCATGCTTCAACTTCCTGCTATATGATTATCCTATTTCTTTCATTATGTTTTTATAGTACGATTCAATTGGGCCGAATTTACCCAAGGCATATTCTCTGCAATTCTTTTTTGCGGAGATATACGCATCTCTATTATTTATATAATGCAGAATAGCATCTGCTATATTATCGACAAAATGCTCATTATATTCCACTACTAATCCAACGTCATTTGAAACAACTTCAGGTAATCCGCCTCGGTTAGACGCGATCACTGGCGTTGAACAAAGCAAAGATTCAAGTGCTGTCATACCAAAAGCTTCATCAATAATGCTTGGAACAGCGGTAATATCTACTGCATTATAAAGTTCATACATTTTGCAGTTTTCGACATATCCTGTAAACTCAATCCAATTGATGCCTTCAACCGCTTCTTTTAATATCTGCGCATACTTGCTTTCTGTTCTCGAATTAAACCAGTTTTTCCCTGCAATCAAAAGGTGAACTTTTTTCTTATACTCTAGGTTCAATTTCTTCAAAGCTAATATCAATTCAAGTATACCCTTTTCAGGCGTCATCCTGCCGCCATATAAGACTACAAACTCATCATCCTGAATTCCATACTGATATCGTACTTTTTTTCGTTCTTCTGAAGAAACAGGTCTAAAAACGTCACTGTCGGCACAATTATATACTGTTTTAATTTTCGATGGTTGATATTCATCCATTTGCTTATGTATATAATCGCTAACTGTAATTATCCCTTTAGCCGAATTAGCAATCTCGTGTGACAAACGCGGGGGCTTTCCCGGATCGTTTTCTATGCTATTATGCAGATGAAAAAAAAGGGCGTATTTACTCAGGTACTTTTTTTGAAAAAGATGGTAAATATGCATATTATTTTCAAAAAGAACCGCATCATACTCCTTCTCCAAAAAAGAATCAACAATACTCCAATCGTTTATTCCATAAGCAAAGGGAAGATGTAGCATGGAGCATATCTTGTTAAATACACGAATTGAAAACGCTATGATAGGGCTGGTTCTTTTTGCTTGAATTATTATTGTATTGTCATACTTTAAAGTGTCTAATTTAGGGTTAGAAACTGTGTATACATCAAATTGTGCCCACTTGTACTTCTCGTTAGCGTTTATCAGTTGTGTAGTAAGAGTTTCAACAGCTCCACCATTAACTGCCGGCACTGGAACAAATCCAGCTGTCAAAATTGCCACACGTTTCATTTCGCCCCCCTCAATCGGCCTGATTGCTTAATGCGAATAGTATTTTTATATAACCACTCGCTAGTTCTCCAAAGTCTAATTTTTAAAGAAAGACTCTTAGAAGAAGTTGTCTTTTGACACATCAAAGCATTTTCTTTTAAAAAACGATGTGCCTGCAATATATAATCTTCATGACTATCCGAGATAGCAAGCACTTGTAATGCAACATAACACATAAAGTTGTTTGCTGAATTTGATAGCGACGGATACATAGCTTTTACATAACTCGTCATTTCAATTGCAGCTTCATAGTAATCTCTGCATTTTACTGAATTCATTGTGGCAACAATAGAATTTACTGATTTACGGTAGTACAGAAGCTTCTGATCAACAAATGTGATAGCTGTTGATGCGCAAATATACTTGTAAACTGTAGCCAAATCTTCAAAATACTTACCCACTGGGAATAAGTTCTTCTCTGCGACTTCCTTATTAACCAAAACTCCCCACGCATACGTGTTTTTGCGTAATTCCAATACTTCATCAAGATAATCTTTGACTGTATAATGCAACGATTTTCCCAGCAATTCTTCCGTCCTTGGACATTCTTCAATATTATTAAACTCAAGATAATCACAAATCACAAGGTTTCTGTTATCAGTCGCATTATCGACTAGGGTCTTAATTGCACTAGGATGAAGCAAGTCATCTGCATCCAAAAAAAATAAATACTCTCCCTGTGCATACCTAATTCCGCTATTCCTAGCCGCAGACGGCCCCATGTTTTTTTGATTCAATACTGTAACATTGCGGTGTACTTCTGCATAACTTTTGCACAGTTCATCGCTACCATCCGTTGAACCATCGTTTACTACGACTATTTCCAAGTTATTATAACTTTGGTTTTCCACCGAATTTAGGCAATGCAAAATATACTTTTCTGCATTGTATACCGGAATAATTATTGAAACTAATGGATTCATACCAATCCTCCAGCACAGTACTCAACTCTACTCCAATTCAAGCAAATCGCTTTTTGATACCATTAATTAATGACAATCGCGCATATTAGCAAGGCAAGGAATATCTGTCATGCAAATTTTAAGGCGCAGAGATTTCCTCTAGTACACGCAATCATAAGGCACACAAAACTTCCAAGCAACAAAAAATTGTGAATTGATGCGCTCTTTGCCTTTTCATCTTTATATGATCCAAATATGCAAGCAATTAAAGGTAATGATAGCATAGACAAAAAGACTGAAAACCTTTGGAAAGTCGAATACTCTCTGCAACAAATTATTATTAGTATAAGGAAAACTTTCCAAAAATTATAAAACCGAACATATCCACTTGAGATGATGCATCTTTTATTCTTAAAAACAACATATACAATTAGAAAAAGATGGACTGCTGTCAAAAGATATTCCCAGAAATAGCTATACGAATTGTTTGTTAAGTATCCTGTCGCCGCATCCGCAGCACTTTGAAGATAAGTTTGTCCGTATTTTAAGCCGAATGCGATAACTACCACACCTGCAATAATCTGTAAAAATCTATGTTTACTCGCGGCTGCTGATGAGAATAGCTCGTACAAAACTCTAATTGATAAAGTAACAACCCCTACAACATGCATTAGTGCAAAAACTATATAAATAATTAAATTTTTAAAAAATGGTTTATCTTCAAAAAACTCATTATATATGCATCTAGCAAAGAAAGAAAATACCAGCATAGATCTAATTCCCGAAATAACTTGAATATACTGGCCAAAGGACATCTCAAAAAACACAAGCAAGGCTATTTGCACATAAGACAGCTGGAATTTTGACGCACTCTTATAAATGATATAAAAGATATTCCAATAAAATAATGCCGCAGTTATTGCGGGCAAAAGTTCTTTAACTCCAAATGCATATATAATGCGGCAGTATACTAAAAAAGTGGGAGTGTTTGTACTTGTTACAATTTTCGCAAAATCGCTTGCCTTTAATGAGCCGAAGTAGTCAAGCTGATCATATAAGCGATACAAATCTGCTGTAATATATGGCTTATAGTTAAAAGCCATTATTGCCAAAGCCAAAACATATACAAATAAAAGTGTTCTAGTATTTTTTACTTTTCGAAGCAATATATAAGCAATAATCGCTGCTATGGCGTATACCGATACTCCTATTAATCTAGCGGCAAAAAACATTTCAAATCCTCATCAGCGAAGAATACTTCGCGACCGCTTTTTGTGCGATAGCTTCTTCATCATAATTGTTTTTCATGAATTCAATTGCATTTTTCGACATTGCTTTAAAAGCATCCTGTTCATCCACAGCATGGAGAATTGCTTTAGCTATACTTGTGGCGTTACACTCGCATGCAATTCCCATCTTATTACATTCAACTAACTCAGAAAATGAAGTTCCTGGCGTGACAATTACAGGCATCCCATAAGATAATGCCTCCATCACGCCGAGAGGCTGTCCTTCAGATCTTGAAGTTTGAATAAAGCAGTCGAAGGATTGATATTGATAAATCTTATCATCTCCATAAATTGGTCCATTTAGATTAACTATATCCCCCAATTCATTTTGCTGAATGATTTTTCTCAATATGTCTTCATCCTTACGCTTTCCGGTTCCAAAAAGGGTTATTGTAATGTTTTGCTTCCGCATATCTTCTTTAATCATATTGACTGCATCAAGCAAAATGTCCAGTCCTTTAAAATAAATATCATAACGTCCTATAAACAATATTCGTAAACCATGGTATTTGCTAAATATATGCTCTTTATTTGATACTACAACGCCATTTCCACATACAAATGCTTTTTCCTTAATAATTGATGTATTATGCTCAACATCTGACAAATATTGGATCAAGGCAGCATTTCGTAAAAAATTGCGAAAGACAAATAAATTGGCCGGAATCTTTTTATATGCCTTTATTTTCTGTGCACGCTGCGTAAGCCCACCATGTGGTATTATAACATATGGAATGTTTGCGCATTTACACTCATGACTTAGTTTTAAAAAAGGCACTCTATACAATTCATGGAATACTACTATATTTGGCGTATTAAATGGTGACGGCAAATCTCGAATACAGACATATTGCGAATATGATACGGAAAGCTCGTCAGTGTATTCACTTGACAAATTTAGTAACATAGTATCCGCATATTTGTGTTGCGCATGAACCATTTTGGGTATAGCTACAGTTACTCCAGATGCTTTATTCCCATCAACATAACCAATATGTAAAATCACAAGTTTTTTCATAGTAGACCTATTTTGCCTTTATCACGTATTACTTCATCAAATTTTGTCTGAGCTGATGTTGGTATAAATAACCGCGTAACACATTTGGCATATTGGCAACACACACTCTTATCATGATATTTTTAATCATTTCGCCTTTGCTAATGACACCCAATTTTTGAATTCGGTGCTGGAAATCAACAATCGCATTATTATAAGTACTGCCGCCACGCCGCTTATACATGTCATCACCTGTTCGCACATTCACCAGTACATCATCCAAATTATGGAACACGCAGCCATTTTTTAGCATACGACACCATAGATAGTAGTCCTCAAAATATAAACAGGTGGCATAATTTCCCGCATCTATAACCGCAGATTTACGGTACATAACAGTAACATGATTCATTGGATTTCGTGAGCAGATACGCTTTTTGATATCGTTCATTTCTAATGGGACTGCTCTTATCGCAATTTTGTTTTTTAATTCTTTGTCATATTCCGCAATTTGTCCTCCGATGACATCTGTATCAGGATGAGCCTGTAAATATTTCACTTGTTTTTCAAACCGCTGTGGTATAGAGTAATCATCAGAATCCATGCGTGCAATATATTCGCAACTACAGTACTGAATACCAATTTTTAAAGCATTTCCAAGACCTCCGTTTTCTTGAAGGCGAACAATAATAAATTTTGAATTCAAAGAATAACTATTTAATAACTCATCAAGCGCTTGTGGAACAGGTCCGTCTACTACTATTACGATTTCCGTAGGTGAGAATGTTTGATTTAACACGCTACAAATTGCATTATCCACCTCATTAGGAATATCGTTTTTATACACGGCCATGAGAACTGAAAATTCCATTATATCTCCTCAAAAAGTGTTTATATTTTTAATCATTGTCCAAGTTGATCGTCTGAGCTGATTTCTGAGACGATGTATCGTCATAGTCTATTTGCATTTTACTCCAAGTCATTGTTTGTCATGGCGGTAGTCTGTCCTTCGTCAATTCCCTCGGTGCTTTCAGGCATAAACAGGATTTTCACTGTTGCAAACATGATTTTCAAATCTTCGACAATGCTCGGATGAGCTATGTACATTAAATCCATAGTCAGTTTGTCGTAAGGAGTAGTATTGTACTTGCCATAAACCTGTGCATACCCAGTCAATCCAGCCTTGGCCTGCAGGCGCAGGGAGAATTCCGGCATTTCCTCACAGTACTGAGCTGCAATCTCAGGGCGCTCCGGACGGGGGCCGACGATGCTCAAGTCACCCTTCAAGATATTTATAAGCTGCGGCAATTCATCAACGCGGCAAGCACGAATGATTTTGCCAACGGGCGTGATGCGATCATCGTTTTCGCCGCTGGAAAGACGGGCGACGCCGTCCTTTTCAGCATCAACCCGCATGCTTCTGAATTTGAGAATACCGAATTCTTTGCCATCCTTCGTTAAACGAATTTGCTTGTAAAATACTGGACCGTGATCCGTTGCTTTGATGGCAATAGCCGTCACAAGGAAGATTGGACTCAGAATCACAAGCGCAATAGCAGAAATGACAATATCTAGCAGTCGTTTTACAAACAGATACTCCGGCTGAGGATTATACCGGCCAACACGAAGCATCGGCAGGTGGAACATATGCATGTGATGTGCACCGGACATAATGGTGTCACCGATGCGTGGTACTACAAATACAGTAATGTTGTTTTCTACACAGTATTTCAGAATAATATTCCGATCATGGCTGTGGATGCCGCTCAAAAACACTGTGTTGATGCCGTCCAGCATGGAAAGATTCTCGATGCACTCCCCCGCCGTAGCTGTGGAGACCACTTTGTACTTGGCATCTAGACCGTACTTACCAATCAGCCGCTCCATACCGCGTCTGGTATCATAAATAACAGCTGTTGCTTGCGACGGGAAGGTTTTAAAGTAGGCGTGGTGAGCGTTATAAGCCCAAATTGAGGCCATAATAACCTGACCCACAAGAGCTGCCACGCCAGGAAGAATGTTGGGCAGGTGCTTGGACAAAAGCCAGATCACGACATACATGATAAAATCGCTGACCGCAGCCGCCAAAAATTGCTCGTAGATAATTTCGGAGATACTCTGCATCGACATCAGAAAGGCGTCATAAACGCGTCCAAAGATGATGAACAGCACAAAAAACAGTGCCACGACCAGGTAATCGCCTATTGCATAGTACGGCGATGCAACGCGCTTAGCATAGTATAGATACCAGCACATTGCAAATGGTATCGTCACAAGCACAGCATCTAACAGCTTTGTCATCCTCAAAATCAAGTCATGCCTAAACCTTGTCATGTTCTTACTCCTCGTTCTTCTTTGCACACATATTATTTTCAATACTGCAATTGAAATCAGGGAAAGCAGTTTTGAGCAGCAAAAGGCATTCCCACATATTACTCATGGAAAATCCTTAGCACAATTCAGCAGTCTACCAACGCAATATTTTGCCAATATATGCATTGACATAATAACACACAATTCGACATTTATCAACAAATCGGATTCACTTTAATTATACAAGTACACAAATTCAGCACATTTTACAAATACACCCTTGTTCATAAGGTGAATGAGGCTAAAAATCGATAGATTGTATATGTAACAGTCAATTGGTACATCATTTAGATTTCGCTTAAAACGCAACTGATTCAAATAAAAACGGATTGCTACGCTTGCAGCAATCCGTTTTCATTTGAATCAATATTAACTACTAATGCTCAGATCATCACCTGCGTCCGAACTTCTTCCGCTTCTTTGACGGGTGTTTTTCCTTGTTCAATTCACGCTGATACGCATCTTCGGAACTGAAACCAAAGATTCCTTCTGAGACCCGTTCAGCCAGTGCCGTAAACATCTCGTAATCGCGCAAGTAGTTATTCCTTGCCTTGTCATCCATTACTTTAAAAAACCTCGCCATCAAACTCATGTATGCGCTATAGTCGCCATTCTGCGCAGCCTTGAGCAGGCATTCAAACCGCCTTGCAGATGGAGTCCACAGTTCTTCCCTTTTCATCTCAAACCAGCTTCTTTCTCAATTCTCTTGCAATTTTTCTTCGTGCCTTAGAAATCGTGTTGGGTCTAACCTTAAGCTTCCTCGCCACAACCTCTATAGGATAATCCAAATAAGTACGAATAATCATTAGCTCTCTGGGTGAGAGCCTTTCCAATTCCTGCTTCAATGATACCAGAAGCTCTACTCGAGCGAATTCATCTTCCGCACGAACATCAATGACATCAGCCACATCATCAATATTGATAATAATCGGCTGATTTGCATTACCAGCAAGTCGCCTATTCCCCTTGTTCCTATATCCAAGGAGACGTTTCTCCGACCTGTATTTAATTTCCTCTTTGTCTAACAAATCAAGGATATGGCTGTTGAACGAATTACTAAGCCAGTTTTTTTCTATCGTCTGGTTAAGCTGATTATAATTGGCCCATAAACGAAGTGTGCACCAAAGTTCATACATTTCTAATTCAGTCATTTTGACCTCCTATAGCGATTTGAATTGTTTCGGTCAAATCACATCTAGGAGGTCCCCTGCTCCGAGCGCAACTAAGCAGTTTCACCACAAAATCACCTATCCCCTCAGTTACAATGGATTGCGTCGCTTAGGTGATTTGGGAATCATAAATATAAGTTTCACAATTCCCGCATGTGGTTTATAAAGAAGGCCACCAGAGAAGCCAAAAAAGACTTCTTAGGTGGCCATCATACTGACTGTATTTAATTTACTATCCGCATCCAGTTGAATGATTAGTATCATACTACATTTATCCGTATTAGTTATAATACAACCTTCAAGTAAACCATTTCAACGTGTTTTCATTCTTTTTCTGTAGAACTTTGTTTAAATTCCAATAGAATTATATTCCAGCATTTATTTCAGGTTTTTATTCCCGCACGCATTTCATCGACGCAATCAATTATACTTGATGGATAATGTGAACAAGCCAAAATGGGAAATCCGAAAAGATCATGCTGGATAGCTCTTGCAAAAACGAAGAAAAGCACGAACACTTCATGCCTCTTTCGGTACAAGAAGTTCGTGCTTTTGTAAGCGCATAATAGGTTCTTCTATTCGCAATATTAGCAGCATTCTGAAAAGCAAGCAGAGCAACTGGCGTTCAACCTGCTGGTGCTGGTGGGAGCTTTAAGGGCTGTGACCGTATCGTGAAAGAAATTATGCAGAGATCTATTGCAAAGAAACGATATCCCTGTACCTGAACTAGACGATTGACTTCTGCTCTGCCAATAAAAACGCTGGCAGAGCTTTTTGCTGCCATGGTCACCGGTGAGGTTGGCTTAAACATTCAGACAGAGTGACCTATTATGTTATCCGTTTGTTTCCAAAACATAGGTTGGGGCTTTAGAACGTGAAAGTGGGGCTAAAAGTCCGTGCAAGCGGGGTTCTGACTCCGATATATGCACCGTGGTCGGACAAGCTGCCTGACGTTTACAAAAAGAAAATTTGAAGTCTGCTGGAGCCAGGTTTGGCTCCAGTTTTATTTTTGCTTGACGCTGTGGTTGAGCGGTTACCTGCAATTCGTCCAGAACGGAAAAAAGGACCCCTGCCACGAAAGCAGAGGTCCTCGCATTATTCAGCAATATTCCTTATTTTCTAGTTCTCGTTTCCAAGCCGTCTATATTGAGATCCTTGTGACCAACGATATAGTAGTTGCCATCGTCATCGACCTCTACGCGTGAACGCACCCAGCAGGGTTTGCTGCAATTATCCGCCAGTAAAAACTCGAGGCCAGAGCCAGAGGTGTACTCGTTGAAATCTTCCTCGTATCTGCCGCTGGTGTCCAGGTGCAACCGGCTCGTACCGGCAATCGGGCGGTGTAGGTAGTTTAGGTCGTCAACTGCCTTTAAGAGCAGCTTCGACGTGTTCATGAGCTCATTCCAGCGTTGCACATCGTCTGGGTCATCCCTGTCGCAGTCGATGTTTTCCAGAGTCTGATTATCATAGTAGCCGGATTGTACCAACAGGTGCTTTACCTCGCCAAGAGCATCATCCATTCGTTTTTCGAATTTCCCGATGTCAATAGAAAGTCCTATATTTGGTTTGTCATCTGTTTTACACGATTCCGATTTCGTTGAGCAGCTTGACCTTGTCTTCGTTCTGTCGGCCTTGGTGCAGCATGAGCGTCTGATTCCGAATCCACCAATGGGACTGCGAACCTGTCGGCAAAGTTATGGACGCTTCTTTGAGCGGAAGTTCTCCGTGCTCGTCAAGATAGGCTTTGATTGCATTGTAGCTTTCTTTCCAATTATCTGCGAGACTCCCATAGACAATACCGATGTCTGCCAGCATCTTTACTCTTTCTTCCGGCATCGTGCCATTGCGCATCTGAGTACGCCGATTGGCAATCCACTGCGCACTCTGGCCTCCGTCCGGCAACTCGAAAGAATTTTTATAGACAGGAAGCTGATGATGCTCTTCCACATACGCTTTTATGCACTCGTAGTCACGCATCCAGTTCTGTTCCATAAGATTGCCTACAATGCCGATAGCGCGGAGAAGCTCAACTTTATCGGCTGGCAATCCGGATTCCTTTAACGCTATGCGCTGCCGCTTAATCCAAGACTTCGTTTGCACACCATTGGGCATCGTTGTAGACTTCTCTCCCGTTGGGAGTGTACCGCTTTCTTCTAAGCAACGCTTTACGAAATCATAGCACTCCTGCCATTCTTCCGCAGGGTTCTTAGATGCCTTACGGCTCGGCTTGGAACCGGTCTGAGCGGCTTTCTTTACCTTCTCGCTCTTACTCTTAGACGGTTTCGGGGCATCCGCTTCGGCAACAATACCAATTTCGTTCAGAAGCTTTACTCTGTCCTCCGGGGCAGTTCCTGTTTTGAGAAATTTCTTCTGGTTGGTAATCCAATTACGAGATTGGATACCGCTTGGAAGCAGAATCGAAGCGTCCTGTACGGGCAGGTGATGATGTTCATCGAAGAACATCTTTACCGCATTGAAGTTCGCGTTCCAGCTGTTTTCAAGTTGCTCGTATTCGATGCCGATTTCTTTCAGCAGGCTTACTTTCTCGGCGGACAATGTGTTGTCCTTTAATTTCTTGCGCTGCAAACCTATCCAGTAGCCTGACTGGCTTCCGGTACTCATCTGCTGAGAATTGACACCAACGGGCAGCTGCTTGTGCTGCTCATAGTATGCCTTAACGTAGTTGTAGTTTTCCTGCCAGTCATCGTTCCTTTTAAACTGGCCGTAGACAACACCGATTGAAGCAAGCATCTGCTGCTTATCTTCGTTCATCATTCCGTTTCGGATAGCAGCTTTCTGAGCAGCAATCCAGAATTCGCTGTTTACGCTAGTCGTCAAGGGAATAGAACTCTCACCAATAGGCAGGCATCCGTTCGCATCCACATAGGCTTTGATACCGTTGTAGTTTTGCAGCCAAGTAGCTTCTTTGGCATCCCAATCCCAGCGACCTTCGCAGCTCCAATCAAAGCCAAGGTTTTCAAGTTCTTTCTTCTTGCTTATGTAGGCATCCGACTTGTCCGTTGTCGGGCGATGATAAAGTCGCCACTGACGCTTTACCCATTCGTGGAGATTGCCGCCCATCATGTCATTATAATCCTCCGGCACATCCAAGTTGCCGAATTCGTTATAATACCTCTGCGCTCGATATGCGTAACTATAAGATTTTCTGCCAACCTGCTTTTCCCAGTCCATTCCGATGTCATCCAGCAGGTCGTGGCGCTCCCAGTCAAGGTCTGTCTCGCAGTTGGTTTCTTGATACAAGCTCTTCTGCGCTATCAGCCAGTCACGCAGATACATATTGCCTGCCGTCAGGACATTAGGCGACACATCTATATTGCCGTGCTCGTTGTAGTAAGCGTAAGCATCATTGTAGCGTTTCTCCCAGACATCTCGGTCCACAAGTTCCCAGACCATGCCAACTTTTTCGAGGGCTTCGACTTGTTCGGGTTTGAGCGTTCCTTTTTTATATTTTTTTCGCTGTTCGCCAATCCAGTTACCGAGCGCATACTGCTCATTCTTGTACATTTTTGGTACGAGCAGGTCACCGTTGGCTGCATAATACAGCCTGCATTGCAGATACCATTCCGGCCATGGGTATCGGCTTTCGAGTTTCCAGACCATGCCGATTTTTTCAAGCATCACAATACCCGTCTGAGTCAGCGCAACTTTGATTTTCGGGTTCCCATTATGGAACGCTCTCAACCGCTCAATCCACCGGCCCAGCTTATGCCCTTCCTCATCCTCATAGATTCGAGGTACAAGGAGGTCACCGTGCTCTTCGTAGTATTTCTTGGCAATCTCATACCAGTCTTCGAAGCCGAGTTGCTTGCGCTTCTTTTTAGGACTTGATGGTTGCTGTCTTGGCATGATGTTGCCCCTTTTCGAATTACTCTACTGCTTCGGTGCTTTCTTTGGCTTCCTGTAATTCAGGCGTACCCTTTTTCTTGCCCTTATTATAGCATACAAGCGCATATAGAATCCAGATAATAAGGCCGGTTATCGAAATGGTGACGCCTTCCTTCAGACCGGGCGTGTGGTAAGTCACAACGATGTCTGCTTCTCCTGCCGGGACCGGAACAGCCATAAGACCGCAATCCACTTCCTCAACATCGACCGGCTCGCCGTTGACCGTAGCAGTGAAGGCGTTCTTCTCGTAAGGAACGCTGAAAAATACGAGTTCATCGGTATCAAAGCTTGTCGTAGCCGTGAAACCGTAATTGTTTGTTTCGAATGTATCGGCTGTTTGTTCGCGCCGGTCTGCGCAGTCCTTTACAAAGTCCGAATAGGTCAACTTATCAAACTCCGCCTCTGGCAGCTGCTGCAGCTTATCGCCGTACTTTTCAATCTGTTCATCGGTCAGAACGAGAGCTTTTAGAAGCAGATTGGAGCGTTTTCCTACCTCCACTTCTGCCAACTGGTCTTTTGAAATGTAGTAGTCATAGGTAAAACCCATCGGGATAAAATTCTGATTTTCGTAAATCACACACTCGGATGTTCTGCCAGCTTCTTTCCAATTCACAGACCATTCTGTTGGTTCATATGTCTTGTTCTCGGCGTTTTTATTTACTTCAAATAGATTTAGTACATCTTTCTTGTTGCTTATTTCAATCCCCGTGTCCTTTGTGGATGCGTCGGCGCTCCAAGATTGTTCTTCTTCAATATCATTTATCAAATATTTCACACTCAAAAGACTTCTTAGAGCATACTCGGCTTGTGGCACAATAGACTTGACATCTCTATAATATCCAATGGCATTGTAAAAAGAAAAAATGCCCGGAGACACCAATGAGCTGAAGAAAGATTCACTGCTATGGCCTAAAACCAAATTATAGTTTGATAGCGATATGCTGTCCGTTTTATAATACTCGTCCTGCGGTAGTATATTTGCGACATTTTCAAGGTCTTCATAACCTGCATACCATGTATGTTCTCCAATATCTGTATCTGTTACATATCTCGTTAGCATCATGTGTGCTTCCCCGTATATAAGAGAGAACAGTAAAACTGCGGATGTTAATACTGACGCAAGTCTGTTTGTCCCTTGATACTTTTTGCACAATACGCCACACGAAATAACGCCAGCAATACTTATTCCCCAAAGTAGCCAAAAAATGCTTGCACTTTCCGTTACACCTAGTTGAAGTCCAAGTATAGGTACATCACTTGGAACCAAACCGAGCACAGAAAAAAACACCGTAGCTATCAATACCGATTTCCAAGCGTCCTTCCATTCAGCTCGATATAGCTCTTCATCATCTAAGGTCACCGCTGTTGCAGCGCACAGGACTAGAATCGGCATATAAAACCATCTAGCATAATATCGCGCATTTTCAAGTGTAAACAATGCATTAAGCATCGGTACAAACGCGCAAATTAAGCAAAATTTCAAAATTTGCGCAAAAGGATGCTTCCTGTTCGCACGGTACAGCGCTAATCCACCCGTAATGCCAACTACCGGTAAGTAAGCTGTTACATTCTGCCATTGGGTTCCCGATTGACTAAAAAGTGTGTTTTGATATGGCGCATCGGGCATAATAAATAAGCTCGCAAGAATTGCCATATATTTTTGCGGTTCATCATATACCACAAATTCATAATCATTTAAGAAGGACGAAACTCTCGGATTCTGTAGCAAACTTATGGCCGCTGGCACAACAAGCACTGCACCCATTGTGACACCTATTATTGTTTCCAAGGCCATTCGCAGAAACATTTTAATCGTAAGAGTATACTTCTTCCCAATTAGCATGAAAATAAAATATATGGTTAGGAAAATTGCTTCTCCTATAAAGAAATAGTAGTTTACGAGAAGATTGAGCGCTACCCATATTGGAAAATAGTTCCGCCTTTTATCAATAATTGCATCATCAAGAGCGGTAAGTAAGTAGGGAAACATTGCTGTAACATCAAGGAAGCTATCATAAAATATGCTATAAATGTTGTAACCGCAAAAAGCGTACAATATACCTGCCAATATAGCATAATCTGGATTTTTCACCCATCTTTTAACCCATAGATATCCGCCCGCTCCGGCAAAAGCAAACTTGAAGCAAAAGAGTGGAACCATTGCCCATGGCATCCATTTTGATGGAATCCATGAAGACACCCAAAATAACGGACTTCCAAGAACAGGAAACGAATGCTGTTTACAAAACTACTTCCGATGTCTGTTTCCCAGCTGAATGTGCCGCCATCTTTAACAAATTGATTTGCATATTGCCAGAACATCATAGACTGGTTGTTATAGTCTCCAGCATAATGAAACACATACCCCTGCATTGCATCTCGGAGACTTATTGGCAAAAACAGTAATGCCGCCAGTAAAAAAGAAAGTATGAATGTTTGCCAGTATTTGTTCTTGATATATTTGAATTCAAGCACTTTAACAGCTCCTAAAAAAACCTCCGCCTTTATGTTTCCATAAAAACGGAGGTCGAAATGTTAGGTGAAATTGATATGAGTTGTGCGCAAATTACTTAGAGACACTGTAGGAGCCAGCAGAGTCCCCTTCCTTGGTGTATTTGCAAGTCTTAGTGTTAGTATAAGTCAGAGAAGTAACCTTACCATTGGTAATGGACACGGAAGTAACGTTGCCGCTCACTTCAGCCAAGTTTTTGATTGCCGTGACATAAGCCGTGGAAGCACCATCAACAGACACACTGGAACCTTCAGAAAGGGTAGCGTTGTTCTTGGCATACTCCTCAGAAGCAATGGTCTGAGCGGCCATAACAGCAGCCCGGGTCTCAGCGATAACCTTCTCATTGTTAGCGCGGTCGATGTAGCCGGTGAGAGCGGGAATCAGCAGTGCAGCCAGGATAGCCAGGATGACCAGCACAACGATGAGTTCGACCAAAGTGAACCCCTTTTTCTCTTTAAGAGCACGAATCTTAGAAAGCATTATAATTCCTCCAATTTTTTTCGGCATTATTCTTACAACCAAATAATGTCATGTAACTGAATAATAATATCATACCAAAACCAATTCTGCAACAAAAACCGACAATGTTCGCAATAAATATATGCTCCGAATGAGCCGGTCACGCTGTTTCCGAGTAAAATTTCAAAAACTGCCGTTCTTAGGGCAATATTGGCAAAAACCAACGCAGACCCAATCGCGCTGTATCGTCATTTTTGTGTCAATGTAACATATCAATATTACACTGGCAAGATACATAAGTCTTCTCTAACACCGCACATATTTTGCGCATAGTTTTCCTAGCCGAACACCAACTGTTACATCATGTTACCCTTGATTTTGCGCCGATTTCTATAAAAATCGCAACAAATCTATAAAAATCGAGCATATCTCGCTGTATGTTCAATAGCAAGATATGTGTTTTTTGTGCATTTTTAGCTGTTTTCGAGTGTTTTATGCCCTAAAAGGCTGTTCACATCAAAAGAGGAGGCGTTCTCAATGACGCCTCTCCGTGCTATAATAGAAAGAAAACAGGAAGTGATACTATGCAAAGTATTGAGGAACGCGCAGCAGCTGCGTATGAGCTGAAAGCCACCGGCAAGTGCAACTGCTCGCAGTCGGTTGTCAAAGTATTTCAGGACAAGCTGCCTGTCGGTGAGGATACCCTCATGAAGCTGACGGCGGGGTATGCTGCCGGTATGGGCTGCATGGAGAGCACCTGCGGCGCTCTTATTGGCGCTGTGATGGTGGCGGGTATACTGACCGATGGCAAAGCAACGCCTCGGATTTCTAAAGAACTCCTGCAGAAGTTTGAGGCGAAATGCGGCGCTACTATCTGCAAGGACTTGAAAGGTGTCGGAACCGGCAAACCGCTCTGCCCTTGTCCTGAGTGTGTACGCAATGCGGTGCTTGCACTCGGCGAGGTTTTTCCGGACT
>OIYH01000774.1_pt1 | contig 21213 bp, 22 predicted proteins | sample 1587911 | NCBI WGS metagenome assembly OIYH01 (sample SAMN03283252) | human gut metagenome | biome: human-associated habitat; material: feces | host: Homo sapiens | place: USA | collected 2013
TGGTTTATAGAGCATTACTACGATACGCAAACAGGAAAACATGGTCTTGTTTTCCGTCAGTTAAAACAATTGTCAATGATACAGGACTTTCGGAAAGAACAGTAAGAAAGCAAATAAAGATACTTGTAGAAGAAGAACTTATAATAAAAATCCCAAGAAAAAGAAAAAACAATGGAAATACATCTAATTTGTATTTTTTTAATTGATCTTCATCTTGGGATAATTGTAATTATATAAGTGCATAGGGATAGTGCAGTTAAGACATTCCTATAACTAGTTTGTTAATAATTATTACAGAAAAATAAATATATAAAGATAAAATTCCATATATGTGATATTATATAAGGAGAGCCATATAGTTATTAATAGATTAAAGTTAGCGGTTTTGAAACTAAATCAACGGTATTTTTGTATTGTAAATACAATATTATTTTGCATATAACTATGTATCAATTTTAAAAGTTATAAATGAGATATTAATATGATTTCTAGCAGAGCGTAATAAGTTTTTATTTTTGAAAATATTGAAAAATTTAAAATATAAACAGTTTAATTATTTAATTATAAAATACAGGCTTAAAAGAATTATTTACGCATGGAGGAATCAAGATGATTAACATAGTAATTGTTGATGATGACAAATCAGCTATAAAAAGCATGAGAAAAAAAATTGAACAATGTGATGAATTTACTAATATATCATTTAATATTGATGAATATGATAATCCGCTTTTGTTTACCGATAAAAAAATAAAAGAGTATGATGTTTATTTTTTAGATATAGATATGCCGATGGAAAATGGAATAAGTTTGGCTAAACAAATTAGGAAACAAAATATATCAGCAGTTATAATATTTATAACCAATAGAACAGATTTAATGCATGAGACATTTTTAGTTCAGCCATTTTATTTTATTAGAAAGAGTAATTATAAATTAGATTGTCAAATATTATTTCCTTTATTAAAAGAACAATTAAAAAAAATAAAAAAGAATATTCAATTAGTAGTTAATGGGAGAAAAGTGATAATCAGTTTATCTAATATCATTTATATTGAATCATTTAATCATTATGTTGGAATTTTTTTAAATAATGGAGAAAATTTATCTATAAAAATGAAGTTATCTGATATATTGTTAAAGATGGGGTCAGATAGCATTGTACAAGTCCATAGATCTTATTTAGTTAATATGTTATATATTGATTATATTAAAAAAAATACACTTTTTTTAAAAGCGGGTAAAAGTATTCCAATAGGAAGAAAGTACAGTAATGACTTAATGGAAAAATATGAAAGGTATTTGTTGCTATGAGTTTATTTGATTTAAGTATAAATTTATTAGAAGGAATTATTATGAGCAGTTTTTTGGCTATATATTTTCAATTAGATAAAAAAATTATATATATATCTTTGGCATCAATAGCATTTTTTACTGAGATAACAATATCAAATTATATTGATTCCTATAACATAATATTTATTATACTGGAAATTATAATTCTATGGATTAGTTTAATAATAAAAATGGGAAAAAAATTATTACTGACGAGTTTTTTGATGTGTGTTATTGCCAATATTGTTTTATTGATTTGTAATGGAATATCTTTATTTTTAACATCTTTTATTTTTGAAATAAAAATTAGTAGTTTATCGATGTCTGCCAGTCCTACAATATTTTCTTTTGCTATAATTTTATCTAAAATATTTCTAATTTGTTCATTAGCAATAATTTGTAGAAAGAAAATTGCAATAAAAAATGAAATAAAATTTAAACAATGGTGGATGTATTTATTAATTATTTTTATTCTCTTTGTACTTGTTGTAATTGTTTTAAAAATTGTAATGATTCATAAAGTTAAATATAATGAATTGATTTTTGCATTAATGTTGATGGGAATAGAAATTTTATTAATAATATTATTATTCTATAGAACTAATAGGGACAATGAACGAATAATAGAAATAACAACTAAAATTAGTAATACGAAAAATAAAGAAAGAAATTTTAAAGTTTTATCTTTAGCAAATAAAGATATGGAAAATTTATTACATAATTCTAAATATTTTTTAATGTTAGTTAGGAGTGAACTGAATAAAAAAAATTATCAACATGTAAATAGCTTGATAAATAAGAGATTAGAAGAGGTACTAACTAAACAGGTTGTTTTAAATACAGGTAATATTTTGTTTGACTATAATTTTAATCATAGCTTAAGCAAATACGAATTAAAAAAAAGAAACATAAAGTTTATGATTTCACTTCAAAAAAATGATTATTTTGAAGAAGATAGTTTTATTGATTTTATAGATAAAATTTTGAATTACTTTTATAAAGATAATGACATAAAGTACTTATCATTTGATTTACAAAATACGAACCAATACGTAATATTGAAGTTTATTTTAGATAAACATGAAGATATAAAAAACTTATGGTCAGAAAGATTTTATAAATTACAAAAAAATATTTCTTTTTCGTATTCAATTCATGAGTATGATAATATTACAAATATTTCAATTGTTGTTCCCATTATTAGTAATTTTGAGGAAAAGTAGTAGGTTATTGCTTACTACTTTTTTGTTGTTCACGTACTCAAATGATGTATTCACTACTAATTTATTGAAGAAATTTAAAATAACAATATATTTAAATTGATGGGAGAAGGAGAAATGGACATAACTAAAATAATAGTGGAAAGACTATGTCATTTTCAAAAAGATAATATCAGTCATGAAATTTATGAGTATGGATTAGAAGTATTTATTCTTAATTCAATTAATATTATTTCAATAATGATAATTTCATATTTAAGCAATACTTTAAATGAAGGAATTATATTTTTAATTACATTCATTATAATCAGACAATTAACAGGAGGATTTCATTTTAAAAGTTATTATAAATGCATAGTTTCTTTCATGTTATTGTATTTAGGCTATTTAATTTTAAGAAAAATTGTACGTTTTCATTTTATAAATTATATTCTATTTTTTTTAATAGATTCTATAGTTATTATTAACAATTCACCAATAGAAAACAATAATAAACCTTTAAGGAAAGAATTAATAGAAAGGTTAAAAGTAAAGACAGTTTATATATTGTTACTATTTTTGATGTTAGGATTCATATTTTACCAATATGCAAATACTTTATTGTATGTTGTTTCATTAGATACTTTTCTCATAATTATATGTAAAATACCAGGAGGAAATTTATTATGAAAGAAAAATTTATTAAATTGATATTGTTGTGTTTAAAAAAAATAGCAATAAATTCTGCAGAGTGTGCGTCAGTATTTGGAATGGGACAACCAGTTGAACCAAAAATATTAAATGAATACTGCAAAAAAGGGAAGTATTTAAAATAAAATTCCTAGATCAACTAATAATAAGATATTAATTTACTGATTTTGATAAAAAAGAAAAATTTGTATTTTATGTTAGGTTATAGAGAATATTTCATAAATACTAGGAGAAAATTATTATACTTATACCATAATTAAAACCAAACTTATTTTATTAAATTAAAAATTCAGCCTTTTATATAGCTGAATTTAGATTATTTTTTTAATTCAAGAATTGTTTTTATTGTTTTAATAGAATATCCATTATTTCTTAAAAAAATTATTATTTTTAAATTTTGTATATCATTAATTTCATAATATTCTATATTATTTTCTTTTTTTGATTTAATTAATCCGTTTGCTTCATAAATTCTAATTGTTTCTTTTGAAATACCACTTTCCTTTTCTAAATCGTTTATATTCATTTTATGTATATACCTCCGTTCTTAAAATTATATTTACTAGGTAAAAATATAATTTACATATTATGTAATTAATTATAGTTTTTTTTAGAAAAACTAGGTTGATATAAACCAGCAACAGACATGTTTGAAATTGCTTGAGTTCCTAAAAAAGTAACAAGAAGCAATAATAGATTGACATATTTATTTGTTTTCATATTAGCCACTTCCTTTCTTTAATTACATTTTACTTTTAAAAGAAAAAAAGGTTATTAAATTGGAACAAAAGCTATAAATATGGAATGAATAGATTACATATTAAAATTTATTAGAGGAGGATTTTTATATGAAATGTTTAATTATTGACGATGATGTAGATTTTAGTAATCGAATGGCTAAATACGTTAATATATTTTTATCAAAAAAATTTAACAAATATGAGATAAAAATACAAAACGACCATTTTACAGATATGTCGATTTACTATGGTTTAGATTTACTATTTATTGATATAGACTTGAATAATACAAGTGGCATAGGAATTATACACCAGTTAGATAAATTAAAATGTGACTATCCTATAATATATGTCTCATCAAGAAAGGAACTGGTTTTTTCATCATTATCAACGCATCCATTTTATTTTGTTAGAAAACAAAATTTAGATACTGATATACAGGAACTATTTAAGTTGTTAGATATATATTATAAGAAAACAATGAAATTAATTACTTTTAATTATTACGGTAGAAAGACAAGTATCTTTTTAAAAGATATACATTATATAGAGTCTTATGGAAAAGATATAAGTATTATAACGAATAATGAAATTTATACTTATAGATCTGGTTTAAAGCAAGCATTGGATTTGTTTGATAGTAAATTTATTGTACGCGTACATAGAAATTATGCGGTTTCCCTTATGTATGTAAAAGAAATAGACAAAAACAATATAATTTTAAATGATGAAATCGTTCTTCCAATAGGGAAAAAATATTCAGAAGTGTTGCTAAATTTATATAAGGAGTATTTGATATCATGAGTACATTTGATTTAATTATTAATTTAATAGAAGGATTTATTATGTGTTATTTCTTATTTCAATATTTTCATATAAAAGATACAAAAAAGATTATAATTTGTAGTTTTTTGATGTTTTTTGAAATAACAATAGGAAATATTTATATAAATGAAAGTAGTATACAAATAATTATTTTAGGAGTTACTTTAATATGTATTTCATTGTTTTTGCATATTAAATTAAGTATAGAATCTATTGTAATGTGTATCTCTGTGTTACTTATTGATTTAATTTGTAATATGTTTGCATTATCAACTATGCCAATATTTAAGTATTTTTTAGAATCAGACAAAGCATTGCTTATTATTATAACAATTATTTCTAAAATTTTATTTCTTTTATCATCATTAATTGTACCGAAAAAAAGAATATATTTTAAAAGCAAGCTTGATAACAAAAGATGGACAAGTATGATTGTTATTTTTGCATTATTATTAGTTGATTTATTTATATTAGCCAATGATTATACAATTAATCATATAACAAAAACGGATATTTTTATTTGTCTAGTTTTAACATCAATGATTACAGTTATTACCATATATATATATTTAAAAATATTAGAAGAAAATGAAGAAAAAACAAGAATAATATTAAAAAATGAGGAAATAAAATATAAAAAAGAAAATTATTTAATTTTATCAAGAATGAGTGATGATTTGTATAGGTTGCAACATAATTTACGATATATTCTTATGAAGATTAAATATAGTATTAATGATCAAGAGTATGATAAATGTATAGAGTTTATTGATAATTATGTAAAAAAGTTTAATAGGTTTAAAACGATTATTAATACGGAAAATCCATATTTTGATTATTTTTTAAACAAAAAATTAAGCGATTTATATTTAAATGATAAAGATGTAAATGTGTCAATATCAATTTCACGTTCTGATTATTACTTGAATAAAGATTACATAAATTTTATAACTTTAATCATAGATAATGTAATAAATAGAGTTGAAAAAATTACAATCAATATTTATGAAATTAATGAGAATAATATAATTGAAATTATAGTTCCAAACAGTATTAGTGAATTTGATTTAGAAAATTGCATACAAGGATATACTAATATTTTAAATGCAAATTATAAAATTATAAATAATGATGAACTCTTAGTATTCAAAAGTATTCAAAGAATGAATTAGTAAATAAAGTTTAATTCCATATTTAATTGTTTTATTCCAACAAGCTTATCAGTATAAAACAAACAAATATAATAAGCTTGGAGGTGAGAATAATGGAATTATTAATTGAATATTTAATAGATAATAATTATATACAGCCAGATGAAAAAGGCTTTATTAAATATGGAATGGAAGTTTTAATTTTAAATTTTTTATCAATATTTTCAATTATTATGGTTTCACTGATAACCAATAACATTAAAATAGGAATATCATTTATTGTGAATTTTATAATGATTAGAACACATTTGGGCGGATTCCATTGTAAAAAACCATTAAATTGTATAATGTCATTTCCAATTATTTATTATTTAATGGTGCATAATTTAAATAAGTTTTTTTTGCAAACAATATTAAAAATTGTATTAATCATTTTACCAATAATGGTAACTTTGACGCCCATAAATAATAATACTAGTATTGAGAAAAAAAATTTTAAAAGATGTAAGTACATATTAAAATTTTTAGTAATATTTTATTTTTTTATTGATTTAATGGCAGTTATTTTGAACATGAATAATTTAATATTACGTGGAATGAATTATTCTATTATGTTATCATTTGTACTTTACTTTTTTGAAAAAATAATAAGATTATTGAAAATAAGGTGATTTAAATGAAAGAAATGATAATTCATATGGTCCAAAAGGAAGAAATTGATTGTGGAATTGCATGTGTTCATATGTTATTTAGATATTATGGTTATCTATTAGATTATGAATGGTTAAGAAAAGAGATGATAGATTCCAAAAATGGAACATCTTTAAAAAGTATGACGGATATGTTTGGAAAATTTAATGTGAATACCAATGTTTTTCACACTAATTTTGAATATTTGAGTTCTCAATATATTTCTTTAAAAAATGAAGAATTTCCATTAATAGCTTTAATAGAAACATCGGAGAAAGAACTGTATCATTATATTTTAATTTATAGTCTAAAAAACGGGAGTATAAAATATTCGGATCCACAGGAAAATGGAGTAAAAAAAATTAAAAGTAGTGAATTTATTCATAAAATTAAATATTTTATAAAAGCTGATTTTTCATCATTTGAGGCAAAAAATAGTAAATATTTATTAAAAGAAAAAGATAATTTTATTATTAGAAGCATATACAATGAAAAGAATAGACTAATAATAATATCAATTTTGTCGGCAGTAATTTCAATAATAGGAGTTCTTTTAGCATCTAAATTTGGCATATTATTGAATGCAATAGATGTAGATAAAAATAACGTTTTATTAGGATTATATTTGATCATATTTTGTATGATACTTCTTCTAGTAGTTGTTTCAAGAGGAAGTATAACATTTTTAAAAAATATATTGAGTGTAAAAACTATAAAAAACATGGAATTTAGTATTAATAAAAAAATAATAGAAATATTTGTTGATAACAAACAAAATAATGTAAAACGTATGAAGTCCGGAGAAGTTCTTTCAAGGATAGGAGATAGTTTATTATTGTCGAGAACTATAAACGAATTATTAGTGAACTTATTGCCAGATATTATAATAATGATTTTTGGAATTTTATATATGTTTTTTTTAAATATTCAATTAACTTTAATAATTGTCGGCTGTTGTATATTGATAGCTTTTATAGGGTGGAAAACATTTAATAGAATTTATCGTAATAATTTAAAAGAAATGCAAAATTATGCAGAATATAATGCAAATCTCTTAGAGACTATTCAAAGTTTAGATGAAATTAAAACTAATGGTAGTGAAGAATATTATAAAAAAAGAGTTTTTTCAAGTTTAAAAAATTATGCGAATAGTAGTGCAAAAAAAGAAAATTATGGGAATTATATTTCCATATTACAAAATTTGTTTTCTATTTTCTTTGGAATAATTATTATCTTTCTAGGAATACATCTTGTAATAAATTCAAAGATGACAATGGGAAATTTAGCAATCTTTGTAACTATCTCTGAAATTATTCAATCAGTTTTATTGGAAATTGTATTGTTTCAATTTCAATTAGAAGGATTTTTGACGGCTTATAATAGAATTTTACAAGTTTTTTTTGAAAAGAATACTAGTAAAAGTAATAAAAAAATGAAAATGAATGTTACTAATATACAACTTGTAGATTTTACTTTAAGTTATGAAAATAAGAAAGTGATTGACAAAACTAATATGATATTAGAGGGAAAGAATATTTTCCTTTTAGGAGAAAGTGGATGTGGAAAAAGTAGTATTGCTAAGTGTTTAGCAGGATTATTAAACGTTTATACAGGAAGAATTCTTGTAAGTAATGGTGATAATCAGTTTAAAGATATTGACAAATGTAATGTTGTTTACTTATCCAATGAAAGCAATTTATTTACAGGAACGATAAGAGAAAATATTTGTTTAGGAAGAATTGTGACTGACAAAACAATAGAGAGATTGTGTAAAAACTTTTCTATTGATGATTATATTAACAACTTACCTAACAAACTGGAAGAAAAAATCAAACCTAACCAATCAAATCTTTCAACAGGCCAAAAGCAAAGAATTGCATTAATAAGAGCAATATTGTCAGAACCAGATATTTTGATATTAGATGAGTCATTATCAAATATTGATATTGAAAATAGAATAAACATTGTTAAAAGCCTTGATGAATGTAATTTTATGAAGATATATATTAGCCATGATAGTTTAGGAATAGCTGAATCAAGTGATTATCACATAGTGAATAGAGAAATAGTACAGGAGGTGAAATAATGTTTACGGAAAGAAAAAATTATAATTTAAAAACATTGAATTATTTATTTTTGAAAATGGGAATTAAGACTAATTTGTTTGCTATATCTAATATCTATGAAAGACATTGGTCTGATAAAAGTTTAGAAGGTATATTAAATGAATTATCAATTAATTATAATCTAACTACTGAATTAAAAACAACTCCATGTATTCTTTGTGAAAATGATTATCCCAAAGTAGCTCTTGAAGTATGTGATGATAAGATTAGAGTATGGGATCCTATAAAAAAGAGAAAGGAATTTATAGAAAAAAAAGAAACTTTTACATATATAAATATTAAATATTTGAATAATAATCAATTAAATATTCTTAGCATTATTCATTATATAAAAGAAAAATATAAATTTCTTTTTAAAAACATCATTCTTACAATGTTATTTATTATGTTGAGTTGTTTTAAAGTAGTATTAATGGCCGTAATAGGTTATCTTTGTTATATGAACTTAGATTACTATTTTGTGTTTGTTGACTTTACAAATATGATTCATAATATGTTTTTTTGTTCTCTATCGTTTTTTGGAATTGTTATGGTTATGAATATCTCTAATATTTTGATTAATAAAATTATTAAGGATAATAAGATGAATTTTATTTCAGGAGAGAAAAGTTTTTTTAAATTAATAGATTATTTCGTAGTTGGATTATTATTATCTGGAGTTGTCTATTATAGCAATAAAATTATTGGAATTATTATGCTTATACATATGTTAGGAATTATATTTCTTAATAGGAATATTATTAATTATAATAAATCTACAATAAAGAATATCAATTATTTATATTTAGGATTAAATTTATTATTATTTGTAACATTATTAATGTCACTTATATTTAACGATTTAGTTGGATACAGTTACTTGGCTATTCCTTTGATTGGCTACTTGTATATTCTTATTTATGGTTTGAATATTCCAAAATATTATGAGCAAATAAACAATTATGCACATCATTTGAAAGAAGAAATATGGGAAGATATATCAAATACGACTATGATTTCAAAGATCAGGCTATCAAAAGTGGAAAATATGTATTTGATTGGAAATTCACACATAGAAATCGAAAAAAATAAAATAAATCTCTTATTTGATAAAAATGATGTAAAGATAAATCAATTTATAAAATGTTTAAAAAGCAATAGCAGTATAAGTTTTAAAGTATATTTAGGTAAAGAAAACATAGAAGATTATTCTATCAATAGTTTGAAGAATAAAATTTTCATCATAAATAATCATTTTCAAAAAAAATATTTTGATTACAGTTCTGTATATAAAAATGATTTTGAAGAAATAGATAGAATTTTAGATTTAGAAAATGTTTATAGCAAGGATGCTTTTTCTGATACAGATCTTTTGATAATAAATGTATGTCAGTCTATTTTAAATAACCCCTTTTATTTAATTTTTGATAATGTATTAAGTAGATTTAATAATGAGGTTATAAATAAAATATTGAAAGCGTGTAAAACGTTTGGCATTACTGTAGTGATTTTGGAACAAAAAAAATTGGATAATAAATATATTGATAATATTATTGATTGGACTGAGGAAATAGAATGAAAAAAATTAATTTAAAAAATAAAAAAATTATTAGAAATATATTAACTATTTTAATTACAACATTTGTATCAGTTAATTTAATTTATACAGAAGTTAATGGCCATAATTACTATGTAAAAATAGACGCTTCTGAAATAAGTAAATATGCATCATCTGAAAATTATACAATCGTATATTTTTATAAAGAAAATTGTAGTCCATGTTCTAAATTTAAAATAACATTAAATGATTATATTAAAAGAAATGATATAAAAGTGTACGGGGTAAATATTAATAAAGAAAGTAATGGTTATTTTGATTTAACAGATAAATATAAATTGGAATATACACCTACAGTAATTAAATTTAAAAATAAAAAGGAAGTTAAAAGAATAGAAGGATTGGTATCCAAAAGAAATTTTTTAAAATTCATGAAGAATTAGATCATATTAATGCCTTTAAATACAATGTCCTAATGGAAAATAGGTAATAATTGTTTTGTTCCATAAAAAGAAGTTTTATTCCAAAAAAATAATAAAAAAAATAAAAATAAATAAAATAGTAAGTGTAGAGAGGAAGAAATATATAAGAAAGAAAGAGGAAACTAAGAATGGAAAAACAATTATTAAATGAAGTATTCAAAGAAGAAAAATCAAAAGAATTATTAAATGATGTAGCAGGTGGGATGACAAAAGGACAATGTGCTTCACTTTGGACAGCGTGCCAAGTTCATCAAGTAGTACCATGTGGAAATGGCACAAGTGCTTGTGATTTATTTAAAAAATATTGTAAATAGAAGGAACTTCCTCTCTTCTTAAAATGGAGGATAACAAAATGAAAAAGAGTAAGAAAACTTTAAAAATGCTAATAATTTGTATAATTTGTATTGCTGCGGTAGTGGTTATAAATATGGTTAAAAAACCATCTGATCCATTTCAAAGTAGTAGTAATAAATTAGGATATGAACATATTGAAAAGGAAGAATTATTAAATAATCCAAAAGAAGATGGTGACTCTTATTACATTTATTTTTATAAAGTAGGATGTCCATATTGTGAAAAAGTAGAAGATAGCATAAAAACTTATGCAAGATCACATTCAGCACTATATTTTGTAAATATGGATGAAAAATCAAAAGATTATAAAAAATTTGATTGGAATAAATTCCATGAAGAAAATGATATTGAAATTGGAAAAGTAAAAAGTAATGGAAAGATTGAATATTATGAAGGCGAAAGCAAAGAAAAATATACAAAATCAAAAGAAAAAGATGAATATGGAAAAACAAAAAGATATGAAATAAAAAAAGCAGATAAAGAATACTTGAAAACAAACAAGAAAGCAAGAAAAGGATATGTGTACGCTTCATTAGAAACACCAAACATTGATTATTATACATTAACTTCTGATGATGAAGTTACAATTGCAGGAGTACCAACATTGTTACATGTTAAGAACAATAAAGTAGATAAATTCTATTTTGATTCAGTAGAAATTAAACCACTCATGGAAAAATTAAATAAATAATAAAATTGTGAGAAAAAATCATCAATGGATAAAATTAATAATATAATGAGGTATATTTCTAATTTTGATGATATACAAGATTTAATTTCACTTAACATGAATCAAGTAGTTAAAAATCATTTTAATTTAAAAAAAGTAACGGCTACTTGTGTTGTATTAACATATAATGAGGAAAGATGTATTAAAAGATGTCTGGAACATATTATAGAAGTCTTTGATGAAATAATCATTATTGATACTGGTTCTAATGATTCTACAAAAAAAATTATATCAGAGTTTAAAAATCAAAAAATTAAATTATTTGATTTTGAGTGGTGTGACAATTTTTCAAAAGTCAGAAATTTTGGAATAAATCAAGCAAACTCAGATTGGGTAGTTTTCATTGATGCTGATGAAATATTTGAAATATCTAACAAGTATAGGTTGTATGAAATACTAGCTTTATTTGATAATGTCATACAAAAAAAAGATATTTCTTTATCATTTGAGATTCATGAGAAAAATACTGAATTTATATTTGATGATATTCCAAGAATGATTTATAAAAATGGTAACTGTAGATATTATGGAAATGTTCATGAGGAAATTCGATCAAATAAAAAAGAGTGTGTACTTATTAAAACTACTATTAAACTTGTACATGATGGTTATTCAGAAAAGGTTATTTCAAAAAAGGAAAAGAAAAAGAGAAATATTTTATTATTAAGTAAATGTATTAAAAATGAACCTAACAATTTAAGATGGTATTATTATTATTCTAGAGATGGAATGGGATTTATAGATAATGTAGAACACATACGATTTGTAAAATCTATATTAGATAAGTATGAAGAGAAATTCAAATTAGAGTCCTTAGAAAATAATGCGGTATATTATTTTAAGTTAATAATGGTATATATGGATTTATTGATTAAAGTTGGAAAAATAAATGAGATTGACCAAACAATAAAAAAATATAACTTAGAAAAAAGTGATTTTTATGATATTCAGTTCTATAAATCATTATCTAAATTAATCAATATAGAAATAGAATATGAAATACTTTTGAAAGAATTATTTGAATTTAGAAAAAATAATTTTGAAAAACAAGACAGTTCAATTAGTAAAGATGGAACTCATATAGATTTATTAATAGGAGCATTGTTATTTGAAACTAAAAGATTTGAGGATTCAAAAAAATATTTCGATTTTATAGGAAATAAGTTAGATGGAGCAATTGATAAGAAATTAATAGATAGTTATCGAGATATTATTAATAAAATAGAAAGCAAATGATCAATTACTTAATTTAAAGGTAGGAAGTAAAAATGGAAAATATGATAATCAGTTTAATAAATATTATTGCCCCTTGTATTACTGCAGTGGCAAGTTGTATAGCAATAGTTGAAACGCGTAAAAATGCAAAGGAATCTATAGAAACTGCATATAAACAAATTGAAATAACAAAAAGTGACAGTATAAGACAAGAACAAAGGTATCAAGAAGAGAAAAAGTATTTAGAAATGCAAGATAGGTTAAGAGAACAACCGTTTTTTACCTTATCTAGTGCAAAACGTTCAAAAATTAGTGATAATCGTTTTCTTATTGATATAACTTTTAAAAATGAAGGTAGAGATAAGTCATATGAAACTTATGCTGGAACTGAAAGCAAAAAATGTGAAACAGTTCAATTAGATAAGAGAGCAAAATTATATAGAGTCGATGTCAATAGAAATCCTATAGTTAAAGTTGATCAGGAAATCACAACAACTTGGTATTTAAATGATGGAAAGAATTTTGAGGACTGTGTTGCTGTACTACCACTTAATTTTGAAGATACATCTGGTAGAAAATATACCCAAGATTTTAGATTGGCTATTAGCCTTGTTGATGGGAAAATACATGCAGATGCTATAGCATATAGTAAACCATTATTAAGAAATAAGTAATATGTAATATCTTATATAAAAAAGGAACTACAACATTATGAATAGTTATAAGGATGTAGTTCCTTTTTGTATTCAATACTTTATGAAAAATTAATAATCGTATCGGTAGTGAAATTAGACAAAGTCTAAAGCACTACTTTTTTTATACCCCGCTTTAGACATTGTCTATTAAGGGGGATGCATTTGTGCATAAAATCAGATCTCCTCCTGATTATCTTCAGCCAAAAAATACAGGAGGAAGATAGGATGGAAAACGATTATAAAAGAAATTATTTTTGGATCAAAAGAGATCTTGAAGGAAACAGACACTATTATTTTAAAATAAAAGGTCAATACCATGAGGTATCGGAAGAAGTATATAAAACTTGTTACAATTCATTTAAAAAAGAAGAACGTGAAAAAGAAAAGAGAAGTGAGTTGAAAGTATCCAGTTTAGATCAGTTAGATAATAATAATACAGCGCTTGTAGATAAGATTGCTGATAGTAATAATCAATATGATACTTTTAATGTCAATGAAGAAGTTGAAAATGTAATGAACATCATTAATCAACTTTCAGAAGAAGACAGGGATCTTATTACAAATCTTCTTATCAAGAATAAAACAGAAAGAGAACTCTCTACATTGATGGGTGTTTCTCAACCAGCAATACATAAACGTAAAAAAAGAATAATAGAAAATATCAAAAATAAGTCAAAAAAGTAACTTGTTTTTTTTATAAGGTTATCAAGTAATAAAAAAATGTCCAGTTATATATGAGGGGAGTTATTAAGCATCTCCTCTCAGGAGGACATTGAAAACAAAATAGTTCGAATCAGCAACAAAAAGTTTTCTAGCACGTTGATAGTTGCGCCAAGAGAATATGTGAACATAGAAATGTAAGGTCACAATAAAATGTGAACTTTTTTCTCTGTTTCGTATTGGAGCGAGAAACAACTGATCATAAAAAGGTAGGGATAGACCTTTGCCGATATGAAAACGTAAATGATACTTCACTCTATTCAACAGTCGAGCGTGAATAAACCGTCGCAACAATTGAAGAGTGGTCTTTGACACGTGTGTCGTATGTTCTTGATGATCCTATACAGAAGCTGGTTTGGACAATGGAAAACAGACTTGAACCGATACGTTTATTGATAGATCGTGACACCTGTAAAAAATGCAGGTGTCATCATTGTGTTAATAAAGGAAAGGATTGATCTTATGAAAAAAGTACATATTTTAACACAAGAAGAAAATAAACTTTCTTCGAAGCAGTTAGAGGAATACATGGAGTTTGCTGCTAAAAATAATTATGAACTTACTGGAGAATTGCATTTTCATTTTTCCAATGCTTTTTATGAACCAGAGAAGTTTGTGAATACGATAAAGGATCTTACAACAAGCAGAACATTTGTTACTGATGGTGAATGCATCGTGTTTGCTAATGCATTCAATGATGGAAGACTTCTTAAGGCATTTGAAGATAATGGCTTTGAAGTCTATGAACGTGACAGTGGTCGTCTTATTCAGGATGTGTTCAATGAATTCAACGAAAGACAGATTCATAGTTTAAAAGCTGTAATTAACAGTGCTTTAGAATCAGCTGTTAATAATAAACCACTGTTTGTAACTAGCAATTCAAACAGTGAAGCTACTCATGATTGTGTACGAGAATATGTATCCAAGTATGACTTGGATCATGCTGTTGTTATTCAACTTTCAAATCTGAATGAAGAATTTAAAAAACAGATTGGAGATGTCATAAAAAATGAAAAGTGTGACCATCTGGTACTTATTGAACCTGATTCTTTTTCAAAACAAATGCAACAGGATGTTGTTGACTTTGCATTGGAAAATAATCTTAAAGTAGACAGTTACTATGCACAGCCAGAAGTTGAAATTTCATTACAGATGAAAGGCATGGTTAACTGATTGAATGGATATCTTTGATTACTATTACATATATACATGCCTGAAGAAACTTGTCACCTATAAAAAGATCACTAAAAATGTTGCCAATAAAGTTCTGAAAAAGTATGAAGAAGAATGTAATCCACTTGTCAGATATCATTTTTAAATTCACAAAATAAAGTGAATAATGTCGTGGATAGATCGAAAAAGTTGTGGTACTGTGTGTGGTGATAAGAAAGGGGATTTTTAGAATGGCTCATGCTCAAAAACAAGTACGCATTATCGAACCACTGGAAAGATTTGTAAACAGAATCAATCTTGTTGGCTGTTATGCAAGAGTCAGTTCAGACAGTGAAGATCAGCTTAATTCATATAACAATCAGGTTGACTTCTATGAATCCTATGTCAACAGTCTTGAAAATTCGAAACTGGTTAAGATCTATACAGATGAAGGAATAACTGGAACAAGAATGGACAAGAGAGACGGTTTTCTTCAAATGATTGAAGACTGTCGAAATGGTCTTATAAATAGAATAATTACTAAATCGATCAGTCGATTTGCACGAAATATAACGGAGACACTTTCAGTAGTAAGAGAACTGAAATCAATAGGTGTCTCCGTTTATTTTATGACAGAAAAAATTGATACAGCAAAAATGGGAAGTGAAATGATGCTTGCTGTTTATGCTGCCTGTGCCGAAATTGAATCAAAAGCAATTTCAAATGCACAGAAATGGGCATTCCGTACAAGGGCAAAAGAAGGAAGATACAATCAACCGAAACTGCCATATGGATATCAAAGAATAGATGGTGAAGTAAAAGTCATAGAAGATGAAGCAAAGATTGTTGAAGATATCTTTAATAAATATGTGAATAAAGATTTTTCGGTAACAAAACTTGTAGATTATCTGAATAAACATTATTTCAAAAAGAAAAAGTGGTCGCAGTCCACAGTTTCATCAATGCTTAAAAATGAAAGATATTGTGGAGACATGCTTCTTCAAAAAAGATATTCGCCTGATGTCTTTCCTTATAAGTTAGTCACAAATAAAGGTGAACTTGCACAGTATTATGTTTACGATGTGTTTCCAAAAATCATTGATCGTGAACTTTTTGAAAAGGCAAATGAAAAACTTGTGAATAACAAGTTGAAGTTCAATAAAAATCAGATGGATGGAAACAGAGAATATCTGCTGACATCAAAAATCAAATGTGAACATTGTGGTGGAACTTTTAAAAGAAGGGTGTTGAGGAATAAAGAATATTGGAGTTGCAGTAATCATGTTGCTTCAGCAAAGAAATGTGAAGTAAAAATGATTGGAACGGATGAAATAGAAGATGCATTTTTAAAAATCTTCTATAAGCTCAAAGAAAATATTCACGTTTTAGAAGCCTATAAAAAACATATTGTGAATTTTACGACAAATGACGATGACAGATGTGAACTTGATCTCGCTAATCGTGAACTTAAAAAAGTAACCAGTTCTATCAATACACTTGTTCGATACTATCAGAAAGATCTTATCAGTCTGGAGGATTACAAGAAAAAGCATAACGAGTTGCTGGTAGACAAATCAGTTTTTGAAATGCAAAAGTGCAAACTCAATGAAAAAATCTACCAGAGATTTGAAGTGATACAGACACAGATCATCATTGAATGTCTGGGATCAGCAAAAGAAATTACTTCACTGGATGAAGAAATCTTTAATACTTTGATTGATTCGATTGAGGTGGGAACGTTGGATATCCAGTTCACATTGAAAAATGATCTTAAATTAAAAGTAGAAAGGAAACAGTTCTAATGGATAAAGAAAAGGCAAAAGAAAATAGAATGATACAGCAGTTTTTTAAAAACAAGGTCTTTTGGGGAATTGACAGTATTCCTTTAAAAAGAAAAATCTACAGAGGTAAAAGAGATAAGAATGGATCTCGAAAAAATGAATGCTTCTATGTAAGTGAAGATCAGAAATATCGAATTGAAGAAAGTGTTCTGGTCAAGAATGTGAATTTGTTGCTGGAAGAAGTTATCAATATGAAAGACAAATACATACAAGGATGGAACAGTGGATCAAGTGAACAGTATTTTGAAATACTGAACAGAAATGCACTTCAAAATGTGAATACAGAAAGTGACTACAAGAACTTTATCTGTGACTATCTGAATCAGCAAAGTTCACAGGAGTATGAAAATGTGAAGTTAAAAAGCAATATAGAAAAATGTGAATTCAAGAATATTATTGAAAAGATTGAGGTATATGAAACAGGAATACTGAGTATTTTCAATAATGGGCTTGAACTTTTTATTAATTATTAAGGAAAGGGGGTAAGATTGTGAACTATATTATCAGAGATGACAAAGAACATGAAACAACTGCACCAAAGGTTAAAGTGATTGCTCCAAGAAAGAAGTTTCAGCCATCATACAATGACAGGCAAAACAGGAAAATAAGAGTTGGAGCATACTGCAGGGTCTCAACGGATTCTGACGAACAGGAACTGAGTTATGAAACACAGTGTGAATATTATGAAAACTACATCGGCAGTCATGAAAACTGGGAACTTGTTGCCATTTATTCAGATGAAGGAATAACGGGTACATCAACCAATAAAAGATCAGATTTTATGCGTATGATTGATGATGCTCGAGCAGGAAAACTGGACATGATCATTACAAAAAGTATTACACGATTTGCAAGGAATACTGTTGATTCACTGATGTATTTGAGGATCCTCAAGGAATACAATGTCGATGTTTACTTTGAAGTAGAGAATGTTCACAGTCTAGAAGCAAATGAGATGTTGCTGACGATCCTTTCAAGTGTTGCTCAACAAAGCAGTGAAGATAAAAGTGAAAGTATCAAGTGGGGATATCAAAGGCAGTTTGAAAAGGGAAAAGTTTATGCTGCCAACATGTATGGATATAAGTCAAACAGAGGAACACTTGATATTATTGAAGAAGAAGCAGAAGTTGTTCGAGAGATCTTTTCTAAATATCTTTCAGGGATGAGCGAAAGTAAAATAGCAAGGTACCTGACGGAAAACAAAGTCCCCAAGAAGAATGGGAGTACAAAATGGGATTCAGGAACGATTGGCAGGATGCTGCAAAATGAAAAGTACAGTGGTGATGCTCTTTTAAAGAAGACATTCAGCATAGACTTTCTTCATAAGAAACGGTATAAAAATGAAGGTCAGAAGAAAATGTACTTTGTGGAAAACAGCCATCCTGCAATTGTGACCAAAGAAGTATTCAAAGCAGCTCAAGTAGAAAGAACAAAAAGGAACATGAAATCAAATGATGAAAAAGAAGTTGTGGAAAGTCACCATCAGAATCGCTATTCATCAAAAAATCCTTTAAGTAATAAAATCATCTGTTCAGAGTGTGGCGCCTTATATAGAAGGACTGTCTGGACAAAAAGAAATAAAGAAAAAGAACCTGTATGGAGATGTTCAAACAGGTTGAAGAATGGAAAAGCAATCTGTCCAAACAGTGTGACTTTAAAAGAAAAGCCATTACTGGATGCTTTGACATCATTGATCAATGGAAAAACAAAATCAAAAGAAAAAACACGACTTGAACTTGCTAAAGAATTATCGGAATATTTGAATCCAAAAGATATTATTGAAAAGAAACAAAAACTGAATTGTGAATTAGAAAATGTGAATTCACAAATAAATGAATTATTAGATAAAGGAATGTTACTTGTTGCCAGAGGCGTTCAAGACGAAAGTCAGATTGAGGAACACTTGGCACAATGTTATCAAACCAAACAAATGCTTAAAAAAGAACTGCAAAAGCTTGATGACAAATACAATGCATTAAAGCAAGGCAGACAGGAAAAACTATTAAAAACGTTAGAAAAAAACAGCAATGAACATACTGTTATGACACAAGAAGATCTTGCAGTTTTTATTGATAGAATCGTTGTAAAAAAAGACAAGATTGAAATAGAAACAATAGATAATCAAAAGTGTGAATTTCTATTAAGCCAAATAAATTAAAGTAGATTTAATTGATCAATGCAAATCATTATTAAGTATAGTAAAATATAGTTAATAAATGATTAATTAGGAGGATAACAATATGGGAAAAAGATTATTCTTAATTGGTAATGGTTTTGATCTTGCACATAAATTACCTACAAGGTATTTAGACTTGTTAAAATGGTTGTACAAAAATGATAATGATACATTTATGAATTTGAATAAACTTTTGTTGAGAAATTTTCTAAAGCGAAATGGTTATTTTTATGAAGATGAATATTGGTATAAAAGACCAAAAAATGAAATTGATATAAAAATAGATGAATTATATCTTGAAGAAAACAAAGCGAGATTAAAAAATATAGAAAAAAGCACAGAATATAATATTTTAAATGATCATTTTGATGATCCATTAATATTATATTTTATTTGGTTATCTTTAGAAGATTATTTATATCTTGTCTTTTTAGACGAAGAATCTGAAGGTATAGATATGGAGAGAGAAAGTATAAGACAGATTTTAAAAGATGAGGAATATGGACAAGTAACAGAAGATGATATTAATTACGTAGATAGACCAGAACAGGCAAACTATGATCATCTTACGCACTTAGCTAAAAACTTTAAGTATGATTTATTAAATTGGGTAGATACTGTTAATGATGAAATTCCTTGGATTGATGATATCATTTATTATGAAAATGAACATGGAAAAATGAAAATAATGTTATTACCTGATAACTATTTTAAAAATGATGATTATATTATCAATTTTAATTATTCAAATACAATTGAAAAATTGTATTCAATGGGGAATGTATTTCATATTCATGGACAAGACTATTATGATAATCCGCCTATCATGGGACATACAAAAAATATTTTAGAAATGAATGAATATGATGATAGAAAATTAGTGCTTGTTGAAGAATTTTATAAAGATTTTGATTTGATAATAGAGTCAAATAACGATTATTTTTCAAAAATAAATGATGTGAATGAAATTGTTGTGTTAGGAATGGGATATACAGAAACTGATAAAATATATTTTAAAAAAATAAATAAAATATTGCCAAATGCAAAATGGAAATTGCATTATTATAGTAATGAAGATTTAAAAAAAGCAGAGGGATATGTAGATGATATAGGAATAGAATCTTATGATTATATTTCTTTGAAAGAAGATTCTCCATATACAAATATTGTTAGATATGATTTAGATGATTAGTAATTTTTTAAGAAAAACAAAGTGAAAAGATACTGTTGCTCTGCAATTATTGTTTGTACTTTTTAAATATGATATACTAGCCTTGTTTAAAAATTAAATACAGCGATGTGATATATGCGGGAAAAGTAAATTGAGGAAATTTTATATACGATATTGAGTCGCTTTTTGAAAAGCTAAAAATACATTTAATGACATCTGTATTAACTCTTAAATTCAAAATTAAGAGTTAAAATGGATGTCATCGAAAAAATACCGATGAAATCAACGTTTTTTAAGATATTTTAAAAAATCAAAAAATAGCGATTTACGTGGATGTCACCCATATAAAAGGGTGTCACTACC
>OIYH01000784.1_pt1 | contig 21050 bp, 15 predicted proteins | sample 1587911 | NCBI WGS metagenome assembly OIYH01 (sample SAMN03283252) | human gut metagenome | biome: human-associated habitat; material: feces | host: Homo sapiens | place: USA | collected 2013
GTAAAGTCTTTTTTGCTCTTTGCCATTTTCTATTTCTATTACTTTGGTTATGGATTATTTCCGATAAGCAAAGATAAGGTGCAATACATTAAAAAACGTATACAAACCCCAATATTTATGCATTATTAACGATAAAGAAGTAAGTGCGTAGAGTATTACTCCATAACAGTTGCACCTGCCAATGAATGTAACGGTTTACGGAGTTTTTGAGGATGTAAAATATTTATGATTTTTCATTTTTACATCACAGATCAGTAGCCATTTTATGTCTTTGTATCTTAATGTTATCGCCTTCAGGAACAATAGTAAATTCAAGTGGTCGCAGACGACACGATAACGTATGGCTACAAAAGTACCGACCGCAGTCGCCTCAATGCCTTGGTCGCACAGAAAGGAAACTGTGACGACATCATCATCGTCAAACATGGACTTTTAACGGATACCTCATTCACGAACCTTGCCATATTGATGGCAAACATTGGGTGACTCCCAGACATCCCTTATTGCCAGGCACAAAAAGAGCCGCACTATTGGACAAGGGAATGATACAAAAAGCAGATATTACATTGGACGATTTGCGAAATGCCAACAAGGTAAGTCTTTTTAATGCGATGATTGACTTTGGTGAAATAGAAATAGCAATAGAGAATGTCCACTTTTGAACATGCTCTATTTCTTCTGATATACAAGATATTTTATGGTTGTAGCGAACATGGCTACTAAAATATTTGGCGTTATCAAATAAATACCATATCTTTGCAACCGCAAAAGTTGTTTGAACCATTATGCAAAGTAAAGCAGGCAGAAGTAGTCTGACTTTCGCTAAATCGTTACCATAAATAAACCAGTCGAAACAACTATGCTGATTATTAGACTGATACAACTTTTTTGATTATCTTCTGCAAAGATAATGCAAACGAGCGCAATGAAAGCTTGCTTTCAGATTGCCGAGTGCAGCTTATCTTCTGCAAAGATAATGCAAAACGGAGACAACGCAAAATATTTGGTGTTGAAATTATTAATTATTAAAGGATAAATAACAAATTGATGATAATAGACGAGCTAAAATATAAGATATTGCAGCAATTTGGCTTTCCGCCAACCCAGGAACAGGCACATGCCCTGGAGGTGTTTGCTGAGTTTCTTACCGATAGAGATCCGCATGCCGTGATGATTCTGCGAGGTAGTGCGGGTACGGGTAAGACGACGCTCTCGGGTGCCATCGTCAGGACCCTGAAGGAGATTCGTCAGAAGGTGATGCTCCTGGCACCTACGGGTAGGGCTGCGAAGGTGTTCTCGCTGAACAGCGGTTCGCCTGCCTATACCATCCATCGCCGTATCTATCGTGAAAAATCGTTTTCGGGGGTAGAGGGACAGTTTAATCTGAATGATAATCTCTATACCGATACGCTTTTCATGGTAGATGAGGCGTCGATGATTGCCAATATGGGATTGGGTGGGATGAGCTTCGGAAGCGGATGCCTGTTGGATGACCTGGTGCATTTCGTGTATCAGGGACGTAACGACCGCTTGCTGCTGATAGGTGACAAGGCGCAGTTGCCTCCTGTAGGCGAGGAGGAATCGCCAGCCCTGCATGCAGCGATGCTGGAGGAATATGGACTGAAGGTGTATGAATGTGATCTGAACGAGGTGCTCCGACAGAGCGAGGAATCGGGTATTCTCTATAATGCCACGATGATCAGACAGATGATTACGCATGATGACATTACCCAACTTCCGAAGATTCATTTCGCTGGCTATTCGGATATCAAGCCGATGCCTGGAGCCGAACTGATAGAGGCTTTGGCCGACAGCTATCACCATGTGGGTCTGGACGATACCATCGTGGTGACTCGCAGCAACAAGCGTGCAAACATCTTCAATCAGGGCATCCGCAATATGGTGCTGGATAGGGAGGAAGAGCTTTCGCAGGGCGATATCCTGATGATTGTGAAGAACAATTATTACTGGATGGAAGAAGAGAGGAAGAGCAATAATAAACTTCAAAGCAACGAGATTCCTGCTTTTCTGGCGAATGGCGATCGGGCGAAAGTGCTGAAGGTGCGCCGCCGCATTGACCTCTATGGCTTCCGCTTTGCCACGTTGCTGCTCCAGTTTCCCGATTACGGCAACTATGAGCTGGAAGCTACGGTGCTGCTGGATACATTGACGAGCGAGGCACCTGCCCTGACTCATGAACAGCAGGAGCAGCTCTTCCATCAGATAGAAGAGGATTATCAGGATATTCCGCTCAAGGCAGATAGGATGAAGGCAATCCGACAGGATCAGTTCTTCAATGCCCTGCAGGTGAAATTCGCATACGCCGTAACCTGCCACAAGGCACAGGGCGGACAGTGGGCACATGTGTATGTGGATCAGGGTTACATGACGGATGATATGCTCAATCCCGATTATATCCACTGGCTCTATACCGCCTTTACGCGAGCTACGGAAATGCTGTATCTGGTGAACTGGCCGGAGACGCAGACGGTTCAATGTTAGAGAAAAAAGTAAATAAATGACAGAAAGTTTGATAGTCTGAGAAAAAAGTCGTACTTTTGCAACGAATTTATTAATTTATCATATAAAGAAGTAAATGGAAAATAGAAAAGTAGCTTTAATTACAGGTATCACAGGTCAGGATGGCTCTTACTTAGCCGAATTGTTGTTGAGTAAGGGGTATGATGTTCACGGAACAATCCGTCGCTCATCTACCGATTATCGCGAGCGCATCGCACATTTGGAGGGTACCCCAAACTTTCACCTTCATTATGCCGACCTTGGTGACTCTATGAGCATCATCCAGGTAATGAACAAGGTGAAGCCAACAGAGGTTTATAACCTTGCAGCGCAGAGCCACGTACAGGTGAGCTTTGATTCTCCTGAGTTTACTGCCGACGTAGATGCAACAGGTGTGCTCCGTATCCTGGAGGCTATCCGTCAGTGCGGTTTGACCGAGACCTGCCGTATGTATCAAGCTTCCACATCTGAGCTTTATGGTAAGGTAGAGGAGGTTCCTCAGAACGAGAACACTCCATTTCATCCTTATTCTCCATACGCAGTTGCCAAGCAGTATGGCTTCTGGATTGTCAAGGAGTATCGTGAGGCATATAATATGTTCTGCTGCTCGGGTATTCTCTTCAATCACGAGAGTGAGCGCCGTGGTGAGACTTTCGTAACCCGCAAGATTACATTGGCTGCAGCCCGTATCAAGCAGGGCAAGCAGAGCAAGCTCTATCTCGGTAACCTGGATTCTCTCCGTGACTGGGGTTATGCCAAGGATTACGTAGAGTGTATGTGGTTGATTCTCCAGGCTGAGAAGCCAGAGGATTTCGTGATTGCAACAGGTAAGCAGCACTCAGTTCGTGAGTTCGCTCAGTTGGCTTTCCACTATGTAGGCATCGAGCTGAAGTGGGAAGGCAAGAACGAGAACGAGAAGGGTATCTGCGTTGAGGGTCCTGAGGAACTCATCGGCAAGACACTCGTTGAGGTTTCTCCAGATTTCTATCGTCCTACCGACGTGGTTAACCTCTGGGGTGACCCAACAAAGGCAAAGGCTAAGCTCGGCTGGAATCCAAACACCACCTCTTTCGAAGATCTCGTCAAGATTATGGTAGAGAGCGATATGGCAAAGGTGGCTGCCGAGGCTGCCGGTGAGAAGGTTCGCTGCAACCTCGTGGAATACTTGGAGAAGGGTATTGTTAAGTAATAGTTAACGGTTGATAGTTAACGGTTGATAGTTTACAATAATAATCAATGTTATCAAAAGATTCTAAAATTTATATTGCAGGACACCACGGACTCGTGGGTTCTGCTATTTGGAATAACCTCAAGAAGAGAGGTTATAACAACCTGGTAGGTCGTTCTCACAAAGAACTCGACTTGACCGACCAGTATGCAGTAGAGAAGTTCTTTGATGAGGAGAAGCCGGATGCTGTGGTCTTGGCCGCAGCCTTCGTGGGCGGAATTATGGCGAATTCGCTCTATCGTGCCGACTTCATCATGCAGAATATGAAGATGCAATGCAACGTAATCAGTAACGCTTATTCTCATGGTGTGAAGAAGCTCCTCTTCCTGGGCTCTACCTGCATCTATCCGAAGGATGCTCCGCAGCCAATGAAGGAGGATGTGCTCCTTACTTCTCCTTTGGAATATACCAACGAGGAATATGCCATCGCCAAGATTGCCGGACTGAAGATGTGCGAGAGCTACAATCTTCAGTATGGTACCAACTATATCGCTGTGATGCCAACCAACCTCTATGGTCCGAACGATAACTTCCACTTGGAGAATAGTCACGTGATGCCTGCGATGATGCGCAAGATCTATCTTGCCAAGCTCATCCACGACGGCGACTGGCACAGCATCGAGGTAGATATGAACAAGCGTCCTATCAATCCTACAGACAAGCTCCGTGCCATCATCGGCGAGGGCAATGTGGATGGAAGCAACTCTCATGAGCGCATTCTGAAGGCATTGGAGTTCTATGGTATCTATGATAATAAGGTAGTGCTCTGGGGAACCGGAACACCGCTTCGTGAGTTCCTCTGGAGCGAGGATATGGCTGATGCCAGCGTACATGTGCTCCTGAATGTGGATTTCAAGGACATCATCGGTATCGAGAAGTACAGTTCTGTATTCTATGGTGCCAAGGTAGATGGTGCTGTGGATAGAAACAACTCTGAGGGTCGTGGCGGTGCCATCCCATCTCTGGGTGAGATTCGCAACTGCCACATCAATGTGGGAACCGGTAAGGAACTTACCATCCGTGAACTTTCTGAGCTTGTAGTAAAGGCTGTAGGTTTCGAGGGTGAGGTTGAGTTTGATGCCAGCAAACCAGATGGAACCCCAAGAAAGCTCATCTCAGTAGATAAGCTCCACAGCCTTGGATGGACTCACAAGGTTGAAATCGAGGATGGTGTACAGAAGCTCTTCGAGTGGTATAAGAATAGTTTGAAAGACTAAATACAAAATATGGATAGGGAAGAGTAGCGACGGTTGGATCGCTGCTCTTCTTTTTGTAACTTGCCCACCCTGTTACTTAAGAAGTTTGATTTATAATAGTGTTGCGAAATTAAGGCTAACATAAATATGAAAAAGATTATTTTATTCTTGCAGTTGATCTTCTCGATAGGGATGTCAGCGCAGACGACTGTAGAATCAGTCCAAGTTGCGGATATGGATGAAGGTGCCCCCATCTGTGGCAAGTCAATAGATTTGCACAAACGCATTCTCCAGGCCTACAATTGCGATAGTACGCTCATCGTCTTCGCTTGTGATACCACTAAAAAAGGAAAAAATACCGATACTGGCTATCTCTATTCACTAGATGCCAATACCCTGGAAGTGCAATGGCAAAAGTCGCTGAAACTTTCTTTGTCAAAACTCTATGGCGTCTGTTCCAAGGGAGTGCTGCTCTCCTCCACTCTGAAAAGTACTGGCAAGTCGCTCTTGACCTTGTCTGATACCAAGACGGGCCGGTCGCTATGGACGCAGTATCTTTATCCTGTCTATTTCAATGATAGCTTGGATATCGTGATAGGACTAGAGAAAGTGGGAGGTAGCAAGACATACGCTTATCGCCTGAGCACAGGAATGCTGTTGTGGGATGCCGAGATTCCGATGACCAAGAACGTGGGATGGAAAGATGCTTGCATGGTGGATTCCACTCACCTGGTGGTTGTGGGGGATGCCATCAACGAGATCAACATCCATTCGGGTGAAATCAAGAAGGTGAAGGCTGTGACTGGCATCAGTGATACAAAGGGAATGATGGCTTTGGCATTGACCAATGTCTTGTCTGCGGCAGTCACCATCGGATTTAATTCTCCTTTTTATTATTATTATTATAATCTTAATCCATATGTCATTACGGGCTTGACTTCCAATATCCTTCAGGTGGGCTCTGACTTGTATATTAGTGATAAAAAAAGCCTCTATTGTTTGGGAGCGGACAGTTTGCAAACACGCTGGAAGTATGATTTCCAGGACAAGGAGGCTTCTACGGCTCATCTTCTGCTCAGGGATGGCAAGATATTGATGCTCAATTACGGTTATGGCAAGAGTCTTATGAGAGGTACGGTGAAGTGTGGCAAGCCTTTCTTGGCTTCTTTTGATGCACAGACGGGAGATAGGGAGAAGATGTTTCCTCTATACGACAAGAAGCATATCATGAACGACGGAATGCTCACGGAGAGTGGTGTCTTCCTTGCTGGTTCCGACAAGGCTGTATATCTGTCATTTGCTGATTCTGCTGTCATCAGCAAAGATTGGGATCGCAGTGCCAATGGGGCTTTGACTATGGTGTTGAGAAAACCATTCTATGCGTTTCATGGACTTGCACCAAAGCTGACTTTAGTGGAGGCATTCGACAAGGTGTGCCCGATGCAGACCAGTACCAACAAGCTTTTTGTCTTCAATGACAAGTTGGACATTCTTGAATCTTATGATCTCTACGAGACCTTCTCCGTTTGTTTCCGTTTGGATGATGTGCTTTGCATACAAAACAGGGATGACAAATCTAACTTTAGGCTGATTCATCCCGATGGTTCCTCTATCGGAAAACTGAAAGGCAAGCCTGTAGCCGCCCTGCTCAGAGGCAGAAATGTGCTAGCTGTATATGATAATCACCTTACAGTCTTTAGGCTGTAAGGTGCCTAGTGCCCTCTTATTACTGAAATTATGTGGAGATATAAAAACAAAAAATCCGATTCTCATGATGAAAACCGGATCTTTATATCTTTGAGTTATTTTTTGGGAAAAGTGGGTAGTGATGGATTCGAACCACCGAAGGCATAGCCAGCAGATTTACAGTCTGCCCCATTTGGCCACTCTGGTAACTACCCAAAAGCTTTTGATTTGCGAACTTTCTTTATTTGATAAAAGCTTTGTTCTTAAAAGCGAGTGCAAAGGTAGTGCTTTTTTTTCATTCCACCAAATTTTTCTGCATCTTTTTTCACTTTTTTCTCAAAAAACTTCATTTTCCCCCTAAAAAGAAGGCTTTTGCTCTTTCAGGGCGTCATGTTGACTGCTATTATACCCAGGGTGTTGCCCTGGGCTAAGAGCTTCTGCCCTTTCAGGGCGTGAGAGGTATGAGCTTTTATCCTTTTACTTTTTACCCTTTAACTTTTATAATGTGGTGTCTGCGATGCTTTCTCGACAATCTTCTGTGCTTGTAGTGCTCGATTTTCTTGATAGAAACGAAGACGGTTAAGCCCAAGACCACTGCAAGAAGGAAAATCACAATGCCACCACCCAGGTTGTCACCCTTTACTTTCGACCACATATCCAGAACTTCCGGAGTATGATCACCGGCATCATGAATCATCGCACATCTTGCCACTACCGTGCTGTCAGGATACATAATCGGGTTGAGATGCGCCTTTCTGCCTTCCTCTCCGAAGAAATAAGCCAGATTCACCGTCTCAGGATAAGCCTCCTTGTCGCTCATTGCTTCGAAGACCTTCTTGCCCGCTATACTGCTCACATATCCCGTGGTTTCCATATTGGCGAGAGCCACATCCTCTCGGCAGAGATAGTTGATGAAGTAGGAAGCAGCCTTCTGATTGCGGGAATACTTCGGAATCACCCATCCATCGAACCATACGTTGCTTCCCTCCTTAGGAACTTCGTATCCCAGATCTACGCCCACTTTCCCGGCTTCTTCTATCGCCCAGACCGCATCACCGCTCCAGGTCATATTCAGATAAGCCTTGCCTTTGGTCATCGTCTCCTTGCCGAAATCAGCCTCCCATCCCTCGATGTTCGGTTTCAGTGCTTTCAGCTGTTTCTCTACGATGGCAACTGCTTTTGGCGAATAATCGTTCATCAGTTCCGGAACGGTCACCTTGCCGGCAGCCAGTTCCTTGCGGTGCTCCCAGATCAGGGCGGTGCCGTAAGAATCGCGGTAGGAATCCTTCATCAGGAGCTTGCCACGATATCTGCGACTCCACAGCGTGCCCCAGGTCTGCGCATCTTTTATAGGTACGTGTACCTTACTATATAGAATACCGCAGGTTCCCCACATATACGGAACGGCATAATTGTGGGCGATTCTGTCATGATTCGAGGTTGCATCAATCTGCTTCACGATGTATGGCGACACGTTCTTGAGATAATTCGGCGTCTTGCCGAAAGCGGTGTCGATAGGCAGCAGAAGGTCTTTGCGAAGCATTCGCTCGATGATGTATTCTGATGGGCACACCACATCATAATCTTCGTGACCACGCTCAATCTTGGTGAGCATCACCTCATTGATGTCGAAGGTCTGGTAGATGACGCGGATCTTCTTGCCCGTCTGCTCCTCATACCATTTCGGAAATTCAGCAAGAATATCCTCATCGATGTAATCTCCCCAGTTGTAAACCTTCAGAATCTCCTCTCTGTTCTCCTTATTGTAACAGGAAGAGAGCGGCAGAATCATCAGCAGGCTCAGGAAGAGAAAAGCAATTGTCTTAACTCCTTTAACTCCTAAAAATATCTTGTTCTTCATTCTTATTTCTTCTTGTTTTTATCCGAACGACGATTGATGATAATCAGCATCACGAGCACCAATACGAAGATGATCGTACTCAGCGGACGAAGTTCCGGCGTCAAGCCTCCCTTTCTGGCATCGGCATAGATGAAGGTGGAGAGTGTTTCCAATCCCTCGTTTCCGATGGTGAAGATGGTGACGGCGAAATCGTCGATACTCATCGTGATGGCGAGCATGAAGCCCGAAATCATACCGGGCAGAATCTCCGGAATAATCACCTTGCGCAATGCCTGCATCGGAGAAGCACCCAGGTCGAGTGCCGCCTCATAGAGGTTCGGGTTCATCTGCTTCAGTCTAGGCATCACACTCAGGATGACGTAGGGCAGACAGAAGGTGATGTGAGAGAGAACCACCGTGGTGTAGCCTTGCGGAATGCCCAGCGTGATGAAGAGTAGGAAGAGCGATATACCGATGATGATGTCGCCGTTCAGAATCGGGATATTGTTGACGAACTGGATGGCGTTTCTCGCATACCGGTTTCTCAGATTGTAGATTCCGATGGCGGTGAGGGTTCCGAAAATCGTAGATACGGTGGCGGTGATCAGTGCTATGGTAATCGTATTGATGAGTGCCGCCGTGAGTGAGTGGTGGGTGCCTTCTACGAAGAGATTCTTGTAAAGTTGCAGCGAGAAGCCCGTCCAGTTGCCCATGACCCTGGCCTCGGTAAACGAGAAAATCACGATAATGAGGATAGGGGAGTAGAGCAGCAGCAGGAGCAGCCACAGATAACCCTGACAGAATATCTTCTTCATCATATCCCTGGTAAATAGTGATTTCATCATCTGATACCTCCTTCCTGTTTACTGCCGTCGCCTGCGATGAGGGTAGAGGCACCGATGAGGAAGAGCATGATGAGCGAGAGTGCTGCACCATAGTTCCACATCGAATTGTTGATGTTCTCCTGGATGGTGGTACCGAAGAGCTTGATGTTGTTCATCGTGAGCAGCTCTGAGATGGCGAAGGTTGAGATGGTTGGCATGAACACCATCAGGATTCCGCTTGCCACGCCCGGCATCGACAGGGGTAGTATCACCTTATAGAACTGTTGCCAAGGCGATGCGCCCAGGTCTTCGGCTGCCTCGATATAACTGCGGTCCATCTTTTGGAGGGTGTTGTAGATTGGATAAATCATGAAGGGGATGAAGTTATATACCATACCGAACAGCAGTGCTCCCTCGCCTAGTGGCAGGTCGGCGAAATCGAAGAGTGCCACGGTGGCGAGTGTTCTCACCAGGATATTCACCCACATAGGCAGGATGAAGAGCATCACGATGGTGTTGGCATACTTCATCTTGGTCTGCGTGAGGATATACGCTGCCGGATAGCCCAGCAGGATACAGAGTAGGGTGTTGAGAAAGGCGATTCCGATGGAATACACAAAGGTATTGATGGCTTCGGGATGCGCCAGAAATTTCTGGAAATTATAGAGCGTGATGTGACCGTACTCATCGGTGAACGCGAAGAACACGATGAGCAGCAAGGGGAGCACCACGAAAATTGCCGCGAAGATGGCGTATGGAATCGACCAACTCTGTCGCGAAGAGATAAACTTAATGAGTTTCAATTTCTGATCTACAATTTTTTTATTTAAAAAGTAATATTCTCTCGAGGAATGGTGATTGCTACGTGGTCGCCCAGATCCCATACATCCTGTGTATCTACATAGAGCTTCTCGCCCCAGTCGGTGTCGATGGTCAGGTGATAGTGGTCGCCCTTGTAAAGGATGAAGCTGATGTCGCCCGTAAAGGTTCCTTCGCTCTCGTTGTCGAAGAGTTCGATCTTTCCGAAATCCACGTTGACATTGATCACTTCCTTGCCGTCTTCATCGGTATGAATCAGATTCTTCTTATCCTCCGGAATTTCTATCTGGTATTCGCAGCCCAGGAACTCGATGGTGTCGTCGCCATTCACCTTTGCTTCGAAGGTGTTGGTGGTGCGCTCCTTCTTCATAATGTGGATGTTGTCGGGAATCACGCTCATGCCGATGGTCTGTCCCACCTCGAAATGCTTGTAGTTCTGAATCAGAAATTCGCAACCCTTGTCGCTTTCGGCAAGCATCTCGTAGTGTACGCCCTTGAAGATGGATGAGGTAATCTTGCCGACAAACTGGGCGTGCTCTGTGTCGGTGCTCACCTCGATGTCTTCCGGTCTAATCACTACATCTACTTCCTGGTTGCATCCGAATCCCTTATCCACACAAGGAATCTCCGATCCGGCAACCTTTACCAGACAGTCGTGGAGCATCGTTCCGCAGAGGATGTTGCTCTCGCCGATGAAATCTGCCACAAACGAATTGGCTGGCTCGTTGTAGATATCGGTAGGCGTTCCTATCTGTTGGATTTCTCCCTCGCTCATCACCACGATGGTGTCGCTCAGGGTCAATGCTTCTTCCTGGTCGTGGGTAACATATACGAAGGTGATTCCCAGACGGTCGTGCATCTCCTTCAACTCCAGCTGCATGTCTTTTCTCATCTTGAGGTCGAGTGCAGCCAGCGGTTCATCGAGCAGGAGTACTTCCGGCTCGTTGACGATGGCACGGGCGATGGCGATACGCTGCTGCTGTCCACCCGAAAGCGAGTTTACATCGCGGTATTCGTAATCGCTCATGTTCACCATCTTCAGGGCACGCTTCACCTTGGGCATGATCTGATCCTTCGGCGTGTTCTTGAGTTTCAAGCCGAAAGCGATGTTGTCAAATACATTGAGGTGAGGGAACAGGGCGTATTTCTGGAACACCGTGTTCACGTTTCGTTTGTAGGGTGGCAGGTTGGTAATGTCGTTGCCGCTGATGGTAATCACGCCTTCTGTGGCTGTTTCGAATCCTGCCAAGAGTCTCAGAAGAGTAGTTTTTCCGCATCCCGAAGGACCGAGAATGGTCATGAATTCACCCTTTCTCACAAAGAGATTAATGTTGTTGAGGGCTGTTTTCTCGCCGAATCTTTTCGACACATTTTGTATGTCAATGATGTGCTGTGCAGTCTTGTTCATTTTATCGTTTAAATTTGGCTGCAAAGTTACTCATTTTCGACAAGAAAATGCTATAAAAATACAAAAAAATAGCCTCTGCAAGTTACAATCCTGTTGCAGAGGCTAAAAAAGTTTGATATGGAGATACAGAAGTCTAAGCTTCTGCATATTTATTCGTAATATATGCAAGATGGGCAGTGTTGTTATGCAATGAATGTGCCTCGCCCATCTTCTTGAGGAGTATGGTAAGCTGTTCTATGCTTCTGTCGAAGTCATAGGTCTTCCATCTTGTCTTGAAGAAGAAACTCTTTGGAATGGCTAGATAGCTTTCTGCGCTCTTCCAGAAGAGTACAGAGTTTGTATTTGTGTTAATCTGCTGGCAGTCTGCATAGTTAATCACGTAGATATTCTTGTTGCTGCCAATGCATTTTGGGATATAGACGATGCGTCTGTTGGTGATAACCAGTTCCTCTGTCCGGTTGTTCCAAATAGAAGTATCGCGAGCCAGCAGGATGATCTCGTCCTGTCTCAACTTGAAGTTCTCTCTAAACATCTCCTCTACTTTGCCAGGAATGTCTAGGATGAAGCAATCTGCATCATTACTCTGATGAATGATCGAAACATCGCCATAGCGATGAGCGCGTACGCCTTCTTCGAAAAGCTTCGTACAATGAAAATCGTAATCGTATCGTTCCATAAGTTCTTCGTTAAAGATTATAAGTCATTTTATCATATTTCTGATAATTGTATTTGCAATAACATCTGTCTTCTGCTAAGTACCAATCATTTACTCTTTCTTGCCTCTCGTATAATATCTTTTTTAAAATAGCCGAGTGCAATGTCTCTTTGGCTGCAAATTTAAGGAAAAAAACGATAGGTTGCAAATTTTTAAGGGATTATTTTCAAAAAAGAAGGGAAATGAAACAAATTGAACCAGTTTGAACCAGTTTTTAGTGATTTGTTTTTGTTTTATGAGCAAAATGCTGTACCTTTGTCGCCATGATTGTAACAGTAGAATGGATGGAAGAGTGGTTTCGGCGTTTCGACCACGACTACTTCGGGGGCAAACTGCCCGTTCCGGAGTTGGGGCTGACCCGTGCCAAGACCCGTTTGGGACAGCTTGCCTACAAGCGTGCCACCCGATGGGGGCGCACCAAACTCTATGATTTCAAGCTTTCCATGAGTACGTATTACGATATGACCGACCGGCAGGCAAAGAGCGTCCTGCTCCACGAGATGATTCACTACATCATCGGCTTTACCGGTTTGAAGGATACGGCTCCTCACGGCATCGTGTTCAGGGGGATGATGGATAATCTGAATAGGAAATACGGTTGGGATATCCGGGTGATGACTTCCACCAAGGGCTGGAAGGTGAGTGAGCGGGTAGAGGAGAGGCTGAAGGCGAAGGGACCGCAAACCTATCTGATGCTTGCCATCGAAATGCAGGATGGCAAGCATTATCTTTCGCGTGTGAATCCCAGCTTTGCCCGCCGCATCGAATCGAAACTATCTTTGGTTCACGAGCTCCGTTCTCATCGCTGGTACATCACCCAGGAGCCTTATTTTGAGGATTATCCGCAGGTGAGAAGTCTTCGGGGCAGACAAATCTCGAAATCCGATTTCGAAAAGCTTCGGAATGTGTTGACTCCATTCGAAATGTAAGTCCTGCGATGTATGATTGATAAAATGTATTGTATATAAATGAATTAGAAAAAATAGAGATATCGTATGAAAAGAATGATTACCATTGCCTTCATGATGACGGTTGTCGTGATGATGGCGCATGCTCAGGGAGCATTGAAGAGAGTGTATAATGAGACTATCGACCCGATGACTCAGATAGACGAGGGATTGCAGAAGGCGAAGGCTGAGGGCAAGTTCGTGATTTGTCAGGTGGGTGGCAACTGGTGCCCATGGTGCCTGCGCTTTGCCGATTTCGTAGAGAAGGATACGGCGGTGAACAAGGCGGTGAACGATAACTTCGTGTATCTTCACGTGAATTACAATCCTCGCAAGAAGGAAGGCGATGCTTCTGTTGAGAAGGCTGCGCAGCTGATGAAGCGATTGAACAGTCCTCAGCGTTTCGGTTTCCCAGTCTTCGTGGTTCTGGACGAGAATGGAAATGTACTCCATATCCAGGATTCCAGCTTCCTGGAGCAGGGCAAGGGCTACGATGAGCAGAAGACACTCCGATTCCTGAAGAACTGGACTCCTAAGGTGGTGAAGCAGTAAGGTTTGCATGTAACTTTTATATGCCCTGTTTGCTGCAAAACGCCCTGAAAGGGCAGAAGCTCCTAGCCCAGGGTAACACCCTGGGGTTTTGTAGATGCAAGTCTGTCGCCCTGTAAGGGCAAAAGCTTTATAAAAGAAAAAAGCGTCCTCCTGATTTTTTGGGGGGGACGCTTTTTTCTTATTATGATTTTCTTTCTTACAATCCTCTTGCCTTCAGGAAACCAGAGGCATCAGGTTCCTTCATACCAGTGAAATCGGTGAACATTTCCATCTGATCCTTGGTATTGCCACGGCTCAGAACCTTGTCACGGAAAGCCTGACCGATAGCTGGATCCAAGGCACCATGCTTGGCAAAGTAATCTGCTACATTCACGGCGAGCACCTCTGTCCAGAGATAGCTGTAGTAACCGGCAGCATAACCGCCACCCCATACGTGATTGAAATAGGTGGTAGAGTAGCGAGGAGGAATCTGGAAATTGAGCAGGCCCACATTATTGAGGGCTTCCTTCTCGAACGCACCTGCCATATATGGAGATGGAATCTCATCTGGTGTCAACTCGTGCCAAGCCAGGTCGAGGCAGGTAGCTGCCAGGTTCTCGCCCAGAGCATAGGCTGGCTGGAAGCTGATGCTCTTCAGCATGCGCTCCTTCAGATCTGCTGGCATCGCTGCACCGGTTTCAGTGTGACGGGCGTAGTGATCGAAGATTTCTGGGATGCTGGCAAATGACTCGTTAAACTGTGATGGCATTTCCACGAAGTCGCGGGCTACAGCTGTACCTGAAAGGGTATTGTAACCGCACTTTGACAACATGCCGTGGAGAGCGTGACCGAACTCATGGAACATGGTGCAAACCTCATCCCATGTAATCAGGGTAGGCTGCCCCTCAGGAGCCTTGGCATTGTTGCATACATTATAGATAATAGGCAACTGTCCCCACTTGTCGCTCTGCTTGGCGAAGGCACTCATCCAGGCACCTCCACGCTTGGTAGGGCGACGGAAGTAGTCGCTGTAGAAGAGGGCGATAGGCTTGCCGCTCTTGTCGCTTACCTCGAATACCTTCATGTCCGGGTGATAGGTAGGAATATCCTTGCGCTGCTTGAAGTTCAGACCATATACGCGATGAGCTGCATAGAATACACCGTTTATCTGAACGCTATCCACATTGAAGTAAGGCTTGATTTCATCGTCAGAGATATTGAGCATCTCCTTCTTCATCTTGGCAGAATAGTAGAAGCGGTCGTATGGCTGGAGCTTGAAGTCCTTGCCCTCGCTCTTCTGTGCGTAAGCCTCTATCTCGCGGGTCTCGGCATCAGCCTTAGGAGCGTATTCCTTGATGAGGCTCTGCAGAAAGTTGTTTACGTTCTTGGCAGTCTTTGCCATCGTCTTCTCCAGTGAATAGTCAGCATAGGTGCTGTAGCCCATCAACTGTCCCTTCTCGGCACGGAGCTTGGCAATCTCGGTTACGATAGGGAAGGTGTTGAACTTAGGATCGGTACCGTCGGCACGGTGGATGCTTGCCATGTAAACCTTGCGGCGGAGCTCACGGTTCTGGAGATTGGTGAGGATAGCCTGCTGGGTAGTGTTCACGATGACGATGCAGTATGGAGCCTTGTTGCCCAGGCTTTCTGCGTCTTTCTTGCACTGTGCGATGTCGGCATCGCTGAGTCCGGCAAGTTCTTCCTTGCTGTTCACCCAAACCACGGCGTTGTTGGTAGCTGCAGGAAGAAGATTGCCAAACTGTTCCTGGAGGTCTGAGATGCGGGTGTTAATCTGCTTCATGCGCTCCATTTTCTCTGGAGAGAGCAGGGCACCTGAGCGGACGAAGCCTTTGTAGATGACTTCGGTGAGTCGCTTGTCCTCGCCCTTGAGCTTGCTGTACTCATGGTCGTAAACATATTTAATACGTTCGAAGAGTTTCTGGTTGAATGAAATCTCGTTGTCGAGGTCGGTGAGCAAAGGCATCACCTTCTTCTGAGCCTCTGCGATTCCAGGAGTCTTGTGTGCGCTGGTAAGACCGAAGAACACATTGGAAACACGATCCAGCAACATACCGCTGTTCTCGTAAGCGAGGATGGTGTTCTGGAAGGTTGGCTTCTTCTTGTTGCTGATAATCTTCTGGATATTGGCACGCTGTTCCTTGATACCTGCTTCGAAGGCAGGGAGATAGTCGCTCTCCTGAATCTTGCTGAAATCAGGGGCACCGAAAGGAAGGCTGCTCTTTACCAGGAGAGGGTTCTGACGCTTGCCGCCTGCATTCTGGGCAAACGATGAGGTTGGCATCTGCAAGAGTGTTGCAGCCAAACCGAGGGTAAGAAATGTCTTGTTGAAATTCATTTTTATTATTTTTGTATTGATTAGTCCGCCACTCCGATAGGTTTTCCCATATCTTCAAGTGCGAGTTCCACCTCTACATATTCAGATGGCGAATTTGAATACAAAGGTAATTATAATACATCACAATTCTGCATAAACACAGTGAATTTTACGTTTATTTAGCAACTTGATGAAAACATCGCAGAATAGTTAAATAAGCACAAGATTTCGTCTCTTCTGCCGAATTATCTTTTAAAAACATTACTTTTGCAAAGAATAAAGAATAAAAGAAATAATTGAAATAATAAATGGAATCATCATCAAAATGAAAAATAAAGGCTTATCATATTTCCTAAGATTGCAGGTCGCTTTCCTGTGGCTCTTGTGCATGGTGTTGTGTTCGCAGCTCCATGCACAGGAACATTTGACCCGCAATATGCTGATGTTGTCGAATCTCAATACGGATAATGGGCTCTCAAGTGCCCGTGTGTATTCGATAGTTGAGGCTGAGGATGGTGCTATGTGGATCAGTACCAAGCGAGGCGTTGACAGGTACAATGGTCAACAGGTTCGTAACTATACCTTGGCTACGGATATGCAGTTTAGTGATGCCAGTGGCAGAAACATCAAGTTGACTAAGGATAGCCAACAGCATATCTATGCCTATGATAATAAAGGAAAGATCTATATATATAATAAGGTGAAAGACACATTCCAACTCCAGGTCAATCTGCTGAATGTGCTTGGAGGAAGTGTGGTGCTCAACGACTTGTTGGTCGATGACAAGGGATGCTTTTGGATGGCATTGGATAGGGGCGTGTATAGGATGGCTCCTCAATCTATTGCTGGTAGCAAAGACAAAACAGCCCCTAGTTCGCCAAACAAAGGAAAATACATTCTGAAGAACACGTATGTCAATCATATCCGATTCATTGGTAAACAGTTATTGATAGGTTCTCCTTCGGGAGTCTTCGCCTATTCGCCGAATGCAGCCCAGCCTCGATTGCTCTTGCGAGGGTATTCCGTGCTTTCGTCTTATCACGACGTGAAGGCTCATCAGATATGGTTGGGAACTTTCCATCGTGGCATTGTCTTGCTCGATGACAGAACCTGGAAGCCATTGTCTTCTCTCGCGCAATTCTCATCCTTAGCAGATATTCCGCTCATCCCTGTTCGTTCTATTATCCCCTACGATGCAGCCACCATCTTGATGGCGGTGGATGGAGCAGGTGTCTATGCCTACGACAAGAAGACCTGTAAGACGAATCTACTTTTGAATACGGATGGCAGACCGGAGAATGTATTGCATGGCAATGGCGTCTATGCCCTTTGCAAGGATCATCTTGGCGACCTTTGGATTGGCTCCTATTCGGGAGGTGTGGATATGGCTATTCCGATGGAGCATACCTTGGAGTTTGTGCGCCATGAGTATCTCAACAGCCAGTCGCTTATCAATAATGGTGTGAACGACGTCATGCAGAGCGTGGATACCCAGGGGCGCAATAGCAAGATATGGTATGCTACCGACAAGGGAGTGAGCATCTATGACGAGCAAACCCAACAGTGGCATCATGCCCTATATAATAAGGTGGTGCTTACCCTTTGTCAGACTGCCGACGGCAAGGTCTTGGCGGGAACCTATGGTGATGGCATCTTTCAGGTTCATGCCGATGGAAGCAGTAGTCGGGCTTACTCTGTGTCGAATGGCAAGTTAAAGACCGACTATGTATATAGCATATTCAAGGATAGTGAAGGAGGCTTGTGGATAGGTTGTTTGGATGGAGACTTGGTACATATCCCATCATCATTAGAAAAGAATGGAAATGTGGCTAACTCTGTTAACTATTTGCCAATCAAAGAAGTTCAGAGTATCGTGGAGTCTCCAGACAAGATGAGTATTGCAGTGGGAACGTCTCATGGATGTTATCGTATCGACAAGCGAAGCCTTCGTGTCAGTCGATTCTTCTATCCGTCTGAATTTCCAGTTTTCGATTATAATTTCTTTGTCAATGCGATGGCTTTTCAGGATGCACGGCATATCTGGATAGCCACCGATGGAGGAGGCTTGTACCTCTACGATTGGCAGAAGCATCAGGTCAAGAACTATACTATCTTGCAGTCTTTGCCTTCCAACACCGTCTATGCCTTGGTCAAGACTTCAATTGGCAAGGTGTGGATGAGTACCGACAAAGGTTTGGCTTTCATCGATCATGGAAAGGTGACCAATCTCAACTTCTTCAAGGGATTGGAGCGGGAGTACAAGCGTATGGCTGTGGCCAGAATCCAAGACGGGCGAATGATTTTCGGAAGCAATGATGGTGCTGTGGTCTTGACATCCAAGTTTGCCAGGGGATTGAACTACAAGGCTCCTCTTCATATCACGGGTGTTGAGGTGGAAGGAAAGACTTTTGATGAGGCTGACCAACTGGAAGATTGGCATGCAGAACTCTTCGGGATGTTGCAGGAAGGCAAGATGAATTTCTCTCATGATGAGAAAACCCTCATCGTGCATTTCGAGAGCATCAACTATCCGTATCAGCATGACATCCAGTATCAGTATTATCTGGAGGGGTACGACCGTCAGTGGAGTGTGCCTTCTGCCTACCAGCAGGCTCGTTTTGCCAACTTGCCTCCTGGCAGTTACACCCTGCATGTCAAGGCAATGGGTAGGAGTAACGGACGCATATTGGGAGAATCCACCTTGCGCATTCATATCGCCCAACCATGGTGGAACTCTTGGTGGGCATGGATTGTATATCTCTGCATCTTAGGTGCTATAGTCTATTTCGGCTGGGATTACTACAGGGAGCGTTTGCATCGCAAGTACTACGATGAAAAGATCAACTTCTTTGTGAATACCGCCCATAACATCCGTACCCCTTTGAGTCTTGTGCTGGCTCCTCTTGCCGACTTGGCGAAGGATGCTACACTGGGCGATAAGAGCCGAAAGTTCTTGGAGATGGCACAGCGTAATGGCGATAAGCTTCTGAAGATGGTGACCGAGTTGCTTGATTTCCAGAAAATTGCCGTAGCGAAGACACAAGTTCGCTTGCAGAAAGTGGAACTGTCTGTCCTCTTGCGTCAGCAGGTGGATAAGTTCCAGATATCAGCCCAGGAGAAACGTATCAGTCTTCGGTTGGCAACCTGTGGACAGCATATCTTCTCTACCGATCTTTCTATGATGGATTTGATATTCGAGAATCTACTCTCTAATGCCGTAAAATATACGCAGGTGGGTGGAACCATCACCGTCTCTGCTTCGCTCGATGAGGTTGCCAAGCAAGTCTGCATCCAGGTAAGCGATACCGGCATCGGTATCCCGAAAACCGAGGCCAAGCATATCTTCCAGAGTTTCTTCCGTGCCTCCAATGCGGTCAATTCTCAGGAGATGGGCAGTGGCTTGGGCTTGATGCTCACTCGCCAGCTTGTGCAGAAACTGGGAGGAAAGTTAACATTCGAGAGCGAAGAAGGCAAGGGAACTGCTTTCTTGGTTGTATTGCCTGATAACGGAAATGTTGATGTTTCCGTTTCTTCCAAGCCAGCAAGTCTGCCGGAAACTTCAGATACCTCCGTGTCTGCCGATGAAAGAATAATATCAGAGGAACCCCTTAAGGACACGCTCCTTTTTGTAGATGACAACGAAGACCTCCGTCAATACATCCGTATGGCTTTCGCCGACCAATATCATGTAGTGGATGTGGAGAGTGGCGAGGCTGCCTTGAAGTATCTGTCTGAGAATGGTGAATGTGACATCGTGGTATCCGATGTGATGATGCCGGGTATGCAGGGCGACGAACTCTGCCGTCGCATCAAGGAAAACAAGGAGACCAGTTGGCTGCCTGTCATCCTCCTGACGGCGAAGGCTGGTCGCGACTTCATGATAGAAGGTCTAGACCTTGGAGCAGATGATTACATTGCCAAGCCGTTCGACTCAGCCATCCTTGCCGGCAAGATTGCGGGCATGTTGAAGAACCGTCGCCGTCTGAGTCAATACTATATGGAGCAAAGTCTCGCCCTCGTAAGAGGAGAGGATTCTGGGCTATCGTCTTCAAAGAGCCTGTTGCCAAGCGAACCTTCTCTGTCATCCGTGGCTTCCGATGAAACGAATAAATCATCTGATGAAACAAATAAATCATCTGATGAAAAAGAACCGGATTTGGATCCGATGGACCAGGCTTTCGTTGAGAAAGCAACCCGTCTCGTCCTCGATAACCTGAGCGACACCGACTTCACCATCGACCGCCTTTGCCGGGAGATGGCGATGATCCGTACCCTCTTTTATGGCAAGTTGAAGACTCTGACTGGGCAAGGACCGTAAGACTTCATGCGACTCATCCGTTTGGAGCAGGCTGCCCAGTATCTGAAGCAAGGCGATAGCGTCTTGGATGTCTCCGTGAAGACAGGATTTGTAAACGTAAAGTACTTCAGTACAGTCTTCAAGAAGCATTTCGGGGTGTCACCGAGTAAGTATGAATAAAATGAGCCATGTAAATAGCTGGTAAAGAAAGTAGGATTACTACCTTCTGATATTCAGTTGGTTATATATAAATGTAAGGTTTCAGACCTGGCGATAAGTCAGATTTGAGACCTTTTTTGTTTGCATTCTAACCTGTTTTTTCTCCCTTTTCTGTATTTTTGCAGCCGAGTTCTTACAGTAACTCGCAATGAATAAACAATTATGCATAAACAGCAACTATAAAGATAGGTTTAAAAATTTAATAATGAAAAGGAACTTTTTGAAAATCTGCTTGCTATTTGCAAGTATGTTTACTGCATTTTCTAGCAGTGCTAGTCCTTCGGTGGATACATCTGATGCAAGCGAATCGATTCCTACCGCCCAGCAATGGAATAAGGATGTAGTAGGTTGGAATCTCGGTAATGAATTCGAGTGCTCAGCTCCTGGGCAGGATGGTGAGTCGATGCAGATTGGCAACCCTGATGGTTCCATCCATGCAGAGACAGCCTGGGGCAATCCCGTTGTTACCAAGAAGATGATACAAG
>OIYH01000789.1_pt1 | contig 20959 bp, 19 predicted proteins | sample 1587911 | NCBI WGS metagenome assembly OIYH01 (sample SAMN03283252) | human gut metagenome | biome: human-associated habitat; material: feces | host: Homo sapiens | place: USA | collected 2013
TATTTCTCTCTATAATATTTCTGTGAGAAATAATCCGTCAATTTATTCTCTTAAATCGCGACTTAATAGAGGATACCTTAAGAGTAGGAATGCGCGCCTACTCTTTTTTGTTGCATAAATGGTTTAAAATGATTGAAATTAAGTACAAAATGTATGGAAAATGTAATATTATTAAATCATGAAAAGATTAAGTAGGATTGAGATATATAATTTTAAGAATATTAAAAGAGCCGAATTAGATTTTAAGAATTCTATACTGGGTTTGTATGGACCGAATGGTTCTGGTAAAACAGCTTTGATCGATGTGTTGGATTTAATTAAGACCATTTTATGTGGTCAAAAAGTTTCATCGGATTTTTCAAATATGATTCATGTAGATGCAGACTATTCTAGAATTGTAGTGCAGTTTACTATTGATGAGAATGAAAGGCATAGTGAAATTGAATATTCGTTTAAATTCAATAGATCTTGTATTTATGATGAGATTCTTTCTTATGCGTATATGGATGGTGAAACAAGAGTTGTAAAGTCTAAATTGATAGATACTTCAAATTCAATGACTTTTGGTCCTGTATCCAAATATAAGTCTTTGATTGGAACTTCAAAAGAGAATGAATTGGATGTTATGGTGATTAGAAAGATGGTTCGTAAGGAATTTCGATCATTTGTTTTTTCAAGTGAGTTTTTGGAAGTAGTTCGAAATAGAAATAACGAATGTAAAGATGAAGAGTTTATGCGTCATATGTATATTTTAGAGAGTTTCGTTAATTTTGCGAATTATGAATTGTTTGTCGTGAAATCAAAGTGTTGTATAGATGATTCAATGGTTCTTTCTAAAAGTGCTTTGGATGTTTATAAGAGAAAAATTGAAAGTATGAATCGAGTTGTTCCTTATTTGGTGCCTGATCTTACACTGGATGTACAAGTGCTTGGAAAGGAATTGATGAGGGATAGTTCTGTTGGATATCGTGTTGAATTGGTTTCCAATAAAATACCATTTAAGTATGAGTCGGATGGTGTAAAGAGAATTGTATCAATACTACAACCTTTGATTGAGATTTTCAATAATACTTCAGTTGTCGTTGCGATTGATGATTTGGATTGTGGTATACATGAATATTTGTTTGGTGAAATAGTAAAGATGATGAGTGAACAAGCTAAGGGGCAATTGATTTTTACGGCGCATAATTTGCGTCCCATGGAAATAATAAATAAGAAGTTTCTAGTATTCACAACTACAGATCCAGACAATCGATATGTTCGTTATAAGAACATTGCAGCACATAATAATTTAAGGGATGTATATTTAAGAGATATTGCATTAAGTGATTTCGTAAAGAGTGCAGAGATTTCTTATGGGTTAAGAAAAGCAAAAGGGTAGTGTAGTATTACCTTTGTCTTAATTGCATAGCATAATTCAATGAAAATTTAAATGTAAAGGAGCTAATATTTATGGGTAATACAATAGATTTCAATATTCGTGTAGATAGTGATATTAAGAAACAAAGTGAAGCGAGTATGATAATTTGAATATCGCAATTCATGTTAATGGTTTTCTTATTGATGTTCGTTTAGAGAATCTATGTTAGAAGCAGTATTTAGTATTGAAAGATGTTAGTTTGTGACAGATTTTAATACAAATTCACTAAAAAGTACAAAGACAAATGGGAATATTGGGACTATAATAAAAATGTATTAAGTGCTAATACATAAAACTTCCTTTCTATCTTAAAACTATGGGAAATGCGGCAGGACTTTGTGTCTTGTCGTTTTTCCTTTATAATGGGTGTGGAGGTTTTTTTTGTGTATGAAATATCCTAAGTTTTTAAATGAGAAGTATAATACGATTGGTGTTTGTGCTATGTCGAGTGGTGTAGGGTATAAGCTAGATAGTTTTGATGCGTCTATAGAGTATATTGAATCCAATGGGTTTCATATTGTTGAAACAGCTAGTGTTCGTAATAATAGTGAACCAAGTATTGATGCCAAAACTCGTGTTAATGAATTGAATTTGTTGGTGAATGATTCTAGTGTTGGAGCTGTATGGTTGGCTGCGGGTGGTGATTTTCAGTTTGAGACGTTGCCATATATTGATTTTGATTTGATTGAAAAGAATCCAAAGTGGTACTTGGGTGCGAGTGATCCTACAAATTTGTTGTTTCCTATAACTTGTAAGTGTGATTTGGCTACGGTGTATGGTTTTAATGCGGGTAGTTTTGATGAATATGGTATCAATGAATATTCGAGTTTGTGTCTTGATTTTTTAAAGGGAAAGAATGGTGAACTACGTTCGAGTTCTATGCATCAGGATGTTGATTTTTATAATGATGGAGCTCCAATACTTAACACAAAGACAGAATATGTTGGTAATTGTAGTGTATCGGGTAGATTACTTGGTGGTTGTTTTGAGAGTATAAATGATATGGCGGGTACGCCTTATGATTTTGTGGAAGAGTTTAATGAGCGTTATAAAGAGGATGGGATTATTTGGTTCTTTGATATTTTTTCAATGAATTCATGTGATGTGTATCGTGCTTTATTGAAGATGAAGTATATGGGGTATTTTAAATATACGAAGGCTATATTGGTGGGTCGTGTACTATTTAAGAATGTTTCGGATTTAATTGGGTATGACCAGGCTTTTAAAAAAGCACTACCTGATATCAATGTTGTATTTCAGGTGGATATTGGTCATACGTATCCGCATATGTATGTAGTAAATGGTGCCATGGCTAGAGTTGAAGTCAAAGATGGTCAGGGTACTATTGATTATGAAATGAAAGAGTGATTTAAAATGATTGAATATACTCAAGAGAAGAAGTTTACGCAGGACGAAGTACAAGAATTATTTTTGTCGGTGAATTGGGTGTCTGGTGAGTATCCAAAGCGATTGTATAAGGCTTTAATGCATTCAAGTACAGTCATTAGTGCTTGGAAGGATGGAAAGCTTTGTGGTTTAGTTCGTGTGCTAGATGATAGTGAGATGCTGGCGTATGTGCATTATGTACTTGTAAATCCAAAGTATCAGGGTTTGGGTATTGCTGGCATTTGATTGAACTGGTTAAAGAGAAGTATAAGGATTATTTGTATATTGAGGGTATGCCTGAAGACAAGAGCAATGTAGCTTTTTATGTGAAGCATGGTTTTCAAGAGTTTGAGGATGTGGGTAGAATCATTATCTGTAATCCGGGAAAAAAGGAATAGTTTAAAGCCCCATATCTATAGAAGGTATGGGGCATTTTGATATTTAAAAATCAAACGAACTATGCTTTTCTTTTATGGTTGAGAAAAATACAATATAAGTATATACTTATATTAGTTCTAATAAGTAGAAGTAATGCAAAAAAGAGAGGTTGAGAAATATGATCGTTATGGATTTAAAATTGGATAATTTATGTGCATTTAGAAATTTTCATGTGAATTTTTCGTATCCAAAAAAGATTGTGAATTCATATATTGAACATGAACATTTGGATGGGTTACCAAATTTTCGCTATAAGAAAGTGAATATTATTATGGGTTCAAATGCGACAGGAAAGACGTCTTTAGGTCGTCTGATTCTTTCTATATTTATTTTGATTGGAAAAAGAAATGCAGAAGTTATTACGTCATATATTGCGGATAAAGATAAAAAAGCTTCTTTTTCAATGGATTTTGTGAATATGGATCATGATATGTATAAATTATACAGAATTAATGCAGAGTTTGATCCTAGTGAAAATCATGATTATTCTTCTGAGAATATTAAAATTCGAATTGAGTCGACTGATATTAAGCAAAGAGAAAATTATGAGACTTGTGCAAAAAGACTAGATTCAATAATGACAGGTTTTACAGATACGAATTACATTATGGAATTAGAAAAATTGAAGAATTTATCATGGCTATTTTCATTTCCGTTCGATGCGTTCTTTGAAACTAGATATCGCATTGAAGAGAATGAAAAATATTTGAGAGTGTTGAATCATACTTTAAAAGTATTAGATCCTGCAATTAAGGGAATTATTAAATTAAATGAAATTGAAGATACTTATGCGATTCAGATGGGAAAGGAAGAGATTCTTATAAAAGATGGTAAGATAGTAAATCCGTCTATGTTGTCTAGTGGTACAAAATCTGGTCTTGATATTGCGGGAATTGTAGCTTCTATTAAATCGGATAAACATAGTTTTTATTATTGTGATGAAAAATTTTCGTATGTACATTCAGATATCGAAAAAGGCTTTTTATCATTAATGATTTCTTTGTTGAAACCCAATAGTCAGTTGTTTTTTACAACACATAATTTAGATATATTGGATCTGCCTCTTCCTAAGCATAGTTTTAACTTCTTAAAGAAAGAAATATTTGAAGATGATCAAGTCATTAAGGTAATAAATGCGGCTGATTATCTAAAGAAGAGTACGGATTCATTGAGAAATGCAGTTGATAATGACTTGTTTTCGGTTTCACCGAATTTAGATTTATTATATGAAATTGAAGATTTGTAAGATTAGGAGCCATTGACATGTCTAAAAATATTTATCATTTCTTTGTTGAAGGTGAAGGGGAACGTGCCGTTATTAATACATTAAAAACAGATTTTCAATGTATTCAAGCAGGAAAAGTGGATGTATTTAATGTTATTCAGAATAAATTGAACAAAAATATTTTAATGAAATTAAAACCTGGAACGATTGTTATCTTGGTGTTTGATACAGATAAAGATGAAACAGATATATTAGACCACAATCTTCATTTCTTAAAAAAACAGTCTAATGTGAAAAAGGTGATAATTACTCCTGAAGTGAAAAATCTAGAGGATGAGTTAGTGCGTAGTTGTAATATTGCAAATGTAAAGGAGCTCATGAAGAGTAAATCGAATAGTGAGTATAAGAGTGATTTAGCAAAATGTAAGAATCTTAAACAAGTTTTAATAAACCATCATTTTGATATTAACTCCTTTTGGAATCAAAATCCAAAAGGAGTATTTACGAAGTATAAGAATGATAGTAATTTGATTAAGAAATAAAAGGGAAAACATTTGCGTAATTTCCAAAAAATGAAAAAAATTAAGATTTGAATTGTTTTTGTAAGTTCTCTTTGGTTGAATAAGAAAATGAGCTGTAGTTTGTAACTACAGCTCAATCTGTTTAATAAAGCAACTTTTGTATTCAAATCGAGTTCTTTTGCGACCTTATCGTGGTCTACTGTTTTTGAGGTTGTGACAGTATCATTGTTTGTACTCCAAGTAAAAAGGAATAGTTTAATAGAAGGTATGAGGGTTGATCGTATAATGTGTTAGATATTTATAATTCACAACGAATGCAATTTGGCAATCAATGCTTCTTGAAGGACTTGCGAAAAATTGATTTTTTTGCTCATAGCTTCTTTGTTTAACCATTCGGGTATGGTTAATGTTTTTTTGATGGCTTTATTGAAATGTGTTTTTGCATATTCTTCAACATCAACAGATACAAGGGTGACAAAAGATTGTTTAAATTCGAATTCAAGTTCAGATGCGATTTGTGTTGGATCAATTTCTTCTAACTTTGAAGGAATTGGAATATCTTCATTGTCTAGTTTTGCGCTGAACAATGCACCGGCTAGACAATCTACGGCCAAATCCAAGGCGTCTTGTAGTGAATCTCCACATGTGGAAAGGTAATTGAAGTCTGGAAATATAACTGAATAATGGTTTTCTTCTTCAAAGAAACAAGCTGGATAAATTGACAACATGTTGTTTACCTCCTTTTTAAAATGTACAAGCCCTTGCTTGTCTTAGGATAAGTCGTTAGCTATCCTTAGACATCATTGATACTATAGTATATCAAAATATACGTATATATGCTATACGTATTGATGCGAAACGTATAAACAAAAAGAAGGAGGTTAATCCTTCTTTGAAATATAGAGTGTACAAGTAAAGTCTAGGTTTTTAGATTGGTCAATTAAGTATTGTGGTTGTACTTTTGCACCCCAGCTGTTGATTCCGCCTACGCCCATTTGTTGTTTTGTGATTCTTAGATGGGTGGTATTGGTTTGTGGAAGTTCAAATGTGTGGTTAGCATTATATAGGTGCATAAAGGAATACTTGCTTGCCATGCATTCCATTTTTTCAGACTTGATGTTTACTTGAATGGTATCGTTGGATAGGCTGCACCATTTGCAGTCTGTGTGGTTACCATGTTCTTGTGGCTTTAAGTATGGAATGTAGTTTGTGTCTACGTTTTCAAAGTAGAAATCGGTTAAGGCATGGTCTCGATCTATATATGTGTCTTTTTCGCCTTTTCCAAAATAAGCGAAGTTTTTGAACTCTTCTTTTAAGGCAAACTCGATTCCGAATAGTGGTAGTGTTTGTCTTTGTGAGTTTTTGTCTAGGTGCAACTGGATTTGAATACTTTGATTGTTGTAGACTGTATAGACGAGTTTACATTCTTCTTCAATGGATTCAAGTTGTATTGTATAGATCATTTGTGCGCATTTGGAGTTTCGTATCATTTTAAAGTCAACTACGTTTTGAAATAGGCTGGCGTTTAGCCAGTTGGCATAGGTTTGTTTAGCACCGCGATCATTGTCTGTTAAGGCTCTGTAGAAGACGGGTTTTGGTGCTTGTTGAAGTATTTCTTCATCATTTACTTGAATGGATACTAAACCTTTCCGTTTATCGAATAAGTATTCGGTATCGATAAATTGAATGCCGATTGTTTCTTTTCCTTCTACTACGAGCATGGCTTGTTCTTTGGGCTGGTCTTGTTTGACTTCAAAGACTTGTTGGTCAAAGGATTGAATGCCTAGTGGTGTTTTGTAGTAGATGGTTTTTGTGTAATAGCCTGGTGTATTGATTTGTTTAAATTGTACGGGCATTGTTTTTGTAGTGCCTGGTTCTACGCTTGTTTTAAAGATGCCGGATTGTATAACGAGTCCGTTTTGTTTCAATTCAAAGATAAAGGTATCTTTACTTAGGTCGTAGAATAGGTTTTTATTTTTAATAGTTACCGAATCGAAATGAATTTCCATATCGACATAGCGGTAGAGTTGTTTTAGTTCTTGGCTTTTGCCGGTTTCTTCTCGATTGGCTAAAAGGATGCCATCTCCACAGAAATTAGAGTCGTTAGGGTAGTCGTCAAAGTCTTGTCCATAATAGTATTGTCCGTCTTTTAAAATGGCTTGGTCTACATAGTCCCATACAAAGCCGCCTTGGTATTGTTCGTATTCATCTTCTAGATTGGTATATTCTTCCATGCCTCCAAGACTATTTCCCATGGCGTGCATATATTCACATAGCATAAATGGTTTCATTGGGTGGCTTTCTAGATAGGCTTTCACATTTTCTGGAGATGTATACATTCTAGATTCAATGTCGGATGCGTTTTCGAATGTACGATCTTGTGTGATGCCTTCATAGTGGACAAGTCTTGATGGGTCTTGTTCTTTGAAGTAGTCGTGTAGAATCATAAAGTTGGATCCGCTTCCTGATTCATTTCCAAGTGACCACATTAAGATGCAGGCGTGGTTTTTGTCTCTTTCATACATGCTTCTAGCTCTATCTAATAAACAATCTGTCCATTCGGTTTTGTTTTGTGGAAGGATGTCATTTACTCCATGGGTTTCTAGATTCATTTCGTCAATGACGTAGATTCCGTATTGGTCGCATAGTTTATACCAATAGCTGTTGTTTGGATAGTGAGATGTTCTTATGGCATTGATGTTTAGTGATTTTAAGATATGAATGTCTTCTTCCATTTGTTCATAGGTAATGCATCTTCCACTATTTGCATTCCATTCATGGCGGTTGATGCCGTGAAAGACAATTCGTTTTCCATTGAGTTTCATAATGCCATATTCTAGCGTGAATTTTCTAAATCCAACTTGTTCTTGAATGGTTTCAATGATTTCGTTGTTTGTGTCATATAATACTAATTCTAATTGATAAAGATTAGGAAATTCACTGCTCCATAGGCATGTGTTTTCTACAGGGATTTCAAATGTATCTTGCATATTGCCATTCCATACGATATTTCCTTGTGGATCGTATAGTTTGGCTTGTAGTGTGTGAGATTCATTACTGCTCATTTTACAAACACAACTAAGAACACTTTTGTTTGTGTCTAGATCAATGTCTGTATCAATTTTTAAGTCTTGAATATGAAGGCTTGGTTGTTTATAGATCATGACATCTCTAAATATGCCTGTAAAGCGCCACATGTCTTGGTCTTCTAGCCATGTGCCTGTGCATTTTTGAATGATGCGTACGCATAGTACGTTATCTTTTTCTTGTGTGTATTTCGTAATGTCAAAACGACTTGGGGTAAAGGAATCTTCGGAGTATCCGATAAATTTACCATTTAGCCATACGTAAATATTGGATTCTGCTCCTTCAAAGGATAGAATGAGTTTATTTCCGATAAAGTCTTGTGGACAATCAAATGTTTTACGATATTGATAGACTTTGTTTTTGTCCATATCAATTTGTCCGGGTTTGACTACGTCATGACCATCCCAAGGGTAGGTAACGTCTGTATAGTGTGGTTTATCGAATCCTTGGAGTTGGATGTGTCCTGGCACTTGGATATCGTTCCAGTTAGAGTCATTAAATTCTGTGTTATAGAAGAATTTAAAGCATGAATCATAATTTTTTGAAAGGTTGAATTTCCATGTTCCATTTAGTGAGAATGAGCTTGGTTTTTTGTCCTTTCCAATTGTATATATGTGGTCGCTGTACGCTTGTAGTCTATTTACTTGAAAGACGCGTGGGTCTTTGATCCAGTTTAAGTCTGGTGTTCGCATTGTATCACTCCTTGTTTTATTGGTAACTTAGATTATATCAAAGGCAAGTATTGAAAGGAAGGTAAAAATCAATTAAAATAGTTTGTAAATTGGAGGTTGAAAGATGTCAGACATTCTTGGTTTTGTGGTTTCAATAGCCTTAATTTATTTTGGAATCAAAGTCGCATTTAAGTTCATTAAGTGGATTGGGATTTTGTTGGTTGTAGTATTTGTGTTTAAGATGGTAGCACTTCTTATATAAGGGAACATGAGGTTCTCTTTCGTATTATAGAACTAGAAGTTATTCAAGTAATAATTCTAGTTTTTTATTTTATTTAGAAGTGATATCATATCACTGAAGAGAAGTTAATCATTATAACTTGAGACATCCATAAGGTAAGCTCGTAAACAACGATTGATAGCTATGACTATTAATGTATCGTTCTTCTCTTCACTAAATAAACATACTGACTAGAGGTTACTTAAATTTAACTTCTAGTCTTTTATTTTGTAGGCATACACTATAATAGACTAAAGAAAGCAGAGAGAGCGGTTCTTGGAAACACTGTTGTGATTTCGTCAAAAAAAGTTCTCTGCTTCCTTTTATGACATGAGTCAGTTTATATCCAAATAGGCCTTTTGATTTATTGATAGAGCCTGCATGTAAGACGAAAATAGATAGTCATAAATCGGGAAGTTATGCTTTCGAATATTCAAGGAAAGAAGGTATGATCTATGAAAGGTCCAATAGTATCCATTGATGTCTCTAAGGGTAAATCAGATTACCAGGCATTCAAGGATTTGAATGTGAAGTATACAGGTTCACGTTCAATAAAGCACAACAAAGAAGGATTTGATGAGATAGTGAATCTTGTCAGGGAGATGGAAAAGAAGCTAGAAACAGAAGTATGTGTTGTTTATGAGGCAACAGGAGTTTACCATCGTGTCCTTAAGAAAGTGCTTGAAGACAACAATATTAAGCAGTTTATTATCAATCCACTATTATCAGCTAAAACAAGAAAGAATGATTCACTAAGAAGTCCAAAAACAGATAAGCTTGATCCCAAATCAATCGCTAAAACATATTATAGCCATAGTCTTCATAACAGCCATAAACAAGAAACGATATATCACGAACTAAGGGAATTATCACGCTATTATGAGGATATATTAGTTCATATAAGAAAAGATAAGGTTGCATTCAGAGCACAGCTGGATATCGTATTTCCAGGCTATGATACGCTGTATGATGATCTGTATGGTCCTGTCGCTTTAGCTATCATTGAAAAATATCCACATCCAGAAATGCTTCAGAAAAAGAAGATTAACACAGTATCTAAAGTGATTCAAAACAAAACATGTCATCGTCAGGCAGTGAGTGATACAATGGCTGACAAGGCCATAGAGTACTCTAAAACCATCTATTCAGGATGTGATAAGGATGATATTGAAGTATTAATCCTTCAGAGATTCATCAAGAAATTAAATGAAGATATGGCAGAGGCTGAAAGAACAATTGGTGAAATGATCAAGCTTGCACAGGAACTACCTGACTTTAATATAATCAAATCCATACCAGGTATTGGAGATAACCTAGCTGCACGCATTATTGCAGAACTAGGTGATATGACAAGATTTAAAAAGAAGAATGAGTTAGTAGCTTTTGCCGGACTGGATCCAAGAATTAGCGAAAGTGGACAAAATGATGGGGATCATATGCACATTACTAAAAAAGGCAATAAACGATTAAGGTGTTTATTATATCTGGCTGTAACGTGTTCTATAAGGCTTAAAAGAGATGATAATAGTATTAAAGATTTCTATATAAAGAAAAAGCAGCAATCAAACCCGATGTGTTCGAAAGCTGCAAAGACTGCATGTGCCAGTAAATTAGTCCGAATAATTTATAGCATGTGCAAAACTGGTGAGTTATACCAGTACAACAAATAGCAACAAGATTATACGCCTAAACCACCCTAAAAAAAAGCGCTTTTTCTTCAGGGATTTTCAGCGTGCAATAAAAACCATGAAAAATCATTGATATTTTTTTGATTTTTACTTGATTTCTATTATCCAATTTTTTTATTTATGTTTAATTTGCTAAAATGACTTGCATCAATATATTGATGGATGTATTTACATCTCTGTTATGATTTGAATGACATTTTGGACATGTCCATTCTTTGCAACATTGATCATATTAGCAAATACAAGCAAACTTTGAAGCTTCATATTTCCTTCATATGTATTTGGAAAAGAATCCGCATCATTTTTAATAAAGTATTTAGCAACATCATAAACATCTCTCATTCTTGGGTTCCTCCTTAATTCATTTTTTATTCGTAAGACTAACGAATACCGCAAAAAGTTATTTATAAAGAGTATCACCCAGCACTAATAATGTTCATCCAATCAATCCATTTCAACAGTACTTACTTTCATATCGTTATCAAGCATGTTTAAAAGCAATTCATTTCTGTTTAAAATCTGTAAAACTTCTTTTAATGTTTTAAATACATGAGCACCTTTACTAGCATATTTTTTTGGCCATTGAATTAAAGGATTATCAATTGCAGATTGTGGAATCAATACATCTCTACCTTGTTTTAATGCATAATCGGCTTGTTTCAATGCACCACTCAATTCTTTTGCTTCCATAATGATAGTTGCTAATGAAATGCCACTCATAACTCCATTACGTGTTGGAAAATTCCATCTATTAATAGCATTACATGGTGGAAATTGAGATACTACCAACCCATTCTTTTCAATTTGAATTTGTAAATCCTTATTCTCTTTAGGATAATACTGGTTGATTGGTGTACCAATGACAGCTATTGTTCTTCCACCATTGGCTAATGCAGCAGTATGAGTCGCTGTATCAATACCTCTTGCAAGTCCAGCATTTACGACGATATTTCTTTTAACAAGTGATTTAACAATACGCTCTGTTTTCTTCATTGATTCTTCACTAGCATTTCTACTACCAACAACACAAACAGATTTTTCTTCTAGCAAGTGAACATTCCCTTTTAAAAACAAATAAGGTGGAGCTTCTTTCGTTGTAGCTAATAGTTTAGAATACGCTTGATCCCCTTTTTTTACTAATATCACATCATTAGTTAAATTAGCGAAACTTTTCTTTACCATTGCATAACGAGCATAAAATTCTTTGTCAGTCGTATTAAGTAATTTAGATAATAACGGAATATTCATTTTCAATCCCTCGTGAAAATCAAAATTATGAGTTTCTTCAATCTGATGAATAAACTCACAAGTCTTTTTATCATTATTATTAAAATATTGTTGTATCGTAAAATACAAAATTGCATCACTTACAAAAGGTATGTTTATGTCAAATGTTTCATTATTATCATTTACAATATTCATAATTTTACGTTCCTCAAAACCTCTCTAAAAAAATAGCATTATACTCTGTAGTCTCTCTAGATATATAAAACAAAAACCTCCAATCTAATCAATAGAAAGAAGGTTTTCACTAGTCGCCTCGTAAGCAACCATTTCTGTTACTCACTATTGTACAGTATAAAAATAAATAATCAACAGTTTTTAACAAGATTGCTTCACCACATCATTAACTTTTCTAAGTAAAGAGATAACGATATCGACAAACTTTCACCAAAGCTGATTTTTATTCGTACTACGGAAAGCTTCAACCCATAAAACAATCAATCGTTTTAACAAATTTATCATTAAATTGCAGATTCAAATAATTAGAAACTTCTATACATTTTTGTACTTTAAAAACATCTCTGAACACACGTAATAAATTTGAATAAGGATATAAAAAATTTATGTAACAAGTAAATCATCATCCAAGCATAAGGTAGAGCCATAACAATTAATCCGAAACCATTGAATTTAGCAGCTCTTTTGAACAAATTCATTTTATTTACAGTAATTTGACTGTTTATGTGTACTTCTGAAGCAGCATCCTTAGCAAGCTTAGATAAAGCTATATTTTCAACATCCGGAAAATATTCTTTAATTGTTAGTTTTATATATTCCTCTGTCTTACCAATTTTTGCTATATCACCATAAAAGATTAAATTACGTTCGCAACTTTCTTCATCAATTGTATTCTTAGCTTTGCTATTCATATTTGGTAAAAAAGAATACAAACTAATTAAACAAGAAATCACAAACAAAATGGTTGATATTAAACACGTAATGTGATCCTCATTTAACGAATCAAACAAAAGGCCTATTAACGTTACATTAAATACAATTATAGCCGCATTTTTAGCTTCCGCAAAAGATAACCAATAATTAGTCTGTTGAAGTTGTTTTTCAAAATGTTCTTCGATTAATTTGTTTAGTTCTATATCTTTTTTTATTCCGTTCATATTCATCCATTCCTTTCTTCCCGTGAGAATAAGAAATTAACTTAACCTTGTTTGTCAGTCCTTGTTGATAGAGTTCATATGCAAACAACATTTGTTCTGTAGTCTTAACATTTTCAAGCACTACATTTCTTAAAGATTTGAAAGATTGTGGAACACCAAGACATAATTGATAATCACAGTCAGGAGTTTCATAAAAATGACGATCTTCAAAAGGAATTTTATCTATATCAAACCAACTACCGCCATATATATCGCAGCCTCGATTTTTGTAATCAAAAGGAACTACAACTTTTATCTCTTTTGAAAATTCACCCTTGAAGTCATCAGCCTGTGCCTTACATTCCCTTATTATTCGATTATTAACCGCAATAACTTTTAATTCGATCTTTGTAGGTTTTGCATAAGGATATGCAACAATTTTTGTGAATGGATACTCTTTACGCAATTCTTCAATATCCTTTTCAACATCTTTATAGTAATTATCATCATATAGCGTGGCCATGTTATTTCATCCATGCTCCATTATAATTTTGTCTTTTGTTGCTCGTTTCCAAGTCTTTTTGAGTAATCTTGTTTTTCATGAAGTTATATCCAACAGTAGTGTAGTAATAATCATCTTGCTTTTTGAATATTTCAGCCCACGAAGCTTCATGATTTTTCAGATATTCATAAATTTCTTCAGAAATCACCAATTGATTCGGCTTTGCATTTTCATCTTCATTTCTGTCCGCTTCCACTACAACTGAACCAATCAATAAGTAATCTTTTTCATTACGTGCTCCTATTCTTGTTGCAAACATTTTACCAAATGATTGTCCTACTCCAATGCTTACACCAAACGGTTTAACAGCATCAATCAATTGTAGCCCTGCTTTAACAGCATCAAAAAAACATTCATGACCTGGATAATTGTGGAATAATGCTGCTTCTCTATCACCTTGAAATTGAACATGCATGCCATGATTTTGTTCCACTTTATTGTACATTGTTGTTAAAATATTCTGCGTAGCAATAGCCATTTCATCAAGATTTGCATCATCGCTATCAAACTTGGATGTGAATCCCCTCACATCAGCGAACAAAGGGATTCCTTGAAGTTCTTTACATTCTGTTTTTGATAACCTATCAAAGCGAACAGGTTTAGTAGCTTGTCTAAATTCCATATTTGTAAGGTTTACTTTATTTGCATACTCTCGACTGGCTTTTAAATAATTTTCATTATCTAGTTTACCCTGTAGATTACTAATTCGAGTTTCGTAATAATAATCTTCTCCGTATTTCTTGATTTTTGAAGATGCAATTTTTGTATAAACTTCCTTAGTTTCTTTATCTAACGCATCATACAATTTCGATGAAATTGCAAAACTTCCTGTTTTAGACAAACCTTGAAGTTTGGCAGCATAGTTTGCTGCATAACCAATCGTTGTTTCTTCATCTGCATTTTCTCTTTTAAACACAAAATTATAAAATTGACCAAAACATGCTCCAGTTTGAATTCTAAAATTCATAAGAGTTTTATATTTTGATATTTCAACATTTAAATAACGTGCAAGTTGTCCCGCATATTTAACTACTTCTTGAACAATACTGTAAGCTTTTGTGATATCTTCTACAACATACATATGTAATCTAGAACCAGTAATCTTTTCGACCACAAAACTTTTTGGAAAATTTGTTTTTCCATAATATTCGATACTAGTAAAGAAAGTATCAAGTGCATGTATAGAATGATTCACCTTCCCTGTATGTTGTTCCTCGTCCAAGACAACATCGTTAAAATTTTCTACATTTATATAAAAATGAATTCCTTCTAATTTTTCCATGAATTTTCTCCCTTCAATTGTATTTTGAATCTATAAGTGATTGATAAACTACAAAGTCCAATTTTTACATTCACAAATAACACTTGGCTTGCACATTCCTTGCTTATATCATTACAATCACTTATTATTTTAGTTAACTTGAAAAACTGTTAAATAGTAGAAACCTCCATTATGATTCCTACCATTTATAGTCTTTCTATTTGTTATAATAAATATTGTTTAAGGCAATACTTTTCCATACACTATTTCATCCAACTTTTCATCACTAAGTTCACCTATCTCGTGATAACGATTGTGCATATGTTGATGAAAGTTCTTCAATGAATCATAATTTTCTTTGGCATAATTACGTGCATGGTTATACTTCCAATTTTCTTGTTCAGAAGACAATTTATCAATAATGGTTTTTTTAGGGATTTTTTTACCATCTGCATCTTTATACTCAGGTAAAGTTTGATAATATTCTATAACCTGATTTCTTAGATATTTATCAATTCCGAACAAATAAGTATTTCGAACTATATACTTTGGTGTTAACAGAAACACTTCACCATTGATTGTATAAACTTCTTCTCTGTAGGTTTTCCAATTCCTAGTTTCTGTATCCCATGAAGTATAAGTCTTTACTTCTTTTACAAAAACCTCAGCTACACCATTCTCTTCAATTTGATCTTTCGTGTATCTTAACAAGATTTTATATAAAAGATTAGCCAATAAATCTGACAATCCATCTTTTGAAAAGCTTTTAACAAGAATCACCAGATCCGGCAAAGAATTCAAATTTGGATTTTCTTCTAATATTGTTTTTATTGACTCAAAAGCTTTTTGCATTCCACTAATTGAATTACCTTTCCCATTTCTGCCATTACCATAACCGAACTTTGTTTCATTACGTTCCGAAGAATGAGCAAACAACTCTTTCTGACGAGAAAAGTTTTTTGTTCTAAATGAATCAAAAAGCTCAATTTCAAAAGATTGTACAACTTCTGCCATCTCTTTACAGATATCAGAAACGCCAAATTTAATTAAGTAAGGATCCAAGAATAATTTCGTATCTTTTTTACGATTAATATCAACAAAATCTAAATTCTTATGTCCTTTCTCAATGTTAAAATATTCACTCAAATGATTTTTCATCTACTACCTCCTTTTTCTGTGAATGTTAAAGCATACACAAAGCGGAGATGAATCATCCATTGAAAAACCAACTATTAAATGTTATTATAAGTTCGCTAAAATTTAAGATTACATTATAATTGGTTTAATGTGATCCACCAAAAGAATAGAGTGTTTCTACCAGTCTATTCTTTTTTTGTGTCTGCCATACCGTTATGATATTTAAACATTAATGATTTGTCAAGTTTTTATATCGTTTATGCCGAATATTTTTCGGCATAAACGATTTTTTTCAACATTTAAATTGACTTTATTTTCATTCACTAATATAATATATATGCCTAAGAATTTTTGAGGCAAAAAGAGGTAATAATATGTTCACATATTTAAAAATAAAAAACTATAAATCATTCGATGATCTTACAATTGATTTCACCGATAAAAATGGAAAGCCAAAAAAACTAGTTGTTATTTATGGAGAAAACGCTACAGGTAAAACTAATATCGCATCAACATTTTACTTTCTAAGTGAAATTTTACATACTATGGATGTTAGAGACTTATTTCAATCAATTCTATCTAAAGAAAATGATATTGACGAAAACTTTATAAACTTTTTAAAAGAGTCACGTTTTTTTCACGATTTAGAATCACTTATAAAAGATACAAAAACAATCGATTCAAAAGAACCGATGTATGTAGAGTATGGATTTACTATAAACAACAAAAAAGGAGTTTACATAATTGAAACAGATCAGTCACAAATCATTCGTGAAAAACTTGAATATACATTAACAAAGAATAGAGGAGTTTACTTCGATTTAACTCCAAACTCGTTTAAATTTAACAAAAAACTTTCTAATTCACAAGATGTATATGAAGAAATAAAAAAAGGTTATTATAAATTTTGGGGAAAGCATTGTATGCTATCAATAATAAGTCATGAAATCATCGATAAGTCTGACTCATATATTAAAAATCAATTGAACGAAAATTTTAAAATCCTTTTAAATCATTTTTTTAACATTTCAGTTAGAGGTACATTTACACATAACCAAGATACTGATGGTTTATTATATAATTCAGGATTATCCAATCTTAGTAAAGGCATAATCAAAGAAGATGAAATAAATCAGTTGATGAATCAAGAAAAATCTCTTAAAATATTTTTTCCACTAATAAATCCAGATATCCAGGATGTTTATTATGATTTAGAAAAAAAAGATAAAGAAATTCAATACACTTTATATTTTAATAAATATATTTCTGGTAAAAAAACAACAATCCCATATTATTTAGAATCCAATGGAAATCAACAGATTCTAAAAATATTACCTTATTTATATAAAGGAGCCAAAGGATATGTATCTATTATTGATGAATTTGATTTAGGCATACACTCTAGATTAAATCAAATGCTCATCCATGATTTAATCCAAGAATTAAACGGACAATTAATACTAACTGCACATGATTTAGCTTTATTAGACACTTCATACTCTGGTATTCCAAACGATTCAATTTATATGATTTATAGAACTGACAATGTTGGTAATCGAGAAATTAAATGTTTAACGAAAATAGATTCAAAATTAAATGCTAACTCAAATATATCAAAACAATATTTATCCGGTAAATTCAACATTCCCGATGACGATATTTATTATATCAATGATACAAAAATCGACTACAAAGAAATTTTCAAATGTCTAGAAAAATAATTTATACAATCTCGAATAAACTCTATAAGATTCTAGTAATATGAGTGAATACTACTAGAATCTTTTTATATAACTAGTATTCTAATATTTTTTCTATTTGTCAAAATTAAATCACAATATAAACTTATATCTATTGTCAATAATACCATTAACAAAAATAATTTTAAGTACAGAAATATAATTTACTTAGTTAAGGAGAATATTTTTTCCTAGAACTAAGAAATTATTTTTCACTAGAATAAGAAATTATTTTTTACATTTTATAAAAAATATGTTATATTAACTGTGACGAAGGTGACGCAAGAGGCGCACGCCCAGCTTCTGTACGCAGAGGCTGGTTTTTTTATTTACATTTTAATTAAAAAACTTAACAATTTAAACAATTAAACGATTCTTCCTTATCTGAATCGCTTTGCCTAGCATTCAAAATATTATATATAGTAGTTACAATTTTTATTCTACGACTATTATATCCATTATCAATCAAATTCGGCTTTGGATACAAAGTCGTTTTCAATTTATCCTTGTTCCGATAAAAATTATTTAATAATACATTTAATGCTTTTACAATTTGAGAATTTTCAATTTTTTTATCCGTTATTTTACCTATAAAATATGGAATAATCGGTTCATAATGATTAACTATATTCCTTAAATTACGAATTATTTCTAAATAGGATGAAAAAACATTTATATAATTCAATCTGATTCGATTGGAATCATAATCTAATAGTTTTGAAATAATATGTTGTTGAGAATACGAATCCAACATTGTAAAAAGAATCTGTAATTCACCAAAAGTTAAAGCATTTGGTAAAACCCACATTGGTACATATTTCTGCGTTTTGATATAATGTCTTATTAATTCATTTTTAGATTCACATTTATTCGGATTTTCTATATTCTTCCCACCGCCATAGAAATATATTTTTTGGATCAAAGAGAATCTAGAAACAAATAAATCACGATTGTAGATATATTTTCCACTTCGTAATTCCATAAAAATGTTTTTACAAAATTTAGGTATGTTTAATTCTTTTATCGACAAGCCATTTTCTAATGCATTAAACACTTCATCGGTCGAATCATATTTAATTATTTCATTATAGAACGCTTCTATTTCCTGTATATAAGAAATACAATAAACATCATTTTCTTCATCTGGGCTAGAACTTTCCGTATATTTAGTACATAATTCTTGAATAAGCACATTTTTTAAATGTCTTTCAAAATCACCTATTAACTCATATAGCACTTGTTCAATATTTTTATCAAGTTCAAATATCTCAAGTATTTGTTCTATTCTTGTGACATTTTTATATACATGATCTTGTTTTGGGCCTTTAAGTCCGCATGCAAAGAATTCTTTATATGCATTAATCAATGATACATAGTTCTGTTCAACCAAAGTATAACGATATTCTTCAGGTACGATTATTTTCTTATTTTCTTTCAAATACTCAATTTGTTCATCTACAGTTTTGTAAGTTTTAAATGTGCAGTTTCCTTCACTCATTCATAAACCTTCCATTTCTTTGTGTAAATATTCTATCATGCTATCGCCCAAAATTCGATACTATATACGACCATTAATAGAATCACTATCAATATTCATCCATAATCTTATGATCACTTGACTTTATAACCTGAAATAACTCATTTATATTTTTCCAATCTTTGTTGTGCCTCTTCAAAAGTAGCTAGAACATTTTTGCCTTGTATATATTCTTTATATTTTTCATATTGATACTTATTTTTCCGATGTACAACCTTTGGATCAATATCATCCCAGACAAATTTAACGCTCTCGTAAGTCATTGGAAATCTTATAGGAAATCTAAATCCACCCTTTTTATCAACAATTCTTTTTAATAATTTATTGTGTTTTAAATTATTATTCGCAAACTTTAGTCCTAGAAAAAAATTAACATCTTCTATAATCATTATATTGGATACTCTTTCAAAATAATCAAATAACCAATGTAAATGTGTACCAACTTTATATTCAACCGCCTTAATTAATTCTTCATTAAAAGGATCGTCTAAAGATTCTTTAATTGCATCGTTCATTTCGTTATAGCTCATTTCAACTCCATATTCAAACATAAATCCTCCTTTGCACTATTTCCTTCATTATAACATTCTCTAAAATTTATTTTGTCAAGATTTTCAAGCCATAACTGATTCATATGTTAATTTTAATTGTACAAAACAGCTTTAAAGCACAATCTCAAATCATATTGATTATTTGATTAGCTTTATTATATACTTTATAAAATAAGGAGAAATTTGATATGAAAGACAAAATTTTTAAATTATTTAAAGACAATTACCAAATGATTATATCCGTTGGAACTGTATCATTAACAATCGTATATGCAACTATTTGTTATTTTGTTTATATATATAATCGAGAACAGGTTGATGCATTACATATTGATCCCCATTTAATAAAAATCAACTATATCGAATATATTTATGCCTTAATATTTGTGTTACCTTTTTTACTATATTTCTTTTTGACTTCCAACTGGATTTATCATAATTTTAAATCACAAAAAGACATTTTAAAAAAGCTTCCTGTAATAATCATTATAGTCATATGTACTTTTTTACCATTTTATATTTCATTTAATTACTTGATTCCTAATCAACATGATTTTATATATGTATTAAAAGGATCTATATTTTTATACGTTGCCTTTATACTTCTTTTTATTGTTTTATTATATTGCAGTGGAAATTTTATATCTGATTTGAAAAAGCTTGCATTTTCCTCAGGTATTATAGCCATAATTTTTGTATTATCTCTAATTTTTAGTATATTTAATGGATGCATATATTACAATGGTTTTAATTCCATAAAGGAAAAGGATTTTTACATAACAACCAACATTAATAAAATTAATTATATAATGGTATATTGTAATGGAGACCAATATATCCTCTGCCCCTATGAGTTAAAAAATGATGTTCTTATAATCGACACTACCACACATAAGGTAGTTGGTGTAGAAAGTATTGAAACAAAAACCATAGATTCTAAATCTGTCGAATTAAAATCATAAACACACATGAGTCTATTAACTACATATCTATTTTTTTTAATAGACATTTTTATTAAACACAAAAACGCCTAGAGTTTGTCTCTGGGCGTTTGATTTATACTATCCTAATTTCTTAA